>Ga0114931_10007169_pt1 | contig 13636 bp, 15 predicted proteins | sample 2SBtaG_FD_89579 | JGI IMG/M metagenome (GOLD analysis project Ga0114931, IMG submission 89579) | Deep subsurface microbial communities from Kolumbo volcano to uncover new lineages of life (NeLLi) - 2SBTROV14_V59a metaG | ecosystem: Environmental > Aquatic > Marine > Volcanic | place: Kolumbo... | reverse complement strand
CTAGGTTATCCTGTGGGTTCCTCCGCGTCAACGACCGGGCGTGTGCGGATCGTCCGGGTGGGCTCCGTCAGCCCCGGTAGATGAAGTACATCATCACCGGATTCCAGTAGATGTCCGGCCCCATCTGCGACTTCAGCGCATCGGCGAGATCGCCCCGCGTGGGGTAGTAGACGATGACGATCCCGAGGTTTCGCGTGCCCCACCAGTTGCTGGGGCTCGAGAAGTTGAAGCTCCACCACGCATACTGGACGTTGTGGTAGCTGAACTCATACCCGTCCGGCAGATAGGGGGCGAGCTGCGGGGGCACGCTGCCGTACCCGGCGCTGGGGGGAAACTTGCCGTTGTCGCCGAGGTAGCCGTACGCGGCGAGCTGGATGGTGTGGACGTCGCTGACGATGTGGGCGGCCTCGGCGCGGTAGCGCGCCGACACCAGGTTGGGGATCGCCACGCCGGCGAGGATTCCCACGATCATGACGACGACGGCCAGCTCGGCCAGAGAAAAGCCCGCGCGGGCGTCCGCGAGGGCTCGCGGAGCGGATCGACGTGTGCGCAGCGACGCGCTCACGGCGCGCCTCCGTCCGGAGGCCCGAGCTGCTTGAGAAGGCTCAGCGGTCCTTCCTCGCTCCTGAATCGGACGCGCGTGGGACCCATCGCGCCCGTCACGTCGAAGTTCTCACCACGCCGGCGATACTGGAGTACGCCCTCCGCGCCCGGAGGAAGGCCCAGCTCATCCATCGACGCCGGCAGCGTGCCGTGTGCCTCGCGGTACGCTTCGACCGCCTGCGTCACGACCATGACCGACACCTGGAGGGACGACTGGGCCGCGGACGGTGGGAGCGGCTCGGGTTTGCGCGTGAGCGTGAAGACGTCCCACGCCACGACGGCGCCGAAGATCAGCGCGATCACCGCCACGATGGGTGCGCGCGTGAGCGGAGAGCCTCGCGGCGCCGTGCGGTGGTCCTGCACCTGCGCCTCGAGGTCCGCTACACGGTCGAGGATCTCCCGGACGTGGCTTGCATACCTCTGGCTGTCGGATGTGCTGCCTGGGGGGCTGCTCATTCTCAAAGATACTCGTCGGATCAACCTGATTCCACGAGACGGTACAGCCCACCCCCGGTGGTCATGAAGTAGAGTTCCCCTTCGGCGTCGACGCCGAACGACGTCACGCGTCCGGCGCGCGGTATGGCCAGCGTCAGCGTATCGGCTGCGATTCCGTCCGTCAGCGCGAAGGTGCGGATGTCGCCCTCACAGAAATCGGAGTACACGTAGCGTCCGCGCAGCGCCGGTACGCGGGAACCCCGGTAGACGTACCCTCCCGTGACCGAGCAGCCGTGGTCATGATCGTACGTCAGAACCGGGAGCACCAGGCCGTCGCGGCGGCACCCGGCGGCCGCGAAGCATTCGGCACCCTCCATCACGTTCCACCCGAAGTTGAGCCCACCCTCCTCCGCGGGCACCGCGTCGATCTCCTCCCATCGGTTCTGGCCGACGTCGCCGATGAAGAGCGTCTCGGTTTCCGGATCGAAGGAGAACCTCCAGGGGTTCCGCAATCCGTAAGCCCACACCTCCGGTCTTCCTCCCGGAGACGCCGCGAATGGATTGTCCTTCGGCACGGCGTACGGCAAGGCCACAGTCACGTCCAGGCGCAGGATCGCTCCGAGGAGCGTGCCCGGATCCTGGCCGTTGCCCTCCGGATCGCCGCCTCCCCCTCCGTCGCCGACGCCCACGTAGAGCATGCCGTCGGGTCCGAACGAGATCTGGCCGCCGTTGTGGTTATCGAACGGCTGCGGGATCTGCAGCACCAGCTCCGCGGTGTTCGGATCGGCCCGGTCGGTTCGCTCGATGGCTTGGTAGCGCTCAATGCGCAGTGCCCCGTCGCCCGTGGTGTAGCTGACGAAGAACCGGTTGCTTGCGCGGAAATCCGGATCGAACGCCAGCCCCAGGAGTCCCTGCTCTCCGCGGTAGAGGACCCGGTCACGGAGATCCAGGAAGGGCGCGGGCAGGATCCCGCCGTTGCGCATCACACGGATGATCCCGTTCTGCTCCACGATGAACAGGCGGGGATCGGCGACGGGACTGGTGGCGTAGACGGGGGCGGTGAGACCCCCGGTGACCAACTCGAGCCCGACGGCGTCGAGGCCGGGGGCGGTGAGGTCGTCACGCCGGCCCGGCCCGCTCGGCGAAGCGCAGGCGGCGATCCCCGCGATTCCTACCGCCAGGACGACGGGACGCCCACGCACCGCCACGAGCCGGCGGGTCTTCGGTGGGCTCACCGGCCCGAAGGTGTTCGGCGGGGGCGCCAGAGGGGAAAGTTGACCCCGAACGAAATGACGCGGGGCTTGATGACATCGTCCACGAACACCCATCGAACGTCGATCTGGGTGCCGAACGGCGTGCGCCCGAGGGGCGAGGACTTCAGCCCTACCGCAATACTCCACCCGACCTTGGTCTCGCGGCCGGCGGTGGGCGACCGAGTGTTGAAGATCGTGTTGCGCCAGGCCGGCCCCGCGGCCACGTACAGCCCACCGCGACGCCCCCCGCTGGACACCAGGACGTCGGCGTTGAACTCATACTCCTTGAGTGAGTTGAGGAAGGTGATGTCGCCGTTCGGGACGATCTCGACGTAGCCGTTGCGGGTAACGGGGATGTGGATCTGTCCCCCCAACACGGTACCGCTGAGTTGGTCGTCGTAGCCGAGCCGCATCCCGACCGTGATCGGCATCCAGGGAGCCGCCTGGGGCGTGGGCGGCTGCGGCCGCCTGCGCTGCGCGGAGGCCGGGGCCGCGGTACCGGCGGCGAGGGCGAGGAGCAGAGTCACCGATGCGGCGTAGGGCCTGAGATTCGTTATGATGGACCTGGGGGAGAGCATGAGCGGTCGGAGAAGGAGACGGTGAAGCTTTCCGGCTGGGCGGATACGGTCTCCTTAAACCCCGCGCCGGCCCCCGGGTGTTCCCCCGCGCCGTCAGCGCCCTTGGTGCACGCCGAACCGACGGGACGTAAGGCTACCGGATCTCGTCGAACAGGAGACGAGCCAGCAGCGTGTGGACATGGTGGGTGCCGACCTCTCTCCGGGGGGAGTAGCGCCCGCGGTCGTAGAGTCGCGAACATACGACCGGAAGGCCACGCGCGTCCGGGTCGAAGTAGGCGCGCGAGGGTATCGTCCGCGCGCGGCGGATGTCGGCGTCGACCGTGGGCTTCCCTTCCGTCACGGTCCGCCCGGGGGCCGCGTCGGAGGTCGCGTCGGGGGCTGCCTGGGCTGTCGGCTGGCCGCCGGAGGCCGGGCGCTCGTGTTCTGCTCCGTAAAGGCCCGAAAATCTTCGGACCACGCCGGCTGGCTGATGCTGCTCTTACCCTTACCCTTACCCTTCCCGCCGGAGGTAGGCGAGAGCGGGGGGCCCTGCGCGGCCGCAATCTCGTACGTGAGCATCAGCGGTGGCACGAAAGCGCTCGCGCGGGCTAGCCGGACGAGGAAGTGGCGTCGGGTCTGCGTATCGGGTCGTCTGTGCTCGGGTTCGGACATGACACTGCAGTGCTCGGTAGGGGAGACACTTCAAATATAGCGGCCCGCGGTGGAATGACAGAGGATCGTGTCGTGAGAAGAGCGCACCCAGCCCCCCTTCCGCCTCATCGCAGCCGCGCCGCCAGTGCTGCCAACTGCACCGGTGCGCCGGTCGACGCGTACGCCACCGTACCGTCGGGCTCGACGAGGTAGACGAGCGCGGGGTGCGTGATGTCGCCGGTGGCGGCATCGCGCACGCGCGGGATGTCCCACGCGTCCAGCACCGTCTCGACGTCCGCCACCGCACCACCGAGCAGCAGGTCTCCCGCGTCCTCGTCGAGCCCGAACTGCCGGGCCAGCGCCGGTAGCCGCGCCGGGGTATCGCGCCACGGATCCAGCGTGACGACGACGAGAACGAACCCGCGCCGGGCCGCCGGACCGTCGCGCACCGTGCGCGCCGCGTGGACGACCATCGGACAGAGGGTCCTGCAGTGCCCGAACGCGAAGGTGATCATCGCGTAACGGCCCCCCAGACGGGCGGAATCGAAGGCCCGGCCATGCTGGTCCACCAGGGCGGCCATCATGGGTGGCAAGGTCCGGTCCAGGCGCGGGTAGCTCTCCGCAGGAAGCCCTCCGGCCAGGACGGGATCGGGGATCCGGGCAGTCGCGACCCGCACGCCGGTCGCCACGCCGCCGCCGGCGACCAGGACCAGCGTGGCCAGCGCCACCAGGCGACCCCGCGCACCGGCCCAGAGCCGCCGGAGGCTGCCCCGGACCGCCGGACCCCAGCCCACGACGAGGAGGGCGAACATGCCGAACGGCTGTCCGGTCAGCAGCAGCCACCCGGACAGGTCGGGTAGGCCGCTTTCCGTGGTGTTGAAGCAGACCGAGCGGGCACGCTCGATCCAGACCGGCGCGCTCGAGGGGAGCGGCCAGAGCGCCAGCGCCCACCAGCCGGCCGTGATCACGAGCAGCGTGGCGACGGCGGCGAGCGGCCAGAAGTCATTCCGGCGCATCAGCGCACGGCCCGGCGGGGAGGCGGCCCGTTCGGACCGTCTCCCCGCGGTGGTCTGCCGTCGGATTGCCGCCTCACCCCCGAGGCTACCCGATCTTCCATACGAACGAGAGCAGCTTCCAGTTGGCGAAGTAGTAGACCACGAACGCCGCGAGGAAGACGAACACCAGGATCATCGTGCCGGGGATCGTGCCCAGCCGGCCGTGCTCCTCCAGCTCCGGCTCCGGTTCTCCGCGGGCCGCAGGCAGCTCCCGCGCGGGAATCTCGTAGACGCCCGGAGGCACTCTGCCCTTGAGGTTGGCGGCGGTGCACTCGCCCATCGGCTTGCCGAAGAAGACCGACCATACCGTGACGAGGATGTACATTCCGCCCCCCACGGCCGCGACGAGGCCTCCGACGGCCATCACCGCGATGACGAGGTCCGTGGCCGGTGAGTACTCGACGCCGAACGGCGCGCCGGTGAAGGTGATGTCCCAGTGGCGGCGCGGGATGCCGAAGGTGCCCGCGAACGTCATCGCCATGGAAAAGATCAGCATGCCGATGGCGAAGAAGAACGGTTGCATCCGGGCCAGGGGGTAGAACGCCACCTGCTTCCGGAAGATCAGCGGGATGACGTAGTACGTCACGCCCATGAACGCGAGCGCCGTACCTCCCACGACGGTGGCGTGGAAATGCCCGGGAATGCGGAGTGTGTTGTGTGCGATGATGTTGATCTGCTCGGTGCCGAAGGTGACGCCCGTGATCCCCCCGAGGAACCCGAAGATGGCCACGGAAAAAGCCAGGGAGCTGAAGCCCGGGTCGCTCCACGGGGCCTTGCGCAGCCAACCGAAGATTCCCTGGGTGAATCCGCGGAGCCTCATCCCCAGCTCGACGCCCGCCGGCACGGTGAAGCCGTGCAGCATGGAGGCCAGCACCGCCATGTACATGAAGTAGCTGGTGTTGACCACCTTCCACGCGGGGCTGAAGCCGGGGTCCACGAGCAGATGGTGCGCCGACGCCATCGAGATGAACAGGATGTAGAGGACGAAGGCGGTCCGGCTGATCTTCTCGTTGAGGACGACCGCGCCGACGGTGAGCGCGCCCAGCAGGTACCAGATCGATACCATCGCGGCCACGTTGATCTGCTGCGACGAGTGGCCGAGGCCCCACCAGACCAGGCGGTAGACCTCGGGGTCCACGTGCATCATGTCGAGCGACCAGAAGAACGTGGGAATGTAGATCGCCGCGCCGTGCAGCAGGGTGATGACCGCGATGATCGCTGCCGTGAGCCCGCCGAAGGTGACGAGCGGCACCGAGCCCTCGTACGTCTTCTCCTTCTTCGCGATGACGAGCGTGCCGAAGAAGATCGTCGTGACCATCAGGGCGCCCACGGCGAAGAGGATGACCCCGAGGTAGAAGGCGGGGTGGGCCCTGAGCGGCACGTACGACGTGAAGAGCACGTCGGCACGGCCGGTGAACATCGTCCACTCGACCATCAGGGTTCCAACGACCATCAACACGAACGCCGTCCAGGCCGTCTTGACCGCGGGCACCCTGCAGTTGAGCAGCACCGCCGAGGCGAAGTAGAGCACCGCCATCTCGAAGAACAGGATGAAGAAAATCAGCATGTTCATCCCGTGGATCGTCAGCACGCGGTAGAACATCTCCGCGCTCAGCAGATGCACGGCCTGCCACCGCGTGAGCAGCACGAGGATGGCTGCGAGTCCGCCGACCAGGAGGGCGACGGTGGCCACAACCGCGTTGGCCTTGATCAGCTTGTCGGCCTGATGGTGGACCCAGAGTCCGGTCGTGGGGCACTTACGGAAGCCGGGGCGTCCGGGCTCGGCGGCGGCGCGCTCGGCCACGGAGGTCTCGGGGCTCATCGGTCACCTCCCTGCATCGGGGTCCGGGGCGTGGGCGGGGCGGCGTCTGCCGCGGCCCCGTCGGTCACGACCATCTTTCCCACCATCAGGTGGTGGCCGATGCCGCAGAACTCGTCGCAGACGATGCGGAAGTCGCCCGCCTCCGTCGGCGAGACGCGCAGCGCGTAGTCGTAGCCCGGGACGATCTCGAAGTTGACGTTGAACGGGTACAGGTTGAAGCCGTGCAGCACGTCGAGCGACGAGATGTGCAGCGTATAGTTCGCCCCCTTCTCGAGGCGCAACACCGGCCGCCACTGCCACATCTGCGCCTGGAGGTAGATGTCGCTTCCCGGAGGGGCCTCCACCACGGGAATCCCGCTCTCCTCACCCACTTGGTAGGTCTTGACGAACTCCTCGACACGCGCGCGGTAGTCCGCCGGAGCGACCCGGGTGCGGATGCCCGAAGGGTTCTGTCCACCCTTCAGGTGCCAGAGCGGCATCATCGCGAACAGCACCATGCACCACACGAACGCGATGGTGAACCATATCTTCTCCGATCGGTGCACCGGCTTCCACCAGACACTCTGCGGCGACTCGATTCCGGTCTTGTGCATTCTTGATCGTCTCCGGCGTCAGGGCAGCGTGGCCTGGGGAAGGGAGAGCACCTCGTAGAGTCCCCACCCGGTGAACACGAGCAGCATGATGACGAGACCCGCCACCAATAACAGAAAGGGACTGTCGTAGAGGCGCTGGGCCAGGGGGATGTCCGGCTCCCCGGGGGGGGCCGTCGTCGTCGGGTCCTCCATCCGAAACCTCCTTACGCTGGTGCATCGAGTTCCGGCGGCACCGCAGCGCCGCGGCTCCTCCTGGGGGTCCCGCTTCAGTGGCGCAGCCCGTCCGCCGCGCTCAAGCGCCGCTCACCTTGTTCGGCGCCGAAATGCCAAGCTCCTCGCCGGCTTCCGCGAGGTCCGCGACCGTCGTCTCACGGAAGAACGCGCGCACGGACGTCGCGACCTCCTTCCATCGCTCGTGGGCCGCGCACGGCGTGGTATCACTACAGACTTCATGACCCAGCACGCATCGGCGTTCCGTGGGAAAATCGTCGAAGTGCCGGACGATCTCGTCCAACGTGAGACGATCGGCCCTGCGCGCGAGGACGAATCCGCCGTGGGGCCCCCGCGTCGAGGTCAGCATGCCCGCCCGCGCCAGCACGTGGAGGATCTTCGACAGGTAGTTGCGAGGGACCTTCAGCGCGCCCGCGATGTCCTCCACGCGCAGCGGGCCCTCGGCGTCATGCTCCGAGAGGTAGAGAACGGCGCGGAGCCCGTACTGAGCGGTCTGGGAAAGGATCATCATCGTCCGGGGGTTGTTCTTCTTATCATCATCTTTATATGATAAATACGATTGCGCAAGGGTGGACCGTGGCACGAGGGTCACACTGTGCGCCGTGGCGGTCCGTTCATCTTCTCAAGCGCTTTGGCATGGGCCGGATCACACGCAGAGCCATCAAGGGCCTGCGCCGTCTGATCGCGAGGCTGGACGCGGCGTTCAACGCCCTCTACGGCTGGAAGTACAACCCGCTCTATCACAGCGGGGCGCTCGCCGTGGCGGCGTTCGTCGCGCTGCTGGGCACGGGCCTCTACCTGATCTTCTTCTACCGCATCGGCGCGCCGTACGCGTCGGTTGCGCGCATCACGGGACAGGCGTGGACGGGGCGTTGGATCCGGGGGATCCACCGCTACGCTTCCGACGTCGCGGTCGTGGCCGCGGCGGTGCACGCGGCGCGGATGTTCGTCCAGGACCGGAGCTGGGGTCCCCGCGCGCTGGCCTGGGTCAGCGGGCTCGGTCTGGTGTTCCTCTTCTTCGTGTGCGGCTGGACGGGCTACGTCATGGTGTGGGATGTCCAGGCGAAGCTTCTGGCGGAGGAGGGCGCCCGGATCATGGACGCCCTGCCGATCTTCTCGGAGCCGATCCGCAGGACGTTCGTCGGGGAACAGCCGATTCCGGGGGCTTTCTTCTTCCTGAACCTCTTCGCGCATATCGCGCTTCCGGTGGGCGTGGCCCTCGCGCTGTGGATCCATGTATCGCGGATCGCGCGGCCGTCGCTGCTGCCTCCGCGCAGGCTCATGTGGGGTGTCGCGGGGCTCTTTCTGGCGCTGGCGCTCGTGTGGCCTCTGTCGATGGATGCGAAAGCGGATCTGTTCTCGGTTCCCCGCTCGGTGTCCGTCGACGCGTTCTACACCTTCTGGTTGCCGGTCACGCGGGCTTTTTCACCCGGGTGGGTGTGGACGGGTTTTCTGGCGGTGTCGCTCGTACTGGTGGCCGTCCCATGGGCGGTGCGCCCGCGTGCCGGAGCCGCGCCCACCCCCTACGTGGTCAACGAGCGCTTCTGCACGGGCTGCTCGCAGTGCGCGCTGGACTGCCCCTACGAAGCGATCTCGATGTTCCGGCGCGGCGACGGCCGGGAGGGCCTGGTGGCTCGCGTGGACCCCGATCTGTGCGTGAGTTGCGGCATCTGCGCCGGGTCGTGCGCTCCCATGGGGGTGGGCCCGCCGCGGCGCACGGGCCGCGATCAGCTCGTGCGTGTCAAGCAGTTCGTCGACAGGCACGCCCCCACTGGCGAGGACGTCATCCTCGTGGCATGCACCCGGGGAGCCGGAGGCGTGGGGGCGATGGGCGGCTTCGCCGGCGCCCCGGTCTTTCCGGTGAGCTGTGCGGGAAGCCTCCACACGTCGGTCATCGAGTACCTGGTCCGATCCGGCGCCGGGGGGGTCCTGGTCGCGTCATGCCCGCCGCGTGACTGCTGGAATCGCGAGGGTGTGAAGTGGCTCGAAGAGCGGGTCTACTACGAGCGTGAAGCGGAGCTCAAGGAGCGGGTGGACCGGAGCCGCGTGCGACTCGTCTGTGCGGGTGAGGCGGAGATCGGGAGGGTGGCCGCCGCGCTCGAGGCGTTCCGCGCGGAGGTTCGCGCGCTCGGCCGCAGCGCCGTGGAGGAGGGCATCGAGATCGACACCGAGTGCGACGTGCCGGATCCCGAGGCGCTTGACAAGGTGATGGGATGATGCGCGCGCGGAGGGTGGCCGCCACCGTGGTGGCCGTGCTCCTGACCACGGGGGTCGCGGCCCTCTCCAGGTTGCCGGTGACGCTGACGCGTTCCGACGAAGCACGGCTGCGGCTGTCGTGGAGGCTCCAGGGTCGGGCCGGCGAGGACTGCCGGCGGCCGAGCCCGGAGGAGCTGGAGCGTCTTCCGGTCCACATGCGCAACCCCGCCGCCTGCATCGGACGGATTACGCCGTACCGGCTGGAGGTAGGCGTGGATGGGCGTACCGTGGTGGTGGACACCTTACACGCCGCGGGGGCGCGAGCCGACCGGCCCATCTACGTCTTCCGGGAGATCCGTCTGCCTCCCGGGGATCACCGGGTCGCGGTGCGCTTCAGGGCGTTGACCGGGGCGTTGCCCGGCGCCGAGGCCGGCGGGGATCCCCCGGCGGCGGAAGACCCCCCGACGGGCGATTCCTCCGCGTGGGCGATCGACGAAGTCGTGCGGCTGCGGGAACGCGAGATCGCGCTGGTCACGTACGACCGGGAACGCAGGGCGCTGACGGTCCGTCACGGAGGAGGCTGAGCGCTGCGCGAAGCGTGGGGGGTCCGGGTGGCTTGCTACGCCCGGCGTCTCGTACCATCGTTCGCGGTGGTCGGCACCGGCGCCCGAAGCCGCTCCCCCTATCTTCACCGACGGAAGCCGCACGTGCGGCTTCCGGGAATCCGGAGGTCCCGTGTCGTTCGCGTATCACCTGACCGTGACGGTGCACGTCCTGGCCGCGATGCTCTGGCTGGGCGGTATGATCTTCTTTGCCGTGGTGGGCGCTCCGGTCCTCCGCGGTATCGAGGATGAGCGCTTCCGGGCCGAGCTCTTCGAGGCGCTCGGCGTGGCGTTTCGACGTGTGGGCTGGAGCTGTATCGTGATCCTTGTGGTCACCGGAATCGGGCAGCTCCACTTTCGCGGGTGGTGGGGAATGGACGTGTGGCGCTCGGAGACGTTCAGGCACTCACCCGCCGTCCGTGCGTTCATGTGGAAGATGATCGCGGTGGCGGTGATGATCGTGATCTCGTCGGTGCACGACTTCGTGCTGGGCCCCAAGGCCGGGCGGCTGCCGGCCGGCAGCGCGGAGGCGAGAAAGGTCCGGGGCCACGCTGCGTGGCTCGCGCGGCTCAACGCCCTCGTGGGCGTCGTGCTCGTCTATCTGGCCGTACGCGTGGCGCGGGGCGGGTAGTCCGCGCCTCAGTCCCCGGGTCGGTAGAGCAGGAGCGGTACGCGGGCTCCCCGTAGCACCTTGTCCGTCGCGCTTCCGAGGAGCGCACGGCTGATCCCCCTGCGCCCGTGGGTGGACATGGCGATGAGATCGCACTCGCTTGACGCGGCGTAGCGAAGGATTCCGTGGCCCGGCTGCGCGTCCACGTCCACGCCGAAGTCGACGTGTAGGCCGTCCTCGCGCAGTCGAGCTGCGAGGCTCTCGAGGTACTCCGTCGCGGTCCGGCGAGCCTGCTCCACCAACTCCTGGTTCATCTGGACGGTCTGGGGCAGATACGGGCTCGCGATCTCGATGGGGTATGGAACCACGCGTAGCAGCTCGTACTCCGCGCCGAACCGGCGGCCCACTTCGACCGCGCGGTCCAGCACCGCCTCGGCGAGCTCGCTGCCGTCGAGGGGTATCAGGATCTTCGAGAACCCGGCATCGCTGTCGAGCGGCAGGGCTTCGCCGTCCTCGGGGCGGCTCAGGAGCACCGGTCGGTGCGTGTGCCGCACGAAGGCATCGGCGACGCTTCCGAGCCAGACGCGCGAGAGCGCACCCCGCCCGTGCGTGGCCATCACGACCAGATCGACCCGTTCCCGGTCGGCTTCCTCCTCGAGCATCTCGACCACGTGGCCGGCCAACATGCTCGTCGTGACCGCTCCGCCCGCGTGCTCCTCCGCCCGCTCGCGGACGCTCTCGAGGTACTCCCGCGTCCACCCCGTGGTCGCGCGCTCCCACTCCTCATACGCGAAGCTGGGAATCGGCTCCTGCACGGTCACGAGATGGACCCCGGCGCCGGTTTGACGGCTGAGCGTGAGGGCCAGAGGCAACGCCGCCTCGGCGAAGCGCGAACCGTCAAGGGGCACCATGATCCTGTCGTACATCGGCTCCTCCGCCGTGGTGTGCCGGCCGGCGGAGGTCCGGTTGGACTCCGCGCTCCGGAATGTCAGGTCGTGACGATGCTGGGGTCCCGGGGGGGCGCCGCCGCATCGGTGCCGGTGGAGCCGCTGCCGTCGGCCAGGCCGCGGATCAGACGCTCCACAGCCCCCTCGCGAACCGAGGCCAGATTGGCCAGCGAGCCCTGTGCGCTACCCCATGGTATCATGAGGCGAACACGGGTGCCGCGTCCAGGGCCCGACTCGAGAGAGATCTCTCCCGACACGTAACCGGCTCGCTCGTGCATGCCGGACAGGCCGAGACTCTGGTTCGTGCGTGCCAGCGCCGCGCCCAGGTCGAAGCCCGAGCCGTCGTCGCAGATCTCGGCGACAACGGCGTCGTCCTCTTCGGCGAACCGGACGACCACGCAGTCCGCGTCGGCGTGGAGCACGGCGTTCGAGATCGCTTCCTGCACGATCCGGAACAGGGCCAGCGACGCCTCGCGCGATAGGCGGCTCTCGTCCAGCTCACCCTCGAAGGTGACGTCCACACGGCGTCCCTCCGCCATGTTCCGGGCATGGGCCTCCAGGGCGGCGCGGACCCCCAGCTCGTCGAGTTCCGGCGGGCGGAGCCTGCGGGCCACACCCCGGACCTCGTCGAGGGCGTGTACGACCTCCGCGCGGAGTTCCTCGACCGAGGTATCGGTTCCTCCGTCGAGATGGCCGGCGGCGATCCGAAGGCGCACGAGGACGCCGGCCAGCGTCTGTGCGGTGCCCTGGTAGAGTTCATGGGCGATCCGCTGCCGTTCGCGTTCCTCCGACTGGAGGACTTTTCGCGCCAGATCCTGTTGGCGGGCACGGTGCAGCGACAGCGTGTCCAGCATCTCGTTGAAGACCCCGACGAGGTGAGAGAAGGAAGGGTCGGCGAGGGGAGACGTGGGCGCGCGCGCGGAGAGGTCGCCACCTTGCACCTTCCGGGCCGCGTCCTCCAGCGCAACGAGCGGGCCCAGAGCCGCGTGCAGGAGCACGGCGTTGACGAGCACGGTCAGCAGGATCAGCCCGGCGCCGATCATCATGCCCAGGGTCGTGATCGTCCCACTCCGGCGGTCGCCGGCGCCCATCGATACGGTAATCACCGCCGCCGCGACGAGGCTCGTCAGCGTTGCGTTGGCAATCAGGAGCTTCCAAAACAGAGACACACGGAAGAACGCCGCCACGCCCGGCACGGCTCCGAGCCGACGCAGGATCGCGGGCTGATCCCCACCCCGCGAGTCCGGAGATCCCGCCGCCGTGCCTGTCTTCTGTGACTCCAACGTCGTCGGCTCCTGGAAGCGTGATCAGGACGGAGCGCATCGCGTGGCGGATCCTGTGGATCCCCATGCGTCACCGTGAGGCCTTCCGTCTCGTCGGTCCGGACGGGCACAATCCACGCTGCCCGCAAGGACACCCCTCGCGGCACGTGTCCGCTTGCGTACATTGTTGCTCAGGTGGGATTTTCATGCTGTCAGGGAGTTCGCTCCCGAAACGGTGGGAGATGCGCCGTTGAGGGTGTGGGGGTTTTCTTTACACCCGGCTGCGGCCATGACCGCGGTCCCGGTGGCTCGGGGCCTGTCCCGAAGAGAGGAAGGAGCGCCGCAGGCGTGCTTTCGGCGGACGAATACAGAGCGATCTTCGAGGCCGCGCCGGATGGCATCGTCGTGGTCAACCACGACGGTATCATCCGCGACGTCAATCCGCAGATGGAGTCACTCTTCGGGTATGCCCGCGAGGAGCTCCTGGGCGAACCGGTGGAGATCCTGGTACCCACGGCGCTGCGCTCGAAGCACGAGGCGGAGCGCGCGCGCTACCACGCGCGGCCCCGGAGCCGCCCTATGGGTGCCGGGCTGGACCTTACGGCTCGCCGGAAGGATGGCACCGTGTTCCCGGTCGAGATCAGCCTCAGCCCGTGGCCGGCCGAAAACCGGGTCTTCACAATCTGCACGATCCGCGACGTCAGCATCCAACGACGGCTACAGGATTTCTCCGCAGGTGCGCTGAGGTCGGCTGAGGAGGAGCGGCAGAGGATCGCCCGCGAGTTGCACGACGACACCGCCCAGCGGCTGGCGACCCTG
>Ga0114931_10007168_pt1 | contig 13636 bp, 14 predicted proteins | sample 2SBtaG_FD_89579 | JGI IMG/M metagenome (GOLD analysis project Ga0114931, IMG submission 89579) | Deep subsurface microbial communities from Kolumbo volcano to uncover new lineages of life (NeLLi) - 2SBTROV14_V59a metaG | ecosystem: Environmental > Aquatic > Marine > Volcanic | place: Kolumbo... | reverse complement strand
CTACACCGGGCGCGTGACGGTGCCGGTACTTTGGGACAAGAAGCGCGAGACCATCGTCAACAACGAGTCATCCGAGATCATCCGTATCCTCAACCGGGCGTTCGATGCCTGGGGCGACGCGACGCGGGACTACTACCCCGAGGACCTGCGCCCCGAGATCGACGCCCTCAACGCGCGCGTCTACGAGACCGTGAACAACGGCGTCTACCGGGCGGGCTTCGCGACCCGCCAAGCCCCTTACGAGGCCGCCGTCGAGGCCCTGTTCGAGACCCTAGACATGCTCGAGCTGCGCCTCGGCCAGCAGCGTTATCTCTGCGGCGGGCGAGTGACCGAGGCCGACTGGCGGCTGTTCACCACGCTGGTTCGCTTCGACTCGGTCTATGTCGGGCATTTCAAGTGCAATCTGCGCCGGATCGCCGATTACCCGAACCTTTGGGCCTATAGTCGCGAGCTCTATCAGACCCCCGGGGTCGCGGAGACGGTCAACATGAGCCACATCAAGGACCATTATTACCGCAGCCACGCGGCCATCAACCCGACCGGGATCGTGCCCAAGGGACCGATCATCGACTTCACGGCCCCCCACGACCGCGACCGCCTGCCGGTTTAGCGGTGGATTTGCTCGCCGCCCTTGCCGCTCAATCCACCGAGGCGGCGAGGATGCGGCTGATCTGACAGAGCGGCCGGCCGCTCTCGTCGGCCCAACGATTGAACGCCGCCTCGACCGCGGCGCGGGCGTCGCGGGTGGTGGGCTTGCGCGTGATCACGTCCTCGCGAATCAACGCCCGCACCACGTCGTCGGTGAGCAGAAAGGTGTCCTTTCCCGCCATGCGCAGGAAATAAGGCGCCGAATTCCCGCCCATCTGCGAAAACCGGCGGCCGAGCTCGCGCCATAGCGCCATGATCGTGCTTTCCGGCCAGTCGGCGAGATAGCGCCCGAAGCCCCCCGCCTCCTCCGAAATCGCGATCAGCGCGGCGGCGTTGTCGCGCACCGCCTTGATCTTGCCCCAGTGGCGAATGATCCGTTTTTCGCCCATCAGGCCCTCGAGCGCCTCGTCGGGCATGGCGCGCACGCGGTAGGGGTCGAAGCCCTGGAAGACCTCCTCGAAGGCCGGCCATTTGGCGTCGACCAGCGCATGGCGTAGCCCTGCGCGAAAGGCGCGCAGGCTCATCAGCGAGAGATAGCGATCGTCGGCGACGGCGGCGAGCGCGTCGGCGTCCTTGGGGACCGGTAGCTCGGCCCCGAGCGCGGCCTCGCCGCCCTTGCGCCGGGCGGCGATGGCGTAAATCTCGGAAAACGGCGTCATGGGAGGCGATCCTAGCCACCCGGCGGACAGGCGGCAAGCGAGCTATTTCATCAGTCGCATGGCGAATCCCTGCTCGCCGAAGGAGAGGAGGCGGGGTTTGTCGTTGAGCACGGTTTCAAGAAGAATCTCGTGGCCCCAGAGACGGTGGAGGTAGGCGAGCGTTTTTTCGGCGAATTCGAGCTCGAGATCGCGCCCGTCGTGCTCGTGGCGGAGAAGCAGCGTTCGATCGCCGCCGTGATCGGCGTCGTGGATGCGAATCACCGGGGTCGATCCCATGCCGACCGAGCGGATCAGCGTCTCCTTGACCGCCTTCCAGCCCTGGTCGTCGGAAACCCGGCTCACCACCAGCTTGTCGCCCTCGGGAGCGAACTCGAACAGGTCGAGCTCGCGCATCATCTCCTCGTCGAGGAAACGGCGCAGGAACGAGCTGTCGCGGTCGGTCTCGCGGATCGCGAACAGGCGCGCGCGGGTCTCGTCGTCGAGCGGCGCGACGGCGTCTCGCGCCCGGGCCCCGTTCGCGCCGCGTCCGGCGAGCCTCTCCCAGATCTTGAGGCCGATGTGATAGGGGTTGATCTCGCCCGGGGTCGGACGGACCACCTGGTTGTGGCGGACCAGAAATTCGAGGTACAGCGACTGGGGCAGCTCCAGGCTGTTCAGAATTTCGTGGTGCCAGAAGGTCGCCCAGCCCTCGTTCATGATCTTGGTTTCGATCTGGGGGATGAAGTAGCCGGCCTCCTCGTGAACGATGGTTAGCAGGTCCTTCTCCCATTCGGCGAAGCGCGGGTTGTGGTCGCGCAGGAACAGAAGCAGGTCGTCCTCGGGTTCGAGCGGCAGGCGCTCGAGGTCGGGCTCGACCGGCTCGGGGCGCGCGTGGATGCGGCGGTAGGGGTCGGCGGGCGGCCGGGCGGTGGCGCGCGCGCGGTCGCGCTGAGCCTCGGCGTCGAGCTTGCGAATCGCCAGGTTGCGCCGGCACTGAAGCGACAGCGCATGGGCCGCGTCGAGGATGTTCTCGACCGCGTCGATGCCGATCGAGGGGTCCTCGATATAGTCCCGCACCCGGTCGGCGCGCGCCTTGAAGGTGCTCAGGGTCAGATCGGGCCGGGTGCCGTGGAAGGTGAAGTTGTTGCGGAAGAAATCGTTATGCCCATAGACATGGGCGATGGTCAGGACCTGGAGGCAAAGCGAGTTCTCGCGCATGAGGTAGGCGAGGCTCGGGTTGGCGTTGATGACCATTTCGTAGGGCAGCCCCGAGACCCCGTAGTCGTAGAGCGTCTTGAGCTTCTCGTAGGACTTGCCGTAGGACCAGTGCGGGTAATGCGCGGGCATGCCCGAATAGGCCATGAAGCCGAGCATCTCGTGATGGTCGCAGATTTCGAATTCCTGGGGGAAGCATTCGAGCCCGAAGGCGTCGACCCGCTCGCGGATCAGCTCGTCCCAGCGCGCGAGGTCGTCGAGGTCGTAATCCGCCATTTCACTCGTCGCTCCCCGGGCTCGCGGCGCCCTGGCGCGCGCCCCGGTCGCGGGCGAGCAGCGCCTTGAAGCTCGGCCAGACGTCTTCCTTGCGCTCGATGGTGATGGCGTGGAAATTGTCGGCGCCGAGGGCGTCGAACTGGTCGATCATCGTGCTTCCGGCGAAGCGCATTCCCATGGGCTTGATCTCGCCGTAGCCGAACAGGTTGCACAGGTCGCACAGCGCGCGCGCGGCCTTCATGGTCTCGGTCTCGTCGGAGGGGAAGTTGTCGCCGTCCGAGCAATGGAAGGCGTAAATGTTCCAGAGCGAGGGATGGTAGCGCTCGCCGATGATTTCGAGCGCCTTGTTGTAGCCCGACGAGATCATCGTGCCGCCCGATTCGCCCTTGTGAAAGAACTCATCCTCGGTGACTTCGCGGGCCTCGGTATGATGGGCGACGAAGACCAGATCGACGGTCTGGTACTTGGTGCGCACGAACTGGTAGAGCAGGAAGAAGAAGCTTCGCGCGAGATACTTCTTCATGGTGTCCATCGAGCCCGAGGTGTCCATGATGCAGATCACCACGGCGTTCGACTGCGATTCGACGTCGGGCTCGATGCGGCGGTAGCGCAGATCATCCTTGGCGAAGGGGAAGCGCTTGAGCGGCCGCTTCTTGCCCGCCCCGCCCCCCTTCAGGGCGGCGGTCCGCGCGGCGGTGGCGGCGCCGCTTGCGACCTTGCGCCGGATGCGCGCCCGCGCGGTGCGCTTCTTGTCGAGATGCGCCCGCACGCCGACCCGGCGATAGCCCTTGCGCTTGGCGCCCTTGTCGATGATCGTCTCGCGCAGCGCCCGACGCTCGAGATCGGGCAGCTCGAGGTCCTCGAACATGATCTCGACAAGTTCGTCGAGGGTGATGTCGGTCTCGTAGTAGTCCACCCCCGGCCGGTCGCCCGCCTGGCCCGCGCCCTCGCCGCGCCCGGGCGCATTGCCCACCACCTGGCCGGGCTGGGTTTCGCCGTCGCCTTGGCCGACTCCGGGCGAATTCGGCCCGTAGACGAAGCGGTACTCCTTGAGCCCCCGGATCGGCACCTTGATGATCTTGTCCCACCCCTTGCCGATGATCGATTCCTCGGCGATCAGGTCGGCGATGTTCTCGCGCACCATCTCGCGCACCTTGTGACGATGGCGCTGTCGGTCGCCGGCGCTGCGGTCGGATCGCAGCCCCTCGGATGACGAATAAGCTCGGAAGATCGTTGCCATCACGCCTTCGCGGGCCCCGGCGCGGACATTGTCCCTCGTCGTCCGCGCGACGGCGCCCTCAGTCCTTCCACAGGTTGTTGGCCGCGTATTTGAGCACCACGTCGGCCGAGAATTCCTGGTAGCCGTTGTCCAGCATGTTGCGCACCAGCGCGTCGTACTTGTCGCGCTGATCCTCGTCGCGGGTCCGCGCCTTGGTGATGATGCGGCTGATGTCGCGGACCGAGCTCGTGAGCTTCTTCTCGATCGCCTCCTTGAGCGGCTCGTAGCTTGCGTAGGTGACCGATTCGCCGCGCCGGCTGGTCGACCACAGATAGGCGATCACCTCCTGGCGGAAGCCCTCGGCGGCGGTGCCGATGATGGCGATCTGTTCCTCGATCGACTTGAGGAACGCCTCGTCGGGCTGGAGCTCCTCGCGGGTGTTGCGGTCCTTGACCGTCGACTTGTTGACGTAGGCCTCGGCGTGGTCGAGGTAGTTCTGGAACAGGGTCTCGGCCTGCTCCTCGTAGGCGTAGACGAAGGCCTGCGTGATCTCCTTTTCGAGGATTTCGAGATACGCCTTGTGGATCGTGTCCTGAAGGAACTCGAGATAGCGCTTGCGCGTGTCGTCGGGCATTTCGGTCTCGCGCACCATGGCGATCAGCGCCTCGCGGGCGTGGATCGGGGTGATCCCCTCGGGGCTTTCCGAGAGCGCGTTGTCGATCGCCTTCATGACGAAGCGCGTCGAGATGCCGCCCATGCCCTCGTCGCGGGCGTCGCCGCGCAGTTCCTCGATATCGATCTTCTTGGTCCGGCCCTTCTCGACCACCTCCTCGCCGTTGTAGAGGCGGAGCTTGGTCATGAGGTCGCATTTGGGCGTCGGCTCGAGGCGCGAGAGAATCGCGAACATGGCCGCGATTTCGAGCGTATGGGGCGCGATATGGCTGGCGAAGTCCGATTTTCCGAGGATCTTCTCGTAGATCCTGATCTCGTCGTCGAGCCGCAGGTTGTAGGGCACGCGCACCATGACGACGCGGTCGAGGATCGCCTCGTTGGTGTGATCGGCCCGGAACTTCTGCCATTCGGCCTCGTTCGAATGGGCGACGATCATCGCGTCGACATAGACCGTGCCGTGGCGGCCGGGCGCGGGCACGAACTTCTCCTGGGTCGCGGTCAGGATCGCGTGCAGGTATTCGGTCTCGTTCTTGAAGACCTCGATGAACTCGACCATGCCCCGGTTGCCGGCGTTGAACGCGCCATTGAGGTCGAGCACCCGGGGGTCGCCCTCGGAATACTGGTCGAGCTTGGAAATGTCCTCGGAACCGATCAGAACCGAGGTGTCCTGATTGTTGGGATCGACCGGCGGCACCACCGCGATGCCGCGCCGGGCGCGCTTGGAGAAGGTGGTCGTGACGACGGGCACACCCTCATACTTGCCGTCGAACTCCTCTTGCAGGCGGTGGCGGCAGATCGGGCAGAGATCGCCCTCGATCCGCACGTCGAGCATCTTCTCGAATTCCTTGCGCAGATGCCGCGGGATGAGGTGCAAGGGCTCCTCCTGGATGGGACAACCCTCGATGGCGAAGAAGGGAGGCGCTTCCTCGAGCCCGCGCTGGAGCCGTTCGACGAGCGAGCTCTTGCCCGCGCCCACCGGCCCCATGAGATAGAGCACCTGGCGGCTTTCCTCGCCCTGGAGCGCGGCGGCATGAAAATAACGCACGATCTGAGAGAGCGTGCGCTCGATGCCGAAGAACTCGTCCTTGAAGAAGCCGTATATGTTGGGGGGCTCGTCGCCGTACAGGCGAATCATGCGCCGATTGTTGCTCGGCGTCGTCACGCCCGCCCGCTGGATGATGGCGTTGAGCCGGGCATGAGCGAGCGCTGCGATGCCCGGGTCTTCCTTGACCTTGTCAAGATAGGCGATAAACGGGCCGCGCCATGCCTTGCCGTTCCGCTTGGCGCGGTCCTTTTCGATCAGTTTCGCGAACGGGCTCTTGTCCGTACCCATAACGACCACCTCACTGTTGCGAGTCGGTTAGCCCGGTCCGAACACCTCACCCCTGATTAAGCTGTCTCGTTTTCGCTACTGTTTGATCTGGCACCCGCGCGCCGGTCATTCAAGGTATTCAAGGCCGGCCGAGGGTCGATCGCCGCGACTGGTGCCGCAGGTTCCTTTATTGCCGAAAAGCGATAACGACTGGTTAACGACGGGCGCAAACTCGATCAAAACCGCGCGAGGCCGACCAGTCGCGTCGCCGAGTCACGCGGCGAGCGCGTTGACCTTGGCGGCCATGATGAAATCGTTCTCGTGCAGGCCCTTGATCTTGTGGGTATAAAAAACCACCACGCAGTAGCCCCAGCCGAACGTGATGTCGGGATGATGTCTCTCGTCCTCGGCGAGCGCGCCGACCCGGTTCACGAAGGCGAGCGCCTCCTTGAAGTCGCGGAATGAAAACTTGCGCTCGATCCGGCGCGCGTCATGGGTGAGCTCCCAGCCCGGCGTCTCGGCGAGCAGCGCGCGCGCGGCCGCCTCGTCGAGCGGCGCCACGCCGCCCCGGCAAGGCACGCAGGTCTTGGCCGACAATGTCATCGTCGTCTCCTCGTCTCTCATGTCCCAGATAGGGCGTCCACCATCGCTGTCCAGCGCGTCGCCCAGCGGCGCGTCACCGCCGCGCGTGGCGCGCGAACCGATCGCGAATGGCGGCGTGGCGCGCCGCGTCCGAGCGAAGCTGCTGGTCGCGTCGCCGGACCTCGGCGCGACACAGCGGCAGACCGAGGCGGCGCGCCGTGATCCCGGCGTGCTCGGCGCGGCCGATGGCGTCGCGCACCCGACGCCGGCCGAGCAGATAGGGAAGCCGAAGCGCCCATTGGCGCAGTATCTCGACGGTCACGTCGAAGGCGGCGGCGACCTTTTCCTCGGCCTCGGTTCGGCTCGCGCCCGCGCCGTCATAGAAAATGACATGCTCGATCGCGCGCAGCCGCAAACGCGCGAGCGTCGCGGCGTTGTCGTCGAGGCCGCGTTTGCGGCGCTCGAAGATCGAGGCCGTGCGGTCGAGATCGAGCGCCTCGACGGCGAGCGCCGCCTCGAGCACGAGCGTGTAGGGAAAGCCACCCGAATTCGCCGCCAGCAGATTGGCGAGCGCTCGGCGGTTGATCGCCGGGTTCGACCAATCGTAGGCCGCGCCGGCCTCCTCGTGGCGGTCGTCGTCGGCGTCGGTTCCGGGCGCCGGCGCGAGATCGAGGGGCTCGTAAGCCACTCGATTGACGGCGAGCCCGACGTGATGATCGACCGCCCAGCCGGCGAGCGCGTCGACCAAGAGGCCCGCGAGCGCCAGCGCCTGGGCCGCCCGCGCGTCCTTGCCGCGCCGGCCGTCGGTAGTGCGAACCTCGCGGGCGAGCGCGCGCAGCTCGGCGATGACGTCGTCGATCTCGCGGTCGCTGAGCACGCCGTCGCGAGGCGTATCGCCGACCGCCGAGGGTCTTTCGCTCATGGTTCGCCCTCTCCTCCCGAGCCCGGAACCGGCGCCCGCCCGGCATAATCTGCCGTTGCCCGGCAAGTCTTGCCTGGTTCCGGGCAAGCCTTGCCCAGCCGATTTCACGCGCGTCCAGGCCGATTGCAGGGAAAACAAGCCGTTAAGGCTCGCGGCCCGGGTGGCGCGCCGCTTGCATGGTAAACCATGATTAACCGCGATGGAGTCGGGAAATGTACGCCTTGACGCCATACGCGCCCGGCCCGCCGACGCCTCCCCGGGGCCGATCCGCCAACCGGCGGCTCGATCTCGCGGCGACCGGCAAGCCAAGCGCCAATCCATCGAAGGCCGGTGCGCCGATCGTCCCGCGCGACCACGAGCGCGATGACGAGCCCGAACACGAGCATCGCGAGCGGGCTCCCTGGCACGAGGACGGGACGCGCATGTCGAGCGAAACCCAGGCGGCGCTTCTCGAACTCATGGCCGAGCCCGAGACTCCGCCCGGACGCTGACGACCGCGAGCGTCGGGATCAGAAGGGCAGCGCGAAGGTGAGGAGAAACTCCTCCTCGCCCGGGTTGTGGTCGTGGATGCTGGCATTCGAGATATGCGCGGCGCGAAAGCCGAGGCGCATGCCGCTTTCCATCTCATAGGCGATCCCGAGCGAGACGCGGAACTGGAAGATCCCTCCGAGATCCTTGCTGCCGCCCCGCTTGTAGCCCCCGAGCCCGAGCAGGGGCGTCACGACGAAATGACCCAGCCGGGCATCGGCATAGAAACCGCCGTAACCGAAGACGCCGCCATCGTTGTTCGCCATCAGTCCGATCGCGGGGCCGATATAGAACAGCTTTCGGCCATAGCGAAGCTCGCCTAGGAAGGCGCCCGAGGCGCTGCCCCGGCCCTCCTCGAGTGCATCGAAGACGCCGACGCCGATCTCGAGGTAATTGGGCTCGTCCCCAAGGATCGAAGCCGGACCGAGGGAAAGATCATTTGCGACGGAATCCCTGCCACTCGCCACCAGACCGTCGATTCCCCCGGCCCACGCCGGGACGGCGCCGAGGATGATCACGACGGCAAGACCGAAAAAAATCGCCGCGCCGAACGCGTTACGCAAAAAACCCCGAATGCCGGGACCCCCCCGCATCGATCGTTTCATCGGGCCCACCCGGATTATTCTTGCGACATGGTGGTCTTTGTTATCACAAGTACAACTTTGTTCGCCACCTCCCTTCCCCGCCAATCACTTCTCCGTGACGTTACGGGGCAAGGGGCGGCGGCGCTTCCCGGCGGACCGGTCGGGCGATCATCGCGACGGCGAGCGCGATCGCGGCGAAGGCCTCGTTGTTCTCGATGGCGCATGGGTTGCTCCGGGAAGTCGCGGCCATCGTCTACTCGCAGGCGCGTATCGCGGCGCGGCCGTTGCGTCGAACCGCCTGGCCCCGGTCGTACCAGACCCTGCTCGCATTCACGATCTTGACCACCGAGAGCATGACGGGAACCTCGATCAGAACGCCGACGACGGTCGCGAGCGCGGCGCCCGACTGGAACCCGAACAGGCTGATCGCGGCCGCGACGGCGAGTTCGAAGAAATTGCTCGCGCCGATCAGCGCCGACGGCGCGGCGACGCAATGGGCCTCGCCGACGATCCGGTTGAGAAGATAGGCGAGCCCCGAGTTGAAGTAGACCTGGATCAGGATCGGGATGGCGAGCAGGCCGATGACCAGCGGCTGGGCGATGATCCGCTCTCCCTGGAAGCCGAAAAGCAGCACCAGCGTCGTGAGCAGCGCGACCAGCGACAGCGGCTGAAGGACCCCGAGCAGCCGTTCGAGCGCCGACGGTCCGCCCAAGGCAAGAACCCGGTGTCGCACGATCTGGGCGAAGATCACCGGCACCACGATGTAGAGGACGACCGAAAGCAGAAGCGTCTCCCACGGCACCGTGATCGACGACAGCCCCAGCAACAACCCGACGATCGGCGCGAAGGCCACCACCATGATGGTGTCGTTGAGCGCCACCTGGGTCAGGGTGAAATGCGGCTCGCCGCGCGAAAGGTTGCTCCACACGAATACCATGGCCGTGCACGGCGCCGCGGCGAGAATGATCAGGCCGGCGACATAGCCGTTGATCTGGTCGAGCGGCAGATAGGGTCGGAACAGATAGCCGATGAAGAACCAGGCGAGCGCGGCCATGGAGAACGGCTTGACCGCCCAGTTGATGAACAAGGTCACGCCGATCCCGCGCCAATGCTCGCGGACCCGCCCGAGCGCGCCGAAGTCGATCTTGATCAGCATGGGAATGATCATCAGCCAGATCAGGACCGCGACCGGCAGGTTGACCTGTGCGATCTCGGCCCCGCCGATGAGCTGGAACACGCCGGGCAGGAAATGGCCGAGCACGATGCCGGCGACGATGCACAACGCGACCCAGACCGTCAGATAGCGTTCGAAGCTGGACATGGGTAATCCTTTCTAGCGCGCGCGGGCTTCACTCCACTCGGTTCGGCGAACAGCAGATCGACCCCGTCAGCTCGCCCCGCGTCGCCCGGTCGAAGATATCGCCGAGAAGGCGCGCGAGCGGCCGCAGCGCGTTCGAGTTGAGCGAGTAGCACACCCGCGGGCGTTCGATCGCGCCGATGATGATGCCGGCGGCCTTGAGAATGCGCAGATGCTCCGAGACCGTCGACTGCGCGAGCCCGACCTCCTCGACGATATCGCAGCCGATGCAGGCCCGCTTTTCGAGCAGCAGCCGGACAATGCCGATCCGCGCCGGATGGCCCAACGCCTTCGCCAGCGCGGCGATCTCCTCGTCCCGCCGGTCCTCGCTCGGCGGCGACGCCGGGCTTTCCATTCTCGGTTCGAGCGCGGTGGTCATGATGACCCTTTATCGTTATTCGACGATGGACGATATATAAACCCGATTTCCCCCCCGCGCAAGCCGTGTCGCGACACGGCGTTTGTCGCTTGCCCCGCGCCCGCGCGCATGGATGAATGGGGGTCATGAAAAGAGGCAGCAAGCGCCTGGGAGCGCGTCTTCGGATTGTCCTCGAACCCGATATCGTGATCGGCCCCGGAAAGGCGGCCATTCTCGAAGAGATCAAGCGCGCGGGCTCGATCGCCGCCGCCGGGCGGCGCATGGGCATGAGCTACAAGCGGGCTTGGTACATGGTCGAAACCATGAACCGATGCTTCAAGGTTCCCGTCGTCATCACTGTAAAAGGTGGAAAAACTGGAGGCGGTGCGCGATTGACATCCTGGGGGGAAGAGGTTCTCCTGCGCTATCGCCGCATGGAGAAGCTGTCCGCCGAGGCGATCGAGCCGGAGATGCGGGATTTTCGCTCGGCCCTCGAAACCCCGCCCGAGGACTAAGGGTATTGCCCGAATATCCCGGCATCGATATAGTCACCCGGAAATATCGACGCTCCGGAAATGCCTGGAAGGCGAACCCCATGTCCGCTTGGCGCGCACGCGCTCTTCTCGCGGTCCTCGCTCTCGCCACGCTCGCGCTCGCCAGCGCCTGGGGCTCGAGCTCGGCGGCGGCCTCGGACCGTCCCATCGTCGCCGCGGCGTCCGACCTTCGTTTCGCGCTCGAAGACATCGCCCGCGCGTTCCGTCGCGAGAGCGGCGTGGAGCCGCGCCTGTCCTTCGGCTCGTCGGGCAATTTCGCGCGCCAGATCCGGCAAGGCGCTCCTTATGAGCTCTACATGTCGGCGGACGAGGGCTATGTCCTCAGGCTCGCGAAGGATGGCTTCACGCGCGACGCGGGGCGCCTTTACGCCATCGGTCGGATCGTTCTTTTCGCGCCCAAGGGAGCGGCGATCGAGGTCGATTCGGGTCTCGACGGCTTGCGCGAGGCGCTCGCGGACGGCCGGATCAAGCGCTTCGCCATCGCCAATCCCGCCCATGCCCCCTACGGCCGCGCCGCCAAGGAGGCCCTGATCCACGCCGGGCTCTGGAAAGCGTTGCAACCCGGTCTGGTGCTCGGGGAAAACGTCTCCCAGGCGGCGCAGTTCGCGGCCTCGGGTTCGTCGCAAGGTGGAATTTTCGCCTATTCCCTGGCCCTTTCGCCCACTCTTTCCGATCATGGGCGCTTCGCGCTAATCCCCGCCGCCTGGCACCGCCCGCTTCGCCAGCGCATGGTCGTGCTCAAGGGCGCCGGCGAGGAGGCGCGCCGCTTCTACCGCTATATCCAGCAGCCGGCGGCGCGCGAAACGCTGCGACGCTATGGCTTCGCCCTTCCCGGCGGGAACTAAGAGATCATGGACTGGAGCGCGTTCGGCCTTTCCCTGGAGCTCGCGGCCTGGACGGTCGCCCTTCTCCTTCCGGTGGGAATCGTTGTCGGACGCTTTCTCGCGTGGCGGCGGTTTCGCGGCAAGGGCTTCGTCGAGGCCGCGCTCGCCTTGCCGCTCGTGCTGCCGCCGACCGTGCTCGGCTATTACGTGCTCGTGATCCTGGGCGACAACTCGCCGATCGGCCGGGCCTACGAGACCCTGGTCGGCCAATCCCTGGTCTTCACCTTCCAGGGTCTCCTGGTCGCCTCGGTGATCGTCAATCTTCCGTTCGCGATCCAGCCGACCCAGCGGGCCTTCGAGGCGGTGCCGATCGAGGTGCGCGAGGCCGCCGCGTGTTGCGGCATGTCGCAATGGCGCATTCTTTGGCGGATCGAGCTGCCGCTCGCCTGGCGAGGCGTCCTGACCGCCATCGTCCTGACCTTCGCCCATACCATCGGCGAGTTCGGCGTGGTGCTAATGGTCGGCGGCAACATCCCCGGCGAGACCAAGACCATCGCGATCGCCATTTACGACCGGGTTCAGGCCCTCGACAACGCGGCCGCCGGGCTCATGTCGGCGGTTCTATTGATCATATCCCTGACGGCGATCGGCCTCGCCTTCGCCGCCACTTCGTCGATCGGACGCCGGAATGCGTGAACCGGACTCGGGCCTCGCGGCCCGCATCCAGCAGGAAACGCCGATCTCGCTCGACACGTCGATCGCCTGCCCGCCCGACGAGGTTCTGGCGCTGGTCGGCCCCTCGGGAAGCGGAAAATCAACCGTTCTTCGCTGTATCGCGGGCCTCAACCGGCCGACGCGCGGCCGGATCGTTTGCCGGGGCGAGGTCTGGCTCGATACCGAGAAGGGCGTTCGCGTCGCGCCGCGCCATCGCCGGGTCGGCATGGTTTTTCAAAGCTACGCCCTGTTTCCTCACCTCACCGCCATCGAGAACGTGATGGAGGCGCTCGGCGACCGGTCCCGCGCGACGCGCCGGGGGGAAGCGCGGCGGCTTCTCGATCTCGTCCACCTCGCGGGGCTCGAGGAGCGTAAGCCCGGGGCGCTCTCGGGCGGCCAGCAGCAGCGCGTCGCGGTCGCCCGAGCGCTCGCCCGCGACCCCGAGGTCTTGTTGCTCGACGAGCCGTTCTCGGCGGTCGACAAGGCGACCCGCCAGAAGCTCTACCGCGAGCTCGCCGAACTCCGCCAGAAGCTTCGCATGCCGGTCGTCCTGGTGACACACGATCTCGACGAGGCCATCCTGCTCGCCGACCGGCTTTGTATCCTGCACCGCGGGCGAACGCTACAGGAGGGCGCGCCCTTCGAGATCCTGGCGCGACCGGCGAGCGTCGACGTCGCGCGGCTGATCGACCTCAGGAACGTCTTCGAAGGGCGCGTGATCGAGCACCGCGCGAGCGCCGGCATCACGCGCGTGAGCTGGGGGCCCTATGTCCTGGAGGCCAAGTACCAACCGGCGTTCGCGGAAGGCGAAACCGTCGCCTGGGCCATACAGACCGCCAAGGTGATCCTCCACAGGCGCGACCGGCCGTCGCGCGGCGACCGCGAAAATCCGATCGGCGGCGGCGTCGAGGAGTTCATCCCCCTCGGCGAGACCGCGAGCGTCGCCATGAAGGTGGACGGCATTCCCGAGCTGCCCTTGTTCATGTCCATCCCGCTGCATGTGGCGGCGAGAAACAGGATCGCGCTCGGCGAGCGCGTAACGGTCTCGCTCCTCGCCGAGGGCATTCACCTGATGCCCCCCGACACGGGCGCCGGGGGCGCGTGACCGCCCTCGCCCGGCGCGCGCCGGGGTTTTAGAGAATATCCTCGGGAAAATTGGTCGGAGCGAGTGGATTCGAACCACCGACCCCCAGTCCCCCAGACTGGTGCGCTACCAGACTGCGCTACGCTCCG
>Ga0114931_10007167_pt1 | contig 13638 bp, 10 predicted proteins | sample 2SBtaG_FD_89579 | JGI IMG/M metagenome (GOLD analysis project Ga0114931, IMG submission 89579) | Deep subsurface microbial communities from Kolumbo volcano to uncover new lineages of life (NeLLi) - 2SBTROV14_V59a metaG | ecosystem: Environmental > Aquatic > Marine > Volcanic | place: Kolumbo... | reverse complement strand
CGCATATTAATTAAATAAAGAGGATACCCCAAACTCTCTCTCATGCGATATTCTATTCCTCGTTTGGTGCCGACAAAAATTATCTCGGTCTTCATTTTGTTTTGTAATAACTCCTTTACCCGATTAGCAATGGCAAGAGCCGGGAACAAATGACCACCGGTTCCCCCACCGGCAAAAATTATGCGGGCAATATTATCAGTAGTCATTCTCTAACCGTCCTTTTCGACAAATTCAGAAGTACGGCAACAGCACCGCTGGAAATTAAAAGCGAGGAACCGCCATAAGACAAAAACGGTAAAGGAAGCCCCGTCACGGGAAGCAACGCAGTAACCACTCCTATATTGATAGCGATATTTACAAACAAAGATAAAGTCATTCCGCCGGCTAAAAGATATCCGAAACGATCCGGTTGTGCGGATGCAATTTTCAACCCCCGCCATAAAATCATAAAGAATAAAACTAATATGGCTATAAGACCAAGCAGACCGAGTTCTTCTCCGATAGCGGCAAAAATAAAATCGATATGGGGATAAGGAAGGAAAAATAATTTTTGACGACCTTCTCCCAAACCAACTCCAAAAATCCCTCCGGAACCGAGTGTCAAAGCCGCTTGTTTTACTTGATAACTGCCATGAAGAGGATTGACTATCGAAGCCAAATAATCAATAATCCGTGATTTTTTATAGCCTAATCCGAAAACTACAAAAGTTGCCAAACTTACTAACGGGACAAAGCCCATTAATAGATGTTTCATCTTAGCTCCGGCTAAGAAAAACATTCCCAAAACAGCGATAAATATAACTATAGTAGTGCCTAAATCCGGTTCAATTAAAATCAGTAACAGACCAATACCAATCAGCGGCAAGTAGGGAAAAAATATCTGCTTCAAATCGGCAATATTGCGCTTGGGATTGGATAACGAGAAAGCCAAATAAAAAATTACAACGAATTTAAATAATTCCGACGGTTGGATATTAAAAAGACCAAACATCAACCAACGGTGAGAACCGTTACGTGATGGCATTAAAAAAACCAACGACAACATCACCAGCGTCAATAATAACAAGGGCGCCGAATAAACCGACAATCGTTTTAAATCTAACTTAATGATTATAAAAATTGTTATCGCAGATAATAAAGCCCAAAACAACTGACGTTTTAAAAAGAAGAGATGTGACCCGAAGCGACTTTCCGCAATCATAGAAGAGGTGGAGTAAACCATTACCAACCCTATAACCATAATTATCACATATAGCCACAACAGGGTGTCATCAATTTTTTTATTTTTTCGAGAGCGTTTCATTCTCATTGGTTTTATTCTTTAATTTTGCCACCGCCGCCTTAAAAACGCGTCCGCGATGTTCAAAGTTTTCAAACATATCAAAACTGGCACAACCCGGTGAAAGTAAAATGGTCTCTCCCGGGATTGCTTGTTCAAAGGTTATTCGCACAGCATCTTCCAAAGAGTCGGCAAACTCAACCGGAAATGACTGCCCGAAAGAATCAAATATTTTATCTTTAGCTTCACCAATCGCCACCACCCCTTTTATTTTTCCCTTTCCATATTTTATGATAGAAGAAAAATCAGCTCCCTTATCCCGCCCCCCGGCAATGAGATATAAAGGAGTATTGACCGACCTCAAAGCAAAACAAACAGCATCGACATTAGTCGCTTTGGAATCATTGATAAAATTGATTCCGGCAACAGTCCCGGCATTCTCCATCCGATGTTCCACTCCCGAGAAATGTTTCAGAACTTTGGCAAGGATATCTTCTTTTACACCACATAATAAAGATGCTGTTACTGCCGCCGCGGCATTTTGAAGGTTATGAGGACCGGGGATAAGGATTTCGGCGGTATCTATTATGGGGAATTCGTGGGCATTCTTTCTCCCCCAGAGAAAATTATTACGGACAAAAGCAACAGCGGTTATTGAATCTTTAGTGGTAAAATAAGAGATTCGGGCATCGGTTACTATCGTATCGGAAGTTAACACCTTATCATCCAAATTGAGAATCAAAGATTGCTCGGATGTTTGGTTTTCCGCAATACGATACTTTGCCTTTTTATAATTCTCAAAACTACCGTGACGGTCAAGATGGTCGGGAGTTATATTTAATATCATAGCTATGTCCGGTTGGAAATCAACAATGGTTTCCAATTGAAAATTGGATACTTCCACCACCGCAATACCGGTTGGCGGAACTTTCAAAGCAATTTCACTGAAAGGAAGACCTATATTACCACCCACAAAAGTATCAAAACCGGCAGCGGAAAAAATCTCACCCAGTAATGCCGTGGTCGTGGTCTTTCCATTGGAACCGGTTACCGCCACAACTTTTCCACGACAAGCCCAAGAAGCAAACTCTATTTCAGAGAAAATCGGAATTCCTTTTTTTCGTGCTTTAACAAGAATCTCATTGGTGAACAGAACTCCGGGAGAGACCACAAGATAATCACAATTAAGCAACTTTTCCGTATGTCCGCCGGTTTCAAAAGGAATATTAACCGCTTTCAGCCGTGCGATTTCACTCGTCAGTAATTTGGAATCCTTAACATCCGAAACAAACGGTTTACCCATGAAATTATCAGCCAAAAGCGCCGCCGCCACACCGGAGCGAGCCATGCCCATTATCCCTATTTGTCTATCTTTTATCCGTTCTTCAACTGTCATCGTATTTTCAACGTAGCTAAAGTTATTAAAGCACATAAAGCGCCGATAATCCAAAAACGAACGACAACCTTTGATTCGTGCCACCCGGAAAGTTCAAAATGATGATGAATCGGCGCCATTTTAAATATTCTCTTTTTTCCGCGAAAACGATAAGAGCCTACTTGCAAAATCACCGACAGAGCCTCGATTACAAAAACTCCTCCGACAATAACAAGCAGTAATTCTTTTTTTAACAAAATGGCAATAACTCCCAATGCGCCACCCAGAGAAAGAGAGCCGGTATCTCCCATAAAAACTTCCGCCGGATGAGTATTAAACCACAAAAAACCCAAAGCGGAACCGACAGCCGCACCGCAATAAACGGTTAACTCACCGGAACCGGGGAGATATTCTATTTGAAGATATTTAGAAAAATCCAAACGTCCGCTTACATAAGCAAGTACCGCAAAAGCGATAAAGCATAAACCACTCAAACCGATAGCTAATCCGTCAAGCCCATCGGTGAGATTAACCGCATTTGAGGAACCGGTAATAACAATAATAATGAAAGGAATGTATAAAATTCCCAAGTTAAGAATATAGTTTTTCAAAAAAGGTATATCGGTAGTACCGTCATAATGACCGAAAGGAATGACATACAAAAGAAAGATGCCAAAAATCAAACCGATAACAATTTGTCCCATTAGTTTCTTACGTCCTACCATCCCCTGCGGTTGATTTTTAACAACCTTAAGGTAATCATCCATATAACCAATCAAACCCAACCACGAAGTAACCAATAAAACAAGAAGGATATAAAAATTCGATAGATCCGCCCAAAGTAAGGTAGGAATAATAATACCGCTAAGAATAATCAATCCTCCCATAGTAGGAGTGCCGGCTTTTTTCTGATGAGAGGAAGGTCCTTCTTCGCGAATCTTCTCATCTATATGAAACTTACGTAAGAGACGAATAAAGAACGGTCCCAAAATCAAACAAATAAAGATAGCCGTCACTGTCGCTCCCGCGGCTCGAAAGGTGATATAACGGAAGAGATTAAAACCGCTCACATATTTGGTCAGGGGATACAACAAATGATACAACATCAGCTTTTACTCTCTTCTTCAGCAAACATTTCCAACACCGCCTCCAGACCTATTCCACGAGAACCCTTGATATAAACGAAATCACCGCTTTGGAGATAATCTTTTGCCGCTTTGGTAGCTTCTTGAACATCATCAAACAGTATAAATCTTTCACTCTCATTACCCTGCTTAACAGCTTCTTCTTTGACATAACGGGAAAGCTGGCCGACTAATATTGCTTTATCAAATTTCCGGTTTGCCAGAAATTTTCCTATTTCACGATGATAAAAAATTGCCTTCTCTCCCAACTCGAGCATATCTCCTAAAATAACAACCCTTCGTTGATCGGTTTCAATGTCAAAGAAAGCTTGCAATCCCGCTTTAACAGATGTGGGATTGGCGTTGTAACAATCAGCGATAAAAGTGATGTTATCTTTTACAAGTCGCTGTCCCCTCATTGGAGCGGTATCCAAAGAAATTTGCCTTGTGTCAAAATTGTCAAAATCATACCCCAAAGTTCTAAAAGTGGCATAAGCGGCTAAAAGGTTGTATATCTGATACTGCCCCATTAAGGGTAAATTAAACAGATGATTTTCGATAGTGACTTCGGTCTCTCCGAATTTATTAATATGAAAATTATCAACTTTAAAATCGGCTTCATTATTAATTCCGAAGGTGATAAAATTGCGCTTTGTTTTATGAGCTTCCCGCATCAAAATATCATCATCGGCATTGATAATAACCGGTACAGATGGATCCGCCTCGTGAACGAGCTGAAATTTAGCACGGGCGACTTCCTCCACAGAGCTTAAAAATTCAAGATGCGTGGGACCGACATTGGTAATAACGATTAAATCGGGATTTACCAGTTTCGCCAGCGGCGTCATTTCATCTTTGGTGGATATGCCCAATTCCAATATTACTACTTTGGTTTCTTGGGCAACGGATAAGAGAGCCAACGGAATGCCAAACAGATTATTAAAATTACCCGGAGAACAAAAACTGTCATTTTCCACAGCTCTAATCAGGCGGTAAGTAAATTCTTTGGTGGTGGTTTTTCCGTTGGAACCGGTAATAGCAATAAAATTCGCCGGAAGCAATTGACGATAGTGATGCGCCAAATCAATCATCGCTTGATGGCTGTTCTTTACGGCAACAACACCAACACCTTGTTCCCCCTGTTTCAAAAGAGGATAATCAAATTCTACCATAATTCCCGAAGCTCCGCGTTGTATGGCTTGATTTATATAATCATGGCCATCATGATAAGGACCCTTGATAGCTATAAAAAGCTGCTGCGGTTCGATAGCACGGCTGTCGATAGAAACACCGCGAAATCTTGCCTTATCCTTACGGTCTTGATAAAGCTTTCCGCCGGTTATGGCAGCTAATTCTGAAAAATGCAAACTAATCAACTCTCCTCATCTACCTCTTTGGTTGTATAACCCATCGCCTCTAAAACCTTTAACGCCTCTTCCTTATCGCTAAAAGGATGTTTTACACTCATTATTTCTTGATAGTTTTCCGCACCTTTACCCGCCAACAAGACGACATCATCCGCTTGAGCTTTTTTCATGATTTTATCAATAGCTTCCCTGCGGTCGGGACATACTTCATAATTATTGCCCGTCAGTCCCGGTTTTATATCTTCTATAATAGTCAAAGGGTCTTCCGTGCGAGGATTATCGGAAGTCACCACCACAGAATCAGCTTGAGTGGTTGCCACTTGCCCCATCAAAGGACGTTTGCCTTTATCCCTATCACCTCCGCAACCAAACAATAGAAGCAACCGTCCTTTGGCAATCTCTCTTGCCGAACGGCACAACCTTGCGATAGCATCCGGCGTGTGGGCATAATCGACATATACGGCAAATGGTTGCCCGACATCGAGGTAATTAAATCTTCCCGGTACCGCTTGGGCTTTTTCCAAGCCGACAACGACACTATCCAAATCCGCTCCGCAGGCAAGCCCACCGGCAGCGGCGGCAACAGCATTAATTAAATTAAAACGTCCCGCCAGTTTAATGGATATGGTTCTGTTGCCCATCGGTGTCATTAAATCAAAGGTCGTTCCCTCAGGTCTGATTTCATAATTTTGACAGTAAATATCGGCTTGGGTGTCACTTAAAGAATAAGTCATATAAGAAGCATCCAACTCTTGTAAAAGAGATTGAAACTCGGGAACATCGAGATTTATCACCAAATAACTCAATTCACCTTTAAGTCTTTTTGCCAACAATGCTTTAGCCTTGAGATATTCATCCATCGTTTTATGAAAATCCAAATGGTCGCGAGTTAAATTGGTATACACAGCCACTCGAAAATCAATATTATCTACCCGATGTAAGACAAGAGCATGTTAGGAAACTTCGATAACGGCATTAACACAAAAGTTTTTACGCATCAAAAAAAGCAACCGTTGTAAATCCAACGCTTCGGGAGTGGTGCGCTCCGCATCAAAGACTTCACGTCCGGTGTCATAGATTTGCGAAGTCACCAGTCCGGTGGTTTTATTGCGCGCTTCAAGAATATTTTTCATCAAATAACAAGTAGTTGTTTTACCGTTGGTACCGGTAACACCACAAGCTTTTATTTTTAATCCGGGGAAGTCATAAAACTTTGCCGCCACATCCGACATTGCTTTGCGTACATCGGCAACCGAAACATGGTTTTCTATATCAGGGCATTCTTTCCTTTCCCCCATAACGGCAACAGCACCGTTTTCTTTTGCCTGCTTGACAAAATCATACCCATCTCGCTTATAACCACTTACAGCAATAAACAGAGAATTTTTCCTGAGCATTCGGGAGTCGTACTCGATATTCTCTATCTCAATATCGGGGTTGCCTGTTAATTCAGCATTTTCTACCCCTGTTATTAACTCCTTTAACTTAATAATATCCTCCTAAATTGGCCGGCACTTTAAACGACAGATGGCTTGAGGTTTGATAAATTCACCCGCTCGGATAGACTGTTTCACGACCCTACCACTACCATTTATAGTAAACTTAAGGCTGGCAAGTTTCAGAAAAGCCAACCCTTTTCTTATGGAAAAACCGGTTAAATCAGCCATTTTTAAATACTTTTCCGACGGATTTTTAACCGCCACCAAAATTTCATCGCTTTTAAAAATCAACCTATCCGCTGATGGAAATTGCCAGACAACCATACCGCTATCGTTATTGCTTCTGAGTTCAACCCCTTCATCGGCAGCCAATGCTTTCGCTTGAGTATAGCTATATCCGATGAGATTGGGGACAACCGCGGTACTATCGGATTTGTCTCTTTTCTCCGTAAGCATCCTATCCGGTATAACAAAGAGATCGGGATTTATCATCACATACCGTTCGGCGATTTTTCTAAATATAGGTCCTGCTGTCCAACCGCCATAATGAATCGGTTGCGGAGCTTCAAGAATCACAATTCCGGCTACTAACGGTTTTTCGTAAGGGAAAAACCCGGCGAAACTAGCCATATAACGGCTATAATAATATCCTCGATGGGAGGGTTTGGGGATTTGTGCCGTGCCGGTTTTCCCGGCAATAGAAACCACGGAAGAATTAACCGCCTCGGCTGTCCCCCTCTCGACAACTCCTCGTAATATTGCAACGAGTGTATCAGCCGAGGCTTTTTTCATGACACGAGAAATTAATTGCGGTTTAAAACTTTTTACAACTTGTCCCTTACTATCGACATAACCGAAAACCATCCCGGGACGATAAAGATTTCCCCCATTGGCAATAGCGGCAAAACAGGCAGCCATTTGTAAAGGAGTAACAGCAACGGAGTGCCCCATAGCCAAAGAAGCCACGCGATAATCCGACCAGCGGGAATAATTGACCAATTTGCCGCTTGTTTCTCCGGGCCAATCGATTTCCAGTTTGTGACCGATATTAAACCGTTGAGCTGTTTCGTATAATGTTTCACCACCTTCTTTGATGGCATATTTGGCGACTCCGATATTACTGGATAACTCCATAATCTGTCGAAAAGTGAGCCAACCATGTTCTTTGTCATCATGCAAAGTTCTTCCGTCAATTTTCCACCGTCCTTTTTCACAAAAAGTGGTATCTTTAAAATCAACCATATTGCGATCAAGAAGTCCTGCAGCAGTAATTACTTTGAAAATTGAGCCGGGTTCAAACTGGTCGGTAACGGGACGCAGTTTCATCGGTTTTTGGGGATTGGTATCGGCAGTGTCATAACAAGCTGTGGCAAGAATGGCGCCACTGTTACAATCAAGAAAAACCGCCATCCCCGATTTAGCTTTATATTTTCTTACTCCTTTTTTTAACTCTTCTTCAAGAATTTCCTGTAAACGCCAATCGGCGGTTAAAATCATGGAGCGACCGGGAATCGGCTTTACCAATGCCGTCTCCTTCACTCTATAAGTATTGCGCAAACCATCGCGGCGATAATCCGCTTTTCCCGATTTACCGGCAAGAAGAGAATCGTAACTTAACTCCAAACCCGAAAGGCCGCGATTGTCGATATTAGTAAACCCCAAAATTTGTTTTCCCGTTAAACCAAAAGGATACTCTCGCTGAGCTTCTTCACGAAGATGTAACCCTCGCGGTGCTTCACGAGAGATGATGTCAGCCAAAGAGTCATTGAGTTTCCTTTTAATCCAACGAAAACGATTGACAGCCAAACCGAATCTTTTTATGGCTGTTTTAGGTTTTAAATTAAATATTTTCCCAAGATAAGCAGCATCTCGTCTTAGTTCTTTTGAATTTATGGGATTGGCATACAACGAGGATACAAAAACATTATTGGCTACGATTTTACCTTTACAATCATAAATGAGACCACGAGAAGCCGGTATCGGTATCACCCCTGAAGATTGGTTGCGAACTATTTTTCCGTACTTAGAAGATAAAAAAACCTGCAAGTGTACCAATTGAGACAAAGCCAAAGTAAAAAAAAGGCATAGCGCTACGAATAATACACCCAATCGTACTTTCTCTTGATGAGACCTTCTCATTTTTCCCCTTGAACACCATCTTCAGTATTGATGGAAATTTTATCTATCCCTCTGGCATTAGCTTGATTTTCCGATACCTGTGGCATGAAATCCGCCATTCTTTTTATGGCTGAAAACATCAAATTAAACTTATCGGGAGGATTACTTTTACCTTTTTCTCTTACCAAAGTTAATAAATGATCTGAAGAAACCGGTTTTAATCCCAAAGTATCCATAGCATATCTCTCAATTCGTGAAGCCATCGAAAGAGAAGATATTTCCGAAAACAGTTTCTTCTTTTCGTTGACAATATCAATTCTTTCTCTTTGCAATTGAGCAACCTGCCGAACTAACTCCAAAACTTTAACCCTCTGCCAAATGTGAAAACAAGCCGCCACCAGAATGACACTCAATAAAAGTAGCACCGGGAAATAACGATGAGAACGGATACGATTAATAACAGAAGATCTTATATCGGCGGTTTCTTTTAGTTTACGGATGGTTGTTTTCACTTTAAATTTTCTCCGCCACTCGAAGTTTGGCTGAACGTGCTCTGTTATTTTGCTCAATTTCCCAAGGCCGAGGAGAGATAGCTTTTTTAGTAATAATTTTCAATGAGGGTTTGTGGTTACAGACACAAACGCTGAATTCCGGCGGACAGATACACCCTTTGGCTTCTTGCTGGAAGAAACGCTTTACCAAACGATCTTCAAGAGAATGATAAGACAGAATCGCTATTCTCCCCCCGGTTTTTAACAACGCCACCCCTTCGGGTAACACTTCTTCAAGTTGCTCCAGCTCACTATTGACAGCAATACGCAAAGCTTGAAAAACACGAGCCAGAGTTTTTACTTGAAAAGAAGATTTTACTACTTTTTTAATTATTTCCGTTAAATGCGCGGTAGTGAGGATCATTTTTTTTTGTCTTTCCCTGACAATTGCCCTCGCAATACGGTTGGCGTTTCTTTCCTCTCCGAACTTATAAATAATTTCGCTCAGTTGTCTTTCACTACTATTATTAATTAAGTCCGCTGCTGTTTTTGTCTCTGAATCGGGATTAAACCGCATATCCAGAGGACTATCGAATCGAAACGAAAACCCACGTTTTGGGTCATCTATTTGTTGTGATGAAATCCCCAAGTCCAAGAGGATGCCATCAAAATCTTTTATATTTAATCTATCAACAACTGTATCTATTTCACTATAAGAAGCACAAATTATGTCTTTTAACTGTGAGCAATCTTTTAAGTTATCTTTCGCTTTGATAACGGCAGATGGATCTTTGTCCAAGCCATATAAGCAAGCAGCTTTATTTAAAACTTTGCTAATCGCTTTTAAATGACCACCTGATCCGACCGTTAAATCACAATAAATTCCATCTTTGTTTGAAACCAAATAAGCCACCACTTCATCAACCATAACCGGTAAGTGGTGACTTTCATTATTCTTTTTGTTCATCACCCGTGGTATACAAACGTTCCGCGACCTCTTCGAAACTGACAGAAAACTGTTTCAAGTAATACCGATAGAGCTCGGGATGCCAGATTTCAATCAAACGATTAACACCGATAACCAATAATTCTTTTTCCAGAGAAGCTTCTTTAATCAAATGAGAGGGGATTAAAATACGACCGTTGCGATCGGGTGTAACAATACTCGCCAAGGAATAAAATTGACGACTATAAAACCGAAAATCTCTTTTGGTAAAATTGGAAGGAGAAAGGCGTTTTTGAACTTCCTCCCACTCAGAATTGGAATAAAGACTTAAACAACCTTCCAAACCTTTGGTTAAAATAAGTTCACCATCTAAAAGTGGTTTTTTGTTCTCATCGACAAGGTTTCTTAGCTTTGCCGGGAGGGCAAAACGACCTTTGTCATCCATGGTCGTATGATATTGACCATAAAAACCGCTCAATGGTCCTCCATTTTCTACCACATTACACCAAAATTATAATTAATAATCACATTTTTACCACCAAAGTCAAGTCCTTTTTTTAAATTTTCGATAAAAAATTCTGCTACTTAAGTTGCTACAAATCAAATAGTAATGATTAAAAAAAAATTAAAATTTTAGTAACTCTTTATATCCTAAGAAACCATGGGTAAAAATTTTTTTATTGACAAAACAGAATAAATTCCAAGACCCCCATAAACTATGGATTTATACCAATATAATTTTATCATTAATAATCTAAAGCCAATCCTTTCGGGCTTAATTGTCTGGTCTATCTTATTGATATTTAGGGAGATATGGATATACCCATAAGTGTCGTCCGACCATCAAAACAGGTTTTACAATTGCACTTATATATAGTCAGTTCAACTTGAAACGAGATGAAACGAGATGTTGGAAATGAAATTGGCAAAATATATTATGATATTGATGGTTGTTTTATTTGGCTTGAGCAAAGCCGAAAGCAATACAACTTTCGAATTTGATTTATCTGGTTTAAAAATTGATAAGATAAATCAGCATGTTAATTATATGAATTTTAAGCAAACAGCTTTAGGAACTGAAGTCAGCCTTCCCTCAAAAACATATTTTGTAGAATTGAAAAACAATCAGCCTCTTTTTTCTTTTAACTATACTGTTGGCAATCAAAAGAAAATTGAAGGTTTAAAATTTCACCAAATATATGATGATATCACGACCTCTGACAATATGAAACGATATGAAGATATTTCTCCTCCAGCTAAACTGGATAGATTGGGACAAAAAGCGGTTCAGGTGGTTGACAAAATTACCATAGGTAATAGACAATGGGCACAATTGTTAATTTTTCCGGTAACTATCGACAGTTCGGGATATTGCTATTTTAACTCCAACATCAATCTTTTTATCGACACCATACCGGTGAGATCAGAACAAATCTTAACTTATCACGATATTCACAAAAACAAACAGAAAAATTCTTCTTCTTATGCCTTATCATCCAATATTGATTACGTTATTGTTACTTCTTCCCTTTTGCAAGAGCCTTTTAAAAAACTGGCACAATATAAAACCTCAACCGGTATCAAGACCGAAGTGAAATTAATTGATGATATTCTTGCTTCATATAACGGGCGTGATGATGCTGAAAAATTACGGAACTACTTGAAACAGTTTTATGCCGAGGGTGGAGAATATGTTTTATTGGGTGGTGATGAAACACAACTTCCGTTAAGATACGCCTATCCCAATAAGATATCTACTACACCATCTTTGGATCAACAACAGATATGTGATTTATATTTTGCCGATGTCGATGGCGACTGGAATCTTGACAACGACAATGTATGGGGAGAGAAATATGTCGATGATGTTGACCTCTTTCCGGAATTAAAAGTTGGCCGTCTTCCTTTTAACACTGTTCAAGAAGTAAATAATTATGTACAAAAACTAATCAATTACGAAACCAATCCCGGCAACAATGATTTGGAATATCTCGACAAAGCTTTTTTCTTTTCATCAGACCAAATGCGCGATTTCAATGACGGCGGACAACATCATTATATTGCCCTCGCCTATCCGGATTATTTTACTATTGACACCGCCAACGGCGTGGAATTATCTAAAGGAGATGATCCTTCGCCCTACAATTTACCGGCGAACGAAGTGGAAAATGTTCTTTCTCAGGGGTATGGGATTATCAATATTTTAGCCCATGGCAAATCGGATGCTTTCGGTGTCAGGACTTCCTCTTACAATGAATGGCCCAAATCGTATTTTACTTCCGCATCGGATGATGGCAATAACGGTAACTTTAACGGGTTGACGGCAAATAATAAAACCGGTTTTTACTATTCGCTTGCTTGTGATAACGGCGGTTTTGATATGGATCAGCCACCGATGAATCTTCCCAATCCCAATTTGGTGGAAACCGCTCTCGGTCTTCCGGATGCCGGCGCGGTGGCATTCGTTGCTTACACTCGCTGGGGGTGGGTGGGCACCAGTCAATTACTTCAAAAAACCTTTTTCGATTCTCTTTTTGCCCATCCCAAGCGACCGGCGGTGGAAGCATTGTATGACACCAAAGCGGTTTATTATTACTATCGCGACCAAGTTTATGGACTCAACTACTTTGGCGATCCCACTCTTAAAATTTATACCCGTATCCCGCAAAAGATAGCGCTGGCATCTTCATTTGAAAATAACAGGTTAACGATTAATGCTACTTCCCAATCTTTACCCGTTGACAGTTGTGAAGTAATCATCAGCAATGATTCCGGTATCATTTATCAAGGTAAAACCAATGATGAGGGAAAAATAACTACCGATAATTTAGATATAAATAAAACTTATACTATCGCCGCTATTAAAAACGGTTATTTGATAAACAAAAACAAATACACCTCTTCTATGTCTACCGATGTTAATGATGACAACGACTCTCAACTACCTGATCATTTTTCATTGGGTCAAAATTACCCCAACCCTTTCAATCCTTCTACTACTATTAACTTTGAACTACCCCGAAGAACATATACCAAGCTTTATATTTATAATCTCTTGGGACAAACAGTAAAAGTCTTAAAAGATGAAACTCTTTCCGCTGGAAACTATGCGGTAGAATGGAGCGGAAGGGATAAAAACGACCAACCGGTTGCCAGCGGTATTTATTTCTACCGTTTGGAAGCGAAGGATTTTAATGCCGTTAAAAAAATGGTATTAATTCGTTAACAATCATCATTGCTTTAGATTATCTAAAACAGAAACAAATTGTTTCACCATATTGCTCGAAGAATATTTATCGGCATAAGAGGGAAGGGGATTTACGGTAAGTTTCTTTTCTTTGAATTTTACCAATTGTTGATAAAGGTATTGGCAAGTATCATCGAAAATAGATTCATCGAAGCGAAAACCGTTATTGGATTCTTTGATTAAATCATTCACCACACTTTGGGAAGAAACAAAAGCAAGAATAGGACGCCCCGATGCGAGCATATCATATAT
>Ga0114931_10007166_pt1 | contig 13640 bp, 11 predicted proteins | sample 2SBtaG_FD_89579 | JGI IMG/M metagenome (GOLD analysis project Ga0114931, IMG submission 89579) | Deep subsurface microbial communities from Kolumbo volcano to uncover new lineages of life (NeLLi) - 2SBTROV14_V59a metaG | ecosystem: Environmental > Aquatic > Marine > Volcanic | place: Kolumbo... | reverse complement strand
GCTCGAATGTCGCGGGCAGCGGTGCCCACTCGCCCGAGATCGGGTCAAAGGTTTCGGCCGTAACTCCGCGCGAGAACGTTGCCGCCACGGTGATCGATTCGCGGTAGTTCTGGTTGACGATGAGGGCTGCGCGTCGGCCTCCTGGGCCTGCGAACGAGCCAATCGTTACTGGGGCGCCGGTTACGTCGGCGAACGGAGGAGGCAAGTGGGACGCGCCGAACCTGCCGCGCGAATCCCAAACTCCCACCGAGGTGAGCCCCTCGGTTTGGCGGGCGAGCGATCGCACGAGCCGATTCAACTTCGCCACCTGGTGGTAGTGTTCGGTCGGCAGCCCCGCCTCGACGATGCCAGTGCGGAAGCGATAGGCGAGGTTGTCGGGAACCTGACTGGGGGTCCAGTATGCGAAGTAGGAGATACCGCGCGCTCCGAAGGCGAGGGCGTGGAACACCTGCCACGACAGCTCGCCGTAGGTGACGTCGCGGTAGTCGGCGTGCGGCATGAGTTGAACGACAGCCATGAACGCAACGCCGTAGTCGAGCGCCAGCTCGCGGATGATACTGAGATTCTCAAAGTAGGAGGGCCGGTCGCGTTCGATCAGAAACGGATAATGGTCGTAACTGAGGATGTCTGGCCGGGTTTCGAAGAGGTACGCTTCGACGTGCTCCCGGTAGTCCTCCGGCCCGGCGAACACGTAGTCGGGCAGGAGGTTGACGTAACCGATCTTCCCCGGTGCCTCGCGGCGAATCCGCCGGCGCATCGCGGCGATGTCGGGGTTGCGGTCGCTGCCCGGCTCGTCGGCGAGAAAGAACCCCGCCAGTCCGGGCCGATTCTTGTAGAAGCCGATGGCCCGACTGGCTTTCTCACGCCACGCCGCGGACAGACCCTGTGCCGCCGAGATGCGCGCGTCTTTGATCAACATGCGCAGCCCGTGCCGCTGCGCGATTTGCAGGGCGCGCAGGTTCAGCCGCGGTGTGACCGGGCCTTCGCACGACGCTCCGATGAGATTGAATTCGGCTTCTTGGATCTCGCGAGCCCGGCCATCATCGAAGACCGCCAGCGGCGGACCGCACCAGAAGGTGGTGATGAACTCGTCGGCGATGGTGGCGGCCCGCGGCGCGGATTGCAGGGTCAAAGCGGGTTGCGGCGTGCGGCTTCCACAGGCGAAGCTGAAAAACACGATGGCGGCGACGCACGCCGGGCTGGTGCGACGGATGATCCGGTTTGTCTGGCTCATTCAGCCGACGGACCAGAGTTTCGCCGACGCCCGCGCCGCGGATGGCTCGACAGCTCGACCAGAGCCGCGACCGCGCCGATGCCGAGCAGCCCCTCGCCGGTCGACAGTACTCGATACAGGCGGCGCGTGGCCGCGGGCCGCAGTAGGGTGGTGTCGGGCGGGTCGATGACGAAGGCCACCAGCACCAGAGCCGCGAGCGCGATGGCCGCCATTACCGCAGCGCGCCGGTCGAGCAGCGGGCCGTCCTCCGCCAGCCGCGCGGCGCCGAAGAGACAGACGCCCCATGCGGCGCCGATGGAGTTGAGCAGGATGTCGTTGATATCGAAATAGGTGCCGGGTACATCGGCGTAGATCACCAGATGCTGGTAGGATTCGTCGAGAGCTCCAGCCAGGCTGCCGAGGGCCCAGGCCCATTTCGGGGATACACCGGCGGCCAGGAAGAGTACCGACATCAGGGCGAATTGTGGGAAGTGGATGAGCTCGATGTTGGTTACCAGCAGCCAGTGCTGGGTAGCGACGGTGATTGCGGCGAGTCCGCTGAGTGAGAGTGGCAACCAGGTCAGCGACAGCGTCGTGCCGACCCGTCGCATTGCCGGCAGTGCGGCGACGGTGCACAGCGCGCCGATCCCGATCAATCCGATCGTCTCGTAGCGGTTGCGCCCGACGCGCGAGTAGAGAGCGTCGAGGATGTCCGAGATGGGCTTGTGTAGAAACAAGTTGGCGATCGACAGCAGGCCAGCTACGAGGAGTGGCCGCGGTCGCAACCTCCGGTGATTCTCGCCTGTCACTGCCATCCGCACCCCCCTTTGCCGAAAGCGCCGCACGGTGCAAGCTACCCGCGCGCTCCCGACGATCCCGGCTACGTCGCGATCTACAGCCCCGCGCTGGCTTGCTCGAGAAACTCGACAACCGGGAGGACCTCGATCCCGGGCTCGGGGCGCAGCGCTCGCGACCCCATGTAGACGACGATGCGCCGGTCGATTCCGGCTAGCTCGGAGATCGCCCTGAGCCCTTTGGCCAGATCGGGTCGCCAGCGTCGCGTTGCCTTCGCCTCGATTGCGACGAATCGGCCGCCGCGCCGCAACAAGAAGTGGACTTCGGTCTGCCGAGCCTGTGCCGGAGACCAGTACGCGATCGTGTCGTAGAGACCGTGGTAGTCGTCGTATGCGCGCAGGCACTGAGCGATGAACCCCTCGAAGAGCGGACCGATTTGATCGGGGCCGGGAGGCCCGTAGCTACCGGCGATCGTACGTACCAGACCCGGGTCTACCCAGTAGAGTTTCGGGTGGCGTTTCTCGCGAACCCGCAAACGAGTCTCGTAGGCCGGAAGGCGAAAGCTAAGCAGCGTGTCGTCGAGGATTTGCAGGTACCCTTGTACGGTCGTGCGCGCCACCCCGGCGTCGCGCGCCAGCGAGGAGACGTTCAGGGACTGGCCGTGGAACAGGGCCACGATCGACAGAAACCGCGCGAATCCCGCTAGGTTTCGCGTCGCCGCTTCAGCCTGGATCTCCTCCTTGAGGTAGAGCTGAACGTACGATGACAAAGAATCGCGAGGATCTTCGGAGGAGTGGATGATCGGAAGCGTCCCGGTCTCGAGTGCGTCCGCCAAGCGGAATGATTTGCCCAGCTCTTCCGGAAGGTATGCGTGCAGTCGCCGTAAGACAGCGCGACCGGCAAGCAGATTGACACCTCCGCGGCGCAGCTTGCGGGCGCTCGAACCGGACAGTGAAAAGCGCAGGCGCTTCTGTTCGATTTTCTGATGGACGACGTTCAGCAGGCTCGGCAAGCGCTGTACTTCGTCGATGACCACCCTGGTGCCCTCATCGAGCGCATCGAGCTCGTTCGACAGTGAGGAGGGGTCGACCAGATATCCCTGGAAGATCCCCTCGTCGAGCAGGTCGATCCAATGAGCATCCGGATGCAGTTGCCGCAACCAGGTACTTTTTCCCGAGCCGCGTGGGCCGAACAGAAAATACGACCCACGCGGAGGCCGGAAAAGCCTTGCCACGATGTCAGCCATGTCGGCACTTTACGCCGTATTTTGACGACTTGCCAAGCGTATAATGGCCCGGTGCGGATTTGATGAATAACAGCTTTCAGCGGTTGACTCTCAGCTCTCAGCCCAATGACGGATCGTCGCGCAGCGACCACCGCCCCGAGATTCAGCCTCGCCTTTGCCCGAGCCCAAACCTACGATACTACGATACGAGCGCCTACGAGCGAAGCGAGTTCCAGGTTGAGTTTGCCAGGGTGGCCGTACGATTGTTGGCCGGAAGACTGGCTGGGTGGGGCGGTACGTTCGATGATCGATTGCAGAATATGCGGTGGTAGTGGTTGCGCACCGGTGTTTCAGAAGAACGGTTGCGACATTCTCGCCTGCCCGGCCTGTGGCGTGCGGTTCTGGCTTCCGGCGGCCGACCTCAGGCCGGAATCCATATACGACGACGGATACTTTTCGGATCCGGACGCGGCGGCGGGTTACGATGACTATTCGTCGCTGGAATCTTCGCTGCGGTCCAATTTTGCGGCTCGCCTGTCGCGACTGGGGACGCCGTCGTCTGGCGACCGCTTGCTGGATCTGGGGGCGGCGTATGGCTATGCCGCGGACGAGGCGCGTCGTTTGGGGTGGTCGGTTTGTGGGCTGGACGTGTCGCCCGCGGTGGCGTCGCGCGCCAGTGTGGTGTTGCCCGGTCGGATCGTTGCCGGTAACGGCCTGGCCCTGCCCTTTGCTGACGCCAGTTTCACGGCGGTTACGTTGTGGGATGTCATCGAGCACCTCAGCGACCCGCAGGCGGCGGTTGCCGAGATCGCACGGGTGGTGCGACCCGGTGGAAGATTGGTTCTCACCACCGGTGACGTCGAAAGTCTGGTGGCCCGGCTCACCGGCGCGCGCTGGCATCTTTACACCCTGCCGGAGCATCTCTTCTTCCACAGTCGCGAGAGCTTGAGGTGTCTGGTCGAGCGGCACGGGTTGCAGGTCGAGACGATGCGTGCCGAGGGGTCGAGGTACACCCTGGGCTACGTCGTCGAGCGGTTGCGCAAGAGTCTGTTCGGGGTCGGTGGTGGTAGCTTTGGCGAGACGGCATTAGGGCGGTTGGCGGCGCCCATAAATCTCTTCGACATCGTCACCGTGGTCGCGCGCCGGGCTGCTTCTTGACCCGGGAATCGCCGACCCGCCATAGTGCTCGCGACGATGCAGTGGCAGGGCCGGACCCCGGCAAAGCCGGGGCGGACAGGTGGGGTGACGGATTGAGCGCAGCGCGTGGGGCAGCGGGGGGACGACCTCTGGTATCGGTCGTGTTCCCGGTCTTCGATGAGGAGGACAATTTACGGCCATTGTACGCCCAGGTCACCTCGGCCATGGAGAGTGCCGGGGTGGAGCACGAGTTGGTGTTCGTCGACAACGGTAGCGGCGACTCTTCGCTGGCGATCATCAAGGAGCTAGCCGGGGCTGACGACCGGGTTCGTTTCGTGTCGCTGTCGCGAAACTTCGGCCACCAGGGTGGACTGTTGGCGGGGATGGTTTACAGCCGGGGCGATGCGGTGATCACCATGGACGCCGACCTGCAACAGCCACCATCCCTGCTGCCCGAAATGGTCGGTCTCTGGAAGGCGGGCAACGCGGTTGTCTACACCAAGAAGAAGAACTACGCGATGTCGGTATGGCGCACTTTCCAGGTGCGGATGTTCTACCGATTGGTGTCGAAGCTATCCGGCCTGGAGCTCTCCTTCGGGCAGTCGGACTTTCGCCTTCTCGACCGTCAAGTGGCCGATCTGATCGTCGGTCTTCCCGAATACCGGAAGTTCTTGCGCGGCATCGTTCAGTGGGTTGGTTTTCGGCAAGCGAATCTGGAGTACGAAGTCGCGGCGCGCCATGCCGGCGAGTCGAAGTTTGGCTTCACCACGTTGGTCTCGTTTGCCGTCGACGGAATTCTCTCGTTCTCGTTGATCCCACTGCGAGCGTCCCTGTTGATCGGGTTCGTGGTCGCGGCGATTTGTATCGCGTTCGGGGTTTATACGGTGACGATCGGTGTCATGAACCTGTTCGGTGCCGGAGTTCCGTTGCCTCCCGGCTGGGCGACATTGACGGCGAGTGCTCTGTTTCTGGCGAGCGTCCAGCTCGTCGCGATCGGGACACTGAGCGAGTATGTCGGGCGCATCTTCGAACAGACCAAGGGCCGCCCGCCGTTCATCGTGCAAGAGCTCTCCGGTGGGTTGGAAAGGCGCTGATTCTTCATCGATGGCTACCGGGGGAGGAGGGGGTAGAGGCTTGCAACTGGCAAACGTCAAGGCGTTGATCTTGTGTGGCGGCAAGGGGTCGCGTCTGCGGCCGCTGACGGACCTCGTTCCCAAGCCGCTGGTCGAGCTCAACGGCCGCCCCTGCCTCGACTACATCCTGCGATCGCACGTTCAGCGTGGCCAGTCCAAGTTCATTTTGTGTGTCGGTTACAAGGGGGAAATGATCCGCGAATTCGTGCGCGCTTCCGACTTTGCGGCGAGGATCGACTTTTCCGACGTGGGCGAGGGCGCGAGTATGTTGCGACGTCTGTATGCAGCGCGTGATCTGATGGGCGAGCGGGTCAGTGTGACGTACGGCGATACGCTGATCGACGTCGACTTCGCAAACATGCTGGCGCAGCACGAGGCGAGCGGGGCGGCGATCACCCTGACCACCGCGGAGGTGATCAGCCCCTTTGGGCTCCTGACCATTGATGGTGACGGCTACGTTTCGTCGTACCGCGAGAAACCGTCGCAACCGTATTACGTCGGCCACATGATCCTCGATCGCTCGGTGCTCGACAGTCTGTCTTCCGAGCTTCTCGAGATGCCGGACGGGCAGGGGCTGGTGCGCTTGTTCCACCAGCTCCTCGAGGATCGCAAGCTGGCCGCCTTTCCCTATTCGGGACCGCAGGTTACGTTCAATACGCGGCAGGATCTCGATCGCGCCGAGCGCGATCTCGATCGATTTTTTACGCAGACGGACGGTGGGGACGAATGAGTACGAACCTGGCGAACAAGAAAGTCCTGGTGACCGGTGGGTCGGGGTTCATCGGGTCGCATCTGGTGCGACGCCTGGTCGATCTCGGCGCCGAGGTTTTCGTCACCGTCAAGTACAACTCGGTGATCGACAATGTGCGTTTGGCTCGTCTGTGGGAGACCGTCGTCCCGATCGAGGCGGATCTGCGGAACTTCTCTTCGTTGCTGCGGCTGCGCGAGATCAAGCCGGAGGTCATCTTCCATCTGGCGGCGTATAATCACGTCGGCGATAGTTTCCATCAGTACTCCGAGGCGATGGGTTCGAACGCCGAGGCGACGACGAATCTCCTGGAGGCCTACGACGGCTACGAGCGCTTCGTCTACACCAGCACCTCGGAGGTTTACGGTTACCAGGAGGGCGTTCCATTCAGGGAGACCGCGGTTCCGTTTCCGCTATCGCCGTACGCCGTCGGCAAGTACACCGGGGAGCTTTATGCGCGACTCAAACACCGCTCGCAGGACATGCCGGTTGCGGTGATTCGTCCGTTCAACGCGTTCGGCCCCTACCAGAGCGCCAAGGCGATCATCCCCGAGCTGATCATCCGCTGCCTACGCGGGCAGGAGGTGGTGACGACGGGTGGCAGGCAGACGCGTGATTTCAATTTCGTCGAGAACCTGATCGACGGTTTCATCCTGATCGGTACCGAAGACGAGGCTGTCGGCGGTGTTTGGAACGTCGGGAGCGGTGTCGAGACCTCGATCAAGGATCTCGTCATGCTGATCCACCGCCTGACCGAGTCCAAGTCGGAGCTGAAGATTGGCGCGCTGCCGTACCGCCCGGGCGAGATCTGGAGAATGTTTGCAGACAGCAGCAAGTCGCGAGAAGCGTTCGGTTGGATCCCGAAGGTCGATCTCGAGAGCGGCCTGCGCTGCACGGTCGAGTGGTACCGGCGTTACCTCGGCGAGTTCGAATCGGAGAGCTCCGCGTTCGTCGGGTTGTCGGCGTGACGCCGATGCCGGCAGCCGTCGCGAGGATGCCGTCGGCGCCGGCATGAAAGCCCTGGTTACCGGCTGCAACGGGTTCATCGGGCGCCATGTCGTCCAGCGTCTGTGCGATTACGGGGGCGACGTTTGCGAGTACGGTGGGGACGTTCGCCACCCCATCGATGCCGCCGGGCCGGTCGACGTCGTCATCCATCTCGCCGCGGTTGCCCGTGGCGATGCGTTCCAGAGCTCGCCGGCCGCCGCCTACGAGACCAATGTCGTCGGTACGTACAACGTTCTCGAATATTGTCAGCGCAACCGAGCGCGCTGCGTCTTCGCGTCGACCAGCGCGGTGTATGGGCCGCGGCAGAGCGACGATCCGATCGCCGAATCGCAGGCGCTGGATCCGCGCAACCCATACGCGTTGAGCAAATATCTGGCGGAAAGGATCTGTGCCGAGTGGGCGCGGGTGGCGGGCGGATCGGTTGTCATTCTGCGTCTCTTCAACGTGTACGGGCGGGGACAGCGACAGTCTTTCATCGTTCCCTACCTCGTTGAGCAACTGCGCAACGGCTCGGCGGTGCGTCTCGAAAACCCGGATTCGATCCGCGACCTCGTGCATGTGGAAGATGTAGCCGAGTCATTTCGGCTGGCGGCTCAATTGGCCCCGCCCGCGACGTCGATATTCAATATCGGTACGGGGCGCGGAGTCAGTGTCCGCGACCTGGCCTCGGCGGTGGCGTCGGCGGCCGGCGCCGCACTCGATCTCGAGCCTGCCGCGGACTGTGATAGCAGACCGGACATCGTGGTTGCGGACACGAGTCGCGCGCGCGAGAGACTGGGTTGGCGCGCGGCGATCTCGCTCGAAGATGGCTTGCGGCGTCTGGTGCCCTGAGCAGTTCATTGATAACCCGAGGCGCGCTGCGCAGCGTGCGCGACGGTACATTGTGTTCGGCGATGGTGATACGCATTTGCGGAGTCGGTCGCGCCGCGATTGCCACATCTTTTGCCCGCGTCGGAGCGGGAGCGCCCCGAAACGGGAGCGGCCTCGGTTCGGTCCGGAATTTGCTTTTGAAGAGTGCTCAGCGCCCCTGACAGAACCTTGATGATGCCGATCCCTCGAATACTCCGCCCGCTGTTGGTGCTCACTCTCCTTGCGCTGGCGCATAGCGCCGCTGCGGTACAGCTCTCGATCGCTGGAGCGACAATCAATCCACCGGGGACGTCGACGATGTTGGCACTGTCTCTCGATGATGCTTCTGCGGTGGAGGCGATGCGGGTGAGCCTGCAGTTCGATCCGAGTGTCGTATCCGTGCTCGGCGTATCGAGCACCGGCCCTACGGCCGGTTGTTTGCTGGATTCGGTTTCCCCGGCGGCCGGGCAGCTCGTCATTGGCCTGGCCTGCGGCGGTACGATAGGTGGCGCGGTCGCGATCGCCGAGGTCGAGATTCGCGGCGACTCGGTGGGATCGTCGGTGCTTGGCTTGTCCGCTTGCCTGCTGAACGAAGGAACCCCGGCTTGTCAGGTCCGCGGCAGCGTCGTCGTCGTTGCGGACGCTACCGCGACCCCTACGGCGACGCCACCAGCGACTGCTACGGCCACCGCTACGCCGACATCGACGGCGACCGCTACCGCGACGCGCACTGCCACCGATACTGCGACTTCGACGCCTACCGGTACGGCTACCGATACGCCGACGTCCTCTGCGACAGCGACACCGAGCGATACCGCCACGGCGACGGTCACCCCGAGCGATACTCCCACGGCGAGTAATACGCCGACGGCGAGCAGTACGCCGACGGCGAGCAGCACCGCCACGGATACCGCGACATCGACCGTGACCCTCACCGCCTCGGCGACGGCGACGCCCACGGCGACGACTACGCCAACCAGCACGCTGACCCATACGCCCACTCCGACTCCGATCAACCTGGCGCTTGGACGACCGGTGTCTCAGTCGAGCACCATTTTCAACTCGATCGCTGCGCACGCCGTCGATGGCGATACGAATGGAAACTGGAATGCCGGCTCGGTGTCCCATACGGCTGCCGAAGCCGGTGCCTGGTGGGAAGTCGACCTGGGTGCGGTGATGGATATCGAGCGCATCGACCTGTGGAACCGCACCGACTGCTGCGGTGGCCGGCTGAAGAACTATTTCGTCCTGGTGTCTGACAGCCCCCATCCGGAGCCGGGAGGCTCGGGCGTCACCGAGTATTTCGAAGCGGCGCGTGCGGGCAGTCCCACATCGGTTTCGGCCTTCGTTCAGGGACGCTACGTACGGGTTCTACTGACCCAGACATCGCCGCTCGCGCTGGCCGAGGTCCAGGTGTGGGGCAGCGGGATCCCGATTCCACTCGCCAACCTGTCGACGGGGCGGCCCGCCGTGCAATCGAGCACCAAGCACGGCGGCAACGCTAGCCGAGCGGTCGATGGCGACACCAACGGGGAGTGGTCGGGCGGTTCGGTTACCCACACGGGGACCGACGCCGAAGCCTGGTGGGAAGTCGATCTGGGGGCGCAGATGCAGATCGAGTTGGTCGAGCTGTGGAACCGCACCGATTGTTGCGGCGGTCGCCTGCGCTACTACTGGATTTTGATCTCGAGCGAACCGAATCCGGTCCCCGGCGCGCCGGGAGTGACACAGTACTTCGAGTCGTCTCGCGGCGGTACTCCGACTGCGGTGCCGTTTCTGGTGATGGGACGATACGTGAGGATTCAGAAGGCCGTAGCCGGGCCCCTGTCGCTGGCGGAGGTGGTGGTGTCGGGCCATGGGGCGCTGCCGGCGGTGGTGAACGGGGCGGTCGGCCGGCCGGCCAGTCAATCGAGCACCGCGGCGGGAGCACGTGCGTCGCGTGCGGTGGACGACTCGACCGATGGAGATTTCGCCAACGGTTCGGTGACGCACACGACCAGCGATCTAGACGCTTGGTGGGAAGTAGATCTCGGCTCTCCGCGTCAGATCGAGTGGATCGACATCTGGAACCGGACCGACTGCTGTGGCTCGAGGCTGTCGAGTTATTACGTTCTCGTGTCGGACTCACCCTCACCGCAGCCCGGTGCCGCCGCGTTCGAGCAGTTTGAAGCTTCCCAGGCGGGTACACCGACGGCGGTCAGCGTCGGCTTGATCGGCCGCTACGTCCGAATCCAGAAAACCGGCCAGGGGCCGCTGTCCCTCGCCGAGGTACAGGTCTGGGTGCAGCAGTAGCGGCGCGGGCGGCGCGCGTGCCGCCGACCGCAGGCATCACCGCATTTGGCGGCGGGCGCCACCATGATTCCAGGGTGTCAGCCCAGGACTCGTTTCGCATGAGGCACGTGGGACGAATCCTCGTTCCACGGCTGGCCATACCACCGATTACGCAGATTCGGCGTTTGCCGATTTACGAAGAAGAAGGGCGGTCACTTGTCCGCTTGACGGTATATCGAATCGGATATACCGTACGACGGTGTCGCCGCGATCAAAGCCTCTCGTCTGGCTTCACGGCGAGATCAAGACCCCGCCGTTTTCGCGAGACGCGAGACTGGAGGTGGGCGTGCTGATGAGGCGACTGCAGCTGGGCGAGAGTATTGGAATGCCACACTCGAGACCGATGCCCAGCTTCGGGAAGAGATGTCGTGAGCTTCGCGTCCGCGACCGCGCCGCAAATTGGCGAGTGATCTACCGGGTTGGCGATGACGCAATCGTGCTGCTCGAAGTCTTCTCTAAGAAGACCGGAAAGACGCCGACATCGGTGATTCGAACGTGTAGGCAGCGAGCCAGAGAGTACGACGAGCTGGTCTAGAGGCTGGAGAAGGCGATGAACAAGAACAAGAAGAGCCGCCTCGCGAGCAAGGGGTGGCAGGTCGGAGATGCTGGTGATTTCCTGGATCTCACCGAGGAGGAGGCTGCGTTCGTGGACCTCAAGGTCGCCCTGGCACAGAGCCTCAAGAAGAGGCGCCAGGCCCGAAAGTGGACACAGACTCAGCTGGCGAATGCGATTGGGTCGAGCCAGCCCCGAGTTGCCAAGATGGAGGGGGCCGACCCTTCCGTGTCCATCGACCTACTGATCAAGGCACTGCTCTCGACGGGGGCGAGCAGACGTGATCTAGCGAACGTGATTTCGACACCCAGGGCACGGAGCGCGGCATAACGGATCGGCGTTTGGCGGGGATATCGTGCCGTTCGTGGCGGTTTACTTTCGTTTCGGTGGTGTGCAGGCTGGGGTTTCTGCTCGATCTGCCACCGGAATTGGGAGTCATCCCGACTCGCCGGTCGATTTCGCTTCATGCCCTTCACGTTGAGTCATCCCGCCGCCGCCATTCCGCTGCGGCGTTGGTTGGGCCGTCGCGCCGTGCTGGCCGCTCTGGTCATCGGCAGCATGTCACCGGACTTTCCGTACTACAGTCCTATCCGCGTTGGCAGACTGGCGACGCACACGCTGTACGGGGTTCTCTGGTTCTGTGTGCCGGCGACGGTGGTGGTGTATTTCGTCTTCGACCGGCTAATGAAAAAGCCGCTGGCGGGCCTGCTTCCCGATGCGGTCGTGGCGCGCCTCGGCCGGCTCGATGCCGCGCGCTTCGATGCCGCGCACGTCTTTGCCGTGGTGCTGTGCGCGGCCACGGGTGCGCTGACCCACGTCGCCTGGGACTCGTTCACCCACGCCGACGGCCAGATGGTCGTGGCCGTGCCGCAGCTGCGCATGCTGGTGGTGCAGTTCGGCAGCTATCACCTCTGGTTGTACAAGATCTTTCAGCACGCAAGTACGCTTTTGGGGATGGCGGTGATGATCGGGTGGTTGGTGAGGTGGTACCGAACGACGCCGCCCGGGCCGCGCGATCCCTCCGCCGCGGCGGGTCTGTCGGTCGCTGGTCGGTGCGGAGTTCTCGGTGTCGCGGTGGTCGTCGCCCTCGCGTTTGGCGTCTCGCGCGGGCTACACCGGGCGCCTGAGACGGTCTCGATTGCGGCACTTCAGGTGTTTTCCTGGTACTTCGTGGTCGCCACGCTCGGTTTCTTTACTGCGTGCCTGGCCGTATATGCAGCCGCCTGGCAATTGGTGACGTGGCGCGCGGCGAGATCTGCCGAGACAGAGTCGAGGGCTGGGACGTAGGGAGAGCCTTTGGCGGTCGGCTTGCAGCGATTGGCCTTCAGCGCGCTGTGTTCCTTCGGTTGCGCGTCCAGGGACTTCTAGCGCGCTGCTGCGGCGACTTTCTCGTAGACGCGCGCGGTTTCCGCGGCGGCGCGCTGCCACGTGAAGCCGCGCGCGCGCTCGATCCCGTCCGAGCTCATCCTTCGCGCCGACTCCGCATCCTCGAGTACTCGGGCGATGGCTGTGGCGAGCTCTGACTCGCTCCTCGGATCGACGAGTAGCCCGGCGGTGCCGACCACCTCGGGCAGTGCCCCGGCGTTGGCGCAGACCACGGGTGTGCCAGAGGCCATTGCCTCGAGCGCTGGAAACCCGAAGCCCTCATAGAGCGAGGGGCAGATGAACACCTCGGCAGAACGGTAGAGGTCGGCCAGCATCGGATCGGATACTCTGCCGGTGACGACGACGTCGCCGGCGATCTCCAGTTGCGACGCAAGGGTCGATAGCGGTGTCCGAACCCAGCCTTTCGGTCCGGCGAGAACCAGCTTGTGTGGAATGCGGTCGGCCTTTCGCAAGGTGGCGAAGGCACGCATCAGAGTCGCCAGATTCTTGCGGGGCTCGATCGTTCCCACGTGCAAGATCATGCGCTCCGAAATACCGAGCGAGCGGCTGACTCGCTCGCGGCTGAGCTCGCGTCCGATCGGCGCGAACTCCGGATCGCAGCCGTTTTGCACCACATGGATCTCGTCGGGCGACACGCCGCACAGTTCGATCAGATCGGCTTTGGTCGCTTCGGACGCCGTGATGATTGCGGCTGCCCGGGGAAGCGCTGCGACGCACCGTTCGATCATCGCGCGCAGTACCGGGGTTCCCAGCTCGGGATGGCGGAGCAGGGCGAGGTCGTGCACGTTGGTGACCAGGGGCGCGCGGCACCCCCTGGGCGCGACATAGCTGGTCGCGTGAAAGACGTCACAGTTGCCGAGCGCCGATGCGGTACTGCCGACGCGGGGGAGCCATGGCCAGGGTTGGCCCATGACGAATGGATAGGCCCAAGACCGGCGAATCGAGAGGTTCCCGGAGCTCTCTTCGAGCCGGGTCGATTGTCGCAGTCCGGGTGGCGCGAACACGACGATTTCGGGGCGCGATGGGTCGCACGCCAGCGCCGTCGCGATGCGCGATGTGTAGCGCGCTACGCCCGCTGAGCGTACGAATAGTGGCCAACCGTCGAGCGCGATTCGCATCATTCCGTTCGCAATCAGGTGCGCGTCGCGCCGGGCAAGCTACCCGGCGCGAGCGCCGAACCGCGCGCCCATCTCCGTCGAATCAGTGAGAAGTCCTCCGCTTTGGGGATCGGGTGGTACACGAAGGCGAGGGCGGCGGTGGCG
>Ga0114931_10007165_pt1 | contig 13642 bp, 11 predicted proteins | sample 2SBtaG_FD_89579 | JGI IMG/M metagenome (GOLD analysis project Ga0114931, IMG submission 89579) | Deep subsurface microbial communities from Kolumbo volcano to uncover new lineages of life (NeLLi) - 2SBTROV14_V59a metaG | ecosystem: Environmental > Aquatic > Marine > Volcanic | place: Kolumbo... | reverse complement strand
GACGCGATCAAACGCAAGATGTTTCCCGATGGCTGCTCCCCGAAGACGATTCCGGACAGGATCCTCGATGCCCGGGCGGTACGGATCGCGGGCGTCCTCTGTGGAGGGGCGACTTTGCTCGTCGCCGCTGGCGCGGAGCTTGCGCTGCAGCGTCGGTTCGCGTTTGCAGCCGGTCTGCTCTGCATGGCAGTCTTCGTGGCGTACACGCTGCCACCGGTTCGTCTCAACTACAGGGGCGGAGGAGAGCTCTTGGAGATGGTCGGCGTCGGCGTGGCGCTCCCGCTGTACAACGTCTACTTGCAAGGAGGCGGCATCGCTCCGCGCGCCTGGCCTTGGATTGCCGGATTCTCCGTGTTGAGCCTAGGGAGCGGGGTGGCGAGCGGAATCTCCGATGAGGAGAGCGATCGCATTGGCGGCAAGCGCACCTTTGCGTCTGCCTATGGAAATGCTGCAGCGCGCGGGCTTACCGAAGCGTGTGTCTTACTCGGAGCGGCGGTCTGGGTGATCGCCGCCTTCTTGAAGCCGGACTGGGTTCCCGTGTGGGCCGTTGCACCCGCTGTGGTGATTGTCGTATGGAATTGGGTCGCTATGCGCAAAGTCAGCAATGCTGCCATCACCAATGCATTTCGAGCCCAGGGCGCGTACAAGCGCTTCCTTCACCGAGCGATTTGGCATAGTACAACAGTGGCCGCGGTGCTCCTGTGGCTGCAAGCGAGCTCGGTATGACGGCCCATGCAACAAAGGCAGCGACTACTTCTCTGGCCGAGGTTGATGCTAGAATTCGGCAGAGTCCGAGAGGCGCGCTGACCCTCGATCCCAGTCGGTCCATCGCAAGCCGGCTGACCGATGTCGTCTCTGCGCTGGCCGACTCGCACCAGTCCGCACACTTGGCGGCCGCAGCATCGGCGGCTGCAGAAGCACAGTTGCAGAGCTTTCCGGAGAATCTGTTCTGGGATTTCGACTTCTATCTAGCGTCCATCCACCACGATGCTCTCGCTGCGCCGGACTATGCCAGTTACTTGGAGAACATCACGTCGATGACGGTTGGAGTGATGCGGCTCTACGGGCAGCAGTCGACAATTCGGTTTCGATATGGGCATGACTTCATGTACGGCTTTGATTGGGCGCGATGGATTCGTCGTGATCCCGGCGCCCGCGAAGGGATCGAGCCTTTCGGGCTCGACTTTCTCCGTCAGATCGAGAGCCGGGGACAGGACATTGTTCGGCTCATCGACTCCAACGACGACTGGTACCCGAGGCTCACTGCTGGCGTTTCGCGCAATCCCTTTCCATTTTCTCGTGAGCCCGAGGATGAGCTCCCTCTCTATCGACTGCTCGCCGAGCGAGGGTGCGTGCCGGTCGAAGGGTGGAAGCTCGATGCACGACCCGACGCGAGTCGAGATTTCGACGCCCTGCGCGAAGAACTGGCCGTGTCGCTGAGGTCGGGCCGCTAGGGATTCAGAGTCATCGCCAGCATCCAGAGAGCGACCAACAGGTTCAGCGCGATGCTGGACCACCAAGCAGCGCGGAACAGAGTTTTGGCGCGGGCGCCCACCAGCAAAGGCAGTAGCGGCGCGATCGCCACCACCGCTTTGGTCGGCAGGGAGATCCCAGGCGTCCAAAAAAATGTGCCAGATGCTGCAAATGCAATCCCCGCAGATGCGAAGCGGCGCGCGGACGGTGTCCCGTGCCGAACAGGCCATGTCCTCTTGTGAGCGCGCGTATCGTCTTCCACGTCGGGAAGGGCTGTCAGGACGTTGCTGCAGATCCCGAGCAGCATGGCCGGCCCCAGGACCCAGCCTGGCGCGAGCACATCTTCGGTTTGCAGGTAGTAGCCGAGAGAGGGGAGGCCGATACCCACGCCGATGCCCTGAAGGAGCTCTCCGCCGCCACGATAACTCAAGCGCACGGGCGCGAAGCTGTAGAGCCACATCAGTAGGAGCGCGGCGAGCCCGTAGAAGGGCGTCCAGGTACGTCCAGCGAGCGCCAATGCACACGAGTAGAGCAGCAGGGTCATGGCTGCGCCTTGTGCCGCGCGCTCCACCTCCCGCGGTGTGAGCTTGCCCTCCGGGATGACGCCCGATCCCCCGGACAGAAGGGTTCGTCGTCCGCTGTCCGCTCCCTCATCCGCGAAGTCGTTGGAAAATACGACGAACAGATGATCCAGCACACCCCACAGCAGCGCCGCCGCGAACCAGAGCCAGCGGAAACATCCTGTTACGTGCCAGGCGGCCGCCTGTCCTAGCAGCAGCGGCATGGCGATATTGACGTGAGCAAGCGGTCGCGATGCTTGGATCCAGTTTCTCGTTGCGGCCACGCCCCTCGATATCACGTTTTGATCCTGCTAGGTGTTCGACGTGCACGCGCCCAATCGCGACCCTCTCGCACGGCCCGTCCAATTCTTCACCGGCAAAGGCGGAGTGGGCAAGTCCACGGTCCTTGGCGCGTGTGCGATGGCAGCCGCACGTGCCGGCAAACGACCGCTGATCGTCGAGCTCGGTATACACACCGCGTCATCGCACTTGTTTCGCGGACCGGACGTGGGGTATGAGCCGGCAGAGGTGGCGCCCGGTGTGCACGCGACGCGGGTACTGTTCGAGCCGGCGCTCATCGACTACATCACGTCGCGGCTCAAATTGCGCCCGATCGCCGCACTGGTTGCCAAGAATCGCTCGCTGCGGCGGCTGTTCTTGGCGGCACCCGGCGTGGACGAGATCGTCATCATGCATCGCGTGGCGCAGCTTGCTGCCAACGACCGCTGGAGCCCAATCCTAGTGGACCTCGAATCGACCGGCCACGCGCTCATGTTCTTCGACCTCCCCAGCGTGCTCGAAGTCTTTCTCAAGGACGGCCCTCTGCGCCGAGTGCTCGACAGCGCCACCGAGCTCATCCGCGACGAGCAGCGATGCGCGATCCACATCGTCACGGTGCCTGCGCCGTTGGTGGTCAATGAAACGATTCAACTCTATGGGCGACTCCGCGAACGTGCGGACCTGCACCTCGGGTGTCTGTTCATCAATCGCATTCCGCCCGCATTGATCGACGAGGAAGAGCAGCGCTTGGTGAGAGCCGAGCTCGAAGGTCCCAGTGCCGGTCAACCTTGGGCTCCCGTTCTGGCGCTTGCTGAATATCTGGTGCGCCGAAGGCGGACCGCCGACAAAGGCATACATGGGCTTCGTAGGGACATCGGCTTGCCGACGGTGACTTTCGATGAGTGTGAAGATGCAAGCTCAGGCATCGTGGAAACGCTGTCCCAAACGATCGAGCAAGCGGAGGTTTGGTGATCCAGCTTCCAGACGACTGCAGGCTCGCGTTCTGTGTTGGAGTTGGGGGCGTAGGAAAGACGACATTTGCCGCGGCGTTGGGGCTTCGGGAGGCCCTGAGAGGTAGGTCGGTGCTCGTGTTGACGGCAGATCCGGCGCGCCGATTGGCCGATGCGATCGGCATCCACGGGTTACATGACGTTCCTTCCAACATTCCTCTGCCCGCACACGGACGAGGTGGCGAGCTGCATGCAGCGATGCTGGAGACGAAAGCTAGCGCTGACGAGATCATCCGACGCGCGGCCCATGACGAAGCAAGGGCGGAGCGTGTGCTCGACAACCGCATCTACCAGGCGTTCTCCAACACACTTGCTCGGTCTCATGCCTACGCTGCGATGGAACGGGTCCATGAGGCGGTGCATGCTTCACGCTACGACCTGGTCGTGGTCGACACACCGCCCTCGCAGAGCTCGATCGAGATCTTGGATGCTCCTGCGCGCTTGGTGCGATTCCTCGAACAGCGCGTGGTGCGGTGGTTTCTCCGAACTTCGGAGGATTCTCCGCAGCTACGCGGCGGCACGATCGCGCGGGCGCTCCTGCGTATCGTTGCAGGCGATTCCATGGTATCCGCGCTGGCCGAGTTCCTCACCGAAATGGCGTTTCTTCGCGAGGGGTTCGCCGAGAGGGCCGCAGAAGTCCGCGATCTGATGCGATCGTCGAGCACGAGCTTCGTGCTCGTCGCATCCGCGGACTCCGCAGGGATTGAAGCGGCAGCCTCCGTTGCCGGGGAGCTCCTCCGAAGGGATTTTGAGCTCGCCCAGGTGGTTTTCAATCGGGCGTTCATTCCTGAGGTTGGCTGCGCCGCTCATGATCCGGTCAGCTACCCGGCGAGGCTTGCACGGCTTGCGCCGAAGCTCGAACGGATGCGGGCGCTTCTGATCGAGGAGGAAGCGCGGAAGCGGTCGAATATGGAGGCGTTCTGCCGGGATCACGCAGTAGGGGCTTGCTCGCTGCCCGAGGCGACTCGTCCGCTTGGCGATCCGTCGGCATTGGCCGCCTGGATCGGCCGGTCCCGGCCGGTCGAGGTGCTTGCATAGCGTGCAGCGGCTCTTTCGTGCAATCCTTCCGCCGAACGAGAGGCCTCATGCAGCACATCATCAAACACGACCTCAGCCCGGAGTTGGCCAAGAAAGCGGCGGATAGAGCCGCCGAGCACTACACGAAGAAGTGGGAGAAGTACGATGCAAAGGCCACATGGCTCACTGAGACTCATGCCGAGATCACCTTTCACGTGAAAGGTGTCCACGTCGCCGCTACCGTCGATATGGAACCAGGACGGGTCGTCATCGATATGAAGAAGGTTCCGCTGTTGCTCCGACCGTTCAAGAACATGGCGCTTGGCGTCGTGCACAAGACGATGGAGAAATGGATCGCGAAGGCCAAGAACGGCGAGCTCGGATGATGCCTTCCGATCTTCGAATAGGGACCCTGGGGGCAGCGCGCATCACCCCCATGTCGCTGCTTCGACCCGCTGGGCATACCGATGGCGTGTCGGTGACAGCCGTAGCTGCCCGTGATCGCGGTCGAGCGGAGCGGTTCGCACGCAAGCACGGCATAGAGAAGGTCCACGACGACTACGATGCTCTTCTCGGAGATCCCGAAGTCGATGCGGTCTACAACCCCTTACCCAACAGCTATCATGCTCAATGGACGCTGCGTGCGCTCGATGCGGGCAAGCACGTCCTTTGCGAGAAGCCGTTCACGTCGAATGCATCGGAGGCAGAACAGGTGCACCGGGCCGCCGAGCAAAGCGATCGCATCGTCATGGAAGCGTTCCACTATCGATATCATCCGTTCGCGCAGCGCTTGCGAGACCTCGTTGCGTCCGCGGAGCTTGGAAAGCTGCGGTTCATCGAAACCTGGATGTGCATTCCCCTGCCATTGCCTCGGGACATTCGCTACCGTCTCGATTTGGCGGGCGGTGCGACGATGGATACGGGTTGCTACGCCATTCACCTCGCCCGGACGATCGCTGGAGAGGAACCGGCCGTCGTCTCGGCTCGTGCAAAGCTCGCATCGGAGGGCGTCGATCGTGCAATGCAGGCCGATGTCCGCTTTCCGAGCGGTGCCAAGGGTAGGATCAACTGCTCCTTGTGGTCGTGGAAGCTCGTGAAGATCGCGGCGCGGGTGCAGCTCGATGGCGGCGAGATCCGGGCGCTCAATCCCATCGTTCCGCAGCTCTTTCACAGCTTGAAGTGGCGTAAGGCTGGCGGCTCCTGGACGACAGAGAAATTCCCGAAGAAGCCTACGTACGAATACCAGCTGGAGGCCTTCCGGGACGCGGTCGTTCGGGGAAAGTCGTTCCCCACGACCACGGCCGAGGCCGTGAAAAACATGCAAGTAGTGGATGCGATGTATCGAGCTGCAGGGCTCGAGCCACGGACGTGAGCGCCTAGGCGCTTACGAATTGTTTCAGTGCAGCATCCCCATGGACGTTGCGGAGCTTGCGAAGGGCGAGGGCTTGCAGTTGACGAATGCGCTCTCGGCTGAGGCCGAACTCGCGGCCGATCTCCGCAAGCGTGTGCGACTCTTTCTCCCCAATGCCGAAACGCATGCGGATGATGCGCTGCTCGCGCGGGTTCAACGTGTCGAGCGCCCTGAGCACCGATTTTGACAGATCCTCGCCTATTACCGAATCCATCGGCGTGCCGGCTTCGTCATCGGCGACCAAGTCCCGAAGCTCGCTGTTTCCGTCGTTGCCGACCGGCATTTCGAGCGAAACCGTGTCGCGTGAGATCATCAGGAGGTTCGCGATCTGGTCGGGTGGGAGCTTCATACGCGTTGCGATCTCGGCCGGCGAGGGCTCTCGTCCAAGCTCGCCGGTGAGCTTGCGCGTCATGCCGGTGATCTTGGTGAGCAGCTCGCAGGCATGAACTGGAATGCGGATCGTACGAGCCTGGTCGGTCGTCGCACGAGCCATCGACTGACGAATCCACCAGGAAGCGTAGGTCGAAAGCTTGTAGCCTCGACGGTAATCGAACTTGTCGATGGCGCGCATCAAGCCCATGTTGCCTTCCTGGATCAAGTCCATGAAGGGTAGGCCACGCTTGAGATACTTCTTTGCGATGGCGACGACCAGTCGCAGGTTGGCTTCGACCATCTCGGCTTTTGCGCGTTCGACGTCAGCTTGAGCAGCGACGACGAGCTTGTGCAGCTTGCGGAGCTGATTGTCGGACAGGCCCGAATCAGCCTCTGCTTTCTTGCGAGTTGCAGACCCCTCCTCGCAGGACTGCACGTAGGAATCGAGGGCGCACAGCACCGCTTCAAAGCTCGACTCGATCACGGCCTCGCGCACTGCCTGCTCTCCGGCAATCACGCGCTCGCGCACCTCGGCGATTTCGTCGGCATGCAGCGCGTGCTGGACAATCGCGTCGAAAATGATCTGACGGCCCTTTTCGATCTGCCGCGCGAGCTCTACCTCGCCTTCTCGCGTGAGGAGGCTCACGGCGCCCATCCAATCGAGGTAAGTCTGCACAGGCTCCGCACTGAGGAGGTTGGTCTTTTCCGCGGGCTTGGCAGCGCGTCGCCGATCGGCTTTACGGTTCTTGCCCTGCTTGACCGTCACCTGGACCCCAGCGGCTTCGAGACGCCGCAGGAATTTCCTCACGGTTCCCTGAGTCGCCCCGATGTTTGCAATGACCTCGGAGGCCTCGTTGTAGGTGATCCAACCTCGCGCTTTTACAGCGTCGATCGCTTCATTCATGACGACGGTATGATTGGATTTATGTGTTGGCATTGGTGATTCTCCGCTGTGACTAAGCGTGTGGTACCACCATACTGGAAAATTAGCAACCATATGAACGAAAAAATCTAGTTATACTGTGAACGGAACATCACGGTGCGGTACATCACCGTGATGTTTTCGACGCTGGCTCAGGTCGAGCAGACGCGGCCGTTGGGGGGACAAAGGTCCTCCCGTGCTTGTCGAAAAGAAAAAATAGGCTGTTATTTCAACACAGTTAGGCTGATTGAATCCTCATTCATTTTTTGGTTGCTCCGACTTGCAGGCAGCCTTTAGGATTCCCCCGCATGTCCGAACAGCCTTATCCCGTCTTGCGTTCGAAGGGCGATACGAAGTCCGAGGCTTTCCAAGCCAATCGAGAGGGGAACCTCGCGGCGCTCGAAGTGGTTCGCGCAGCGCTTGCCCAGGCCAACGGCGGAGGCGGCGAGAAGTACGTCCAGCGGCACCTGTCCCGCGGACGCATGCTGCCGCGACAGCGCATCGAGATGCTTCTCGATCGTGACAGCTTTTTCTTGGAGATCGCCGCGCTTGCAGGACACGGCATGAAGGGAGAGGTGACCGGCTCATCGGTCGTCGGTGGCGTCGGGCTCGTGAGTGGGGTCGAGTGCTGTCTGCTAGCCAGCGAGGCGACGGTGAAAGGCGGCGCGATCACTCCCATCAGCATGCTGAAGACCGGCAGGCTCGCGGAGATCTGTGAGCAAAATCGATTGCCGGGGATCAGTTTGATCGAGTCCGCCGGAGCTGATCTGCCCAACCAAGACAAGATTTTCGTTCCTGGCGGTGCGGGTTTTCGTCACCTCAGCCGGCGTTCCGAACAGAAGATCCCAACCATCTGTCTCGTTTTTGGAAGCTCCACAGCCGGCGGAGCATACGTGCCGGGGATGAGTGACTACGTGGTGATGGTGAAAGAGCAGGCACACGTCTATCTTGCAGGGCCGCCTCTGGTGAAGATGGCCACCGGTGAAGAAACCGATCACGAAGAGCTTGGAGGCGCTGAAATGCACTCGTCCGTCAGCGGCGTTTCCGATTACCTGGCAGAGGACGAGATGGACGCCATCCGGCTCGGACGAGAGATCGTGGCACATCTGGGATGGGAAAAGCGCGGCAAGGTGCAGCCCCGTCCGGTGGAAGCGCCGCGATACGATGCCGAGGAGCTCTTGGGGATTGCCTCGTCTGACGTTCGCGTCCCGTTCGACCAACACGAGGTGATCACCCGGATCGTCGACGGCTCGCGCTTCAGTGAGTTCAAGCCGCTCTATGGCAAGACCATGCTATGCGGCTGGGCGCACATCCACGGCTTTCCCGTTGGCATCATCGCCAACAATGGGACGATCTTCAGCGAAAGCGCCAACAAAGGCGCGCAGTTCATCCAGCTCTGCAATAGCAGCGACGTTCCCCTACTGTTCCTCCAGAACACGACGGGCTTCATGGTGGGTAAGCAGTATGAACAGGCTGGGATCATCAAGAACGGCGCCAAGATGATCAACGCTGTGTCCAACAGCACCGTTCCCGCGATCACCATCATGACCGGTTCGAGCTACGGCGCGGGAAACTATGCCATGAGCGGCCGATCCTATCGTCCGCGCTTTCTCTTCACATGGCCCAATCACAAGATCGCAGTCATGGGCGGCAAACAGCTCGCCGGAGTCCTCGACATCATCCAGCGCAACGCCGCCGAGAAGAAGGGCATCGCGGTTGACGAAAAAATGCTCGAGGTTGCGAAGATGATGACCGAAAAGCAGATCGAAGATCAATCCACCGGCTTGTACGCGACCGCGCGCCTCTGGGACGATGGCATCATCGATCCGCGTGACACGCGCACGGTGATCGCGATTTGCCTATCGGCTGCCTATAACGCTCCCGTCGAGGGGACCACATCATGGGGCGTCTTTCGTCACTAGGGGCACGCAGGCGTTGAGCACCACGATTCAAAGGATTCTCATTGCCAACCGTGGCGAAATCGCCCGTCGGATCATGCGAACGTGTCGCAAGATGGGGATTGCCACCGTGGCGGTCTACTCCGAGGCGGACGCAGAGATGCCGTTCGTGGGGGAGGCCGACGAAGCGATTCTCTTGGGTCCGGCACCAAGCAGCGAAAGCTATCTGTGTATCGACAAGGTCGTTGAAGCCGCGGCTGTGACGAATAGCGATGCCATCCATCCTGGGTACGGGTTTTTGGCGGAGAGCGCAGCATTCGCTGAGGCGTGTGGCACGGCCGGCGTGATCTTCATCGGGCCCACACCCGAAGCGATTCGTTCGATGGGCTCTAAGCGCGAATCCAAAGCGCTGGTCGATAAGGCGGGGATCCCCGTGATTCCGGGCTACGACGGTTCGAACCAAGATCCGGAGGTCCTTGCGAAAGAGGCGATAAAAATCGGATTCCCCGTCTTGATCAAAGCCAGCGCAGGCGGCGGCGGAAAGGGCATGAAGCTCGTTCGCGAAAAGGCCGGCCTCTTGGATGCAATTGCGTCGGCTGCGCGCGAGGGGCAGAGCTCCTTTGGCGACGGCACGCTGCTGGTCGAAAAGTACATCGAAGAACCGCGTCACGTCGAGATCCAAATTCTCGGCGACAGTCATGGCAATTTGGTTCATCTCAACGAGAGAGAGTGCTCGATCCAACGTCGGCACCAAAAGATCATCGAGGAGACGCCTTCACTAGCGCTCGACACGGCGCTGCGAAACGAGATGGGTGCTGCGGCGGTCTCGTGCGGCAAAGCGATCGGCTATCAGAATGCGGGCACCGTCGAGTTCATCCTGGCGCCTGACCGCAGCTTTTATTTCCTCGAAGTCAACGCGCGTCTGCAGGTCGAGCATCCGGTTACCGAATGTGTGACGGGGCTCGATCTCGTCGAAGAGCAGATCTTGGTCGCTCGAGGCGAGGCCCTTCGCATGTCCCAAGAGGCGGTCCGTTTCGAGGGCGCAGCTATCGAGGTTCGGCTCTATGCCGAAGATCCCGCTGCCGGTTTCCTTCCGCAAAGCGGGAAGGTCGTCGATTGGCACCTGCCGCCCGCAGAAGGATTGCGGGTCGAGAGCGGCATCGACGCCGGTAGCGAAGTCAGCATTCACTACGATCCGATGCTCGCCAAGATCATCACCTGTGGAGACGATCGCCCGCTGGCGCTTCAACGGATGCGACGGGCGCTGCGCTCGCTCAGCGTGCAAGGCGTGACGACCAACCGAGAGCTCTTGCTTCGCATCCTCGACCACCCTGCCTTCCTTGCGGGCGAGATTGACACGCACTTCATCGATCGACACCTGCAAAACGAGCTAGGCGCAGAAGTGGATGCGTCTGACGAGCGACGAGCGGCGATGGCGGTGGCGCTCTGCGAGCAGCAACGACGCGAAGGCGAACGCGTTCTGGTGCCTGCGGTTCCCTCGGGGTGGCGAAACAACTACCACACGCCGCAAACCGTCGAATATGCGGCGGGCGATCGCGAGATTCGCGTCGACTATCAGCACCTAGGCGATGACCACTTTCGCTTCTGGACGGGGGACGAGGCGCGCGACGTGCGAGTGGTCTCTTGGGAGCCACCACGGCTGACGCTCGAAGAGGGTTCGCACCGCTGGCATGCGCGCATCCACTTCGATGGCGATCGGGTATACGTCCACACCTCTCGCTTCAACGTCGGCCTCGTACGCGAGCCCCGTTTTGCAGATAAGTCGCGGGCCTTTCCGCCCGGTGGGTGTGTTGCGCCCATGCCCGGCAAGGTCGTCGAGCTGCGGGTCGTAGAGGGCGACACGGTTCAAGCGGGTCAGGTGCTCTTGATCATGGAGGCGATGAAGATGGAGCACTCCGTCGCCGCGCCGCAAGGCGGCATCGTGGCTCAGGTCAGTGTCGTGGCGGGAGATCAGGTCGACGCCGACACGTTATTGATCGTCGTTGCTGAACCTTGAATGCGTTGCTCAGGCCGCGTCGAGCTCGGCGATCATTTGGTCGCCGCTCAACTGGCTCGCCGAAGCGCCCTCGAAGTACTCCATCAGGCCGGCCCGGTGGTAGTGCGGCTTGATCCGGTCGCTCATCAAGCCGATCTCGCGGAGGTTCGGGACGAGGCGCTTGAACATCACCTGCCGGAACAAGGCGAATCCGGGCGAGTTGGTGACGAACCGGGTCCATTCCTTGCGCGTGAGCTTGTGTTCGAACCACTCCTCGTACACTTCGAAGGACAGAAAGCGGTTGCGCATCAGAATCGCGACCTCGAAGGCCCAGTCCTCGCGTTCCCGTCGCTCGCTTTCGCTGAGCTCGTACCGGAAATGGTCGCGCAGAGCGAGCACGCCATAGTGAACGTGCCGCGCCTCGTCTTGAATCACCATCTTGAGGAGCTCCTTGAGGAGGGGCTCCTTCGTCATTTGGTACATCGTGCCGAACGCGCCGAGTGCGAGGCCTTCGACCATGATCTGCATTCCCAGGAACTTCACGTCCCATCGCGAGTCTTGGATGAGGGCATCGATGATGACGAACAGGTTATCGTTGATCTGATAGAGCTTGTTCATTTTCGTATCGAGGTAGCGATGGAACACCTCGACATGGCGGCCTTCGTCGACCACCTGCGTAGAACCATAGAGCTTGCCATCGAAGAACTGCACGGCTTCGGTCACCTGTGCCGCCGCAAAGAGCGCGCCTTGCTCGCCGTGAAGAAACTGGCTCAGCATCCAGGATGCCATGCTCGAGTTGAGGCGTCGCTCCTCGAGGTCCGTCAAGCGGATGCCGCCTTCACGCAGAGCCTCGAAGTCCATGAATTGGCGCGACAGGATCTGCTTGTCGGGATGCTCCGGGTCGACATCGATGTGCCAGGGGAGGTCGTCACCATTCCACTGCTGCTCTTTTGCGCGCGTGTAGAGCTCGCGCATTTCTGGATGGTCGTTTGGATACGTCCAATCAAAGTGCACCTTGTGGTGCGAAGGCATTAGCGTCGGTACGCCTTGCTTGCCTCGCTGAAGAATCAAGCCGCGCACGCCAGAGGGCGCCATCGAACGCAGTACCTTGGCGTTGTTGGTCGCCGTCATCAGCTGAACGGCTTCCACGTAGGGTTCGACCCGGCGGCGAATCTCCTGGGGCAGATTATCGAGGACTTTGTCACTGATCATGGCCAGTTCCTTCCTTAGAGCACGTTGGCGAAGAATTCGCGAATCTTGGTCGAGTGCAATCGCATGATGTAGCGATCGAGGATGGGAACGACCTCCTCGATCATGATGGCCACCTTCTCGGGTGGTAGCTCCGAAAGCCGCGAAGAAACCAAGCGCACCTCTTCGTTCAGGAGCTTGGTGATGGCGTCCTGATAGAGCGCCATGTCCTCGACCCGAAAGCCGAGGTCAGGCGTAAAGCCCAACGCGCGCACCTTCCCAAATACCTCGAAGATCCAAACGTCTGCCGCCGCGATTCGAAGCGAACCGTTCGATCGAGCGCCACCGACCAAGCCGAGATCGAATGCATGCTCGACATCTTCGGGGTCGATGCCCGTCTTGTCGGCGACCTCTGCGGATGTAAGCGACGGGCGGCGATCTTCGCTCGTCTTGAGCGATGCGGTGAGGCGCTCCTTGACGCCCGCGAGAAATGCGTGCTGACGCGGTGAAAAACCACCGTCCTCACCGTCGAACAGGGCCTTGATCGCCTTCAGCGGCAGGAATCGCTCGTGTTGCAGCTTTTTGATCAGATGCAGGCGTTCTACGTGCTCCTCGGTATACCAGGCCATGTTGCGACCGGTCTTGCGTCCCGCGGGGAGAAGCCCCTGTTGAATATAGAAGTGGATCGCTTGCCGCGGCAGGCCCGTGGCTTCGCACAGGTCCTTCATGCGGTAACACCAACGCTCGTCATCGGCGTGCATGGCTCGTGCGGTCGCCGTCACATCCCCTCCACTTCGATCTTGCTTTGCGCAAGCGGACGGCCGACGCAGGTCAGCACATAGCCTTGCTCTCGCTCGGCGCGGCTGAGGCAGTTTGGCTCCTCCATTTGGATCTCGCCTTCCACGCGGCGAACGCGGCAGGCTCCGCAGCCACCCATGGCACACGAAAACGGCATGTCGATGCCAGCCCCGAGCGCCGCTTCGAGGATCGTCTGCCCGGGCTCGACCTGAATGCCCTGGTCCAGACCTCCCTTGGAGGAAATGACCACCCGCTCGGTCTTGTCACTGCCCACGTCCCCAGTGCGAGCCTCGGGGCTCGTGAAGCGCTCTTCGGCGATCCGATTCGTATCGATCCCGCGTTGCCGGAGGACCTCGTTCGCTGCTTCCATCATGGGTGTCGGCCCGCACACGAAATAACGCATGAGCCCGTCGTCTTGGACGCCCAGCGCATCGAGGCGCGTTTCGAGCACGTCGCCGGTGAGGAGGCCTTTGCCCTGAGACCAGCTCTCGGGCGGTCGTTCCAGCACGTGATCAACGACCAATCGCCCGGCAAACTCGTTGCACAGCGCCGCCAATCGATCCCTAAAGATCACATCGTCCCAGCCCCGGTTGCCGTAGATCAGGGTCACTCGGCTTCGGCCCTCCACGCGGAGCACGGTTTCGAGAATGCTCACGATGGGCGTGATGCCGCTCCCTCCGGCGATCATCACCAGGTGCCGCTCGTTGATCGACTGCGG
>Ga0114931_10007164_pt1 | contig 13642 bp, 10 predicted proteins | sample 2SBtaG_FD_89579 | JGI IMG/M metagenome (GOLD analysis project Ga0114931, IMG submission 89579) | Deep subsurface microbial communities from Kolumbo volcano to uncover new lineages of life (NeLLi) - 2SBTROV14_V59a metaG | ecosystem: Environmental > Aquatic > Marine > Volcanic | place: Kolumbo... | reverse complement strand
GGTGATCTCGTCCTTCAACGCCGCCGACAGGCCGAACACCACCGACCCTTCCATCTGCGCCTTGAACGTGTTCGGGTTGACCACCTGGCCGCAGTCGATGGCGCAGGTGACGCGGTGCACGCGCACCCGGCCGACCTGCACCGCCACCTCCGCCACCTAGGCGACGTGGCTGCCGTAGGAACTGTGGGCGGCGATGCAGAGATGCCGTCCCGCCGGTCGTGCGCCGGACCAGCCGGCCTTTTCGGCGGCCAGTTCCAGCACGCGGCGCAGGCGTGGCTGGTCTTTCATCAGCGCGCGGCGGTATTCGAACGGGTCGGCACCGGCGGCGGCCGCCAGCTCGTCGATGATGCGGCCGTTCAAGCGCAGCACCCGTTTCCGCATGCCGGTTCAACTCCTGCAAGAAGTTATAGAAGATACTGAAGTTTCCTAGAAATTATTCAGCCGCATTCACCCGGAAACTCACGCCACCCTGCGCAGCAGGGTTTTCACAAAGGAATTCGGCGGGGTTTGCCTAGGCTTCGGGCAAACCCTCTGGAAATCCGGATCCAATGCCGCCTCTGCCATCAGTCTGCGCACATCGGAAAAGGCAAACCCGGTTCGTCCTTTGAACCTTGTGGCGTCGTTCGGGATCAGCTTGAATCCGATCGGCATAGATCCACGTCAGTGTTGCGGCCACCATGCAGAAATGCGAGTGGTTGGTGACCGCAAAGGCATTGCGTACTTGACTCTTGGCGCTGCCGATCTCCTGCTTGATCTCTTTGAAGCCGGACTCAATCTTCCAACGGGCGCCGCAGTACTCGATGATCTGCTGTACCGAGAGAGAAAGATCCGTGGTGAACAGCGCCACAAACTGCGTTTTACGAAAGACCTACACCACGCGCACCTGGCATTTCAAGGTCTTCAGCGTCACGACTCGATCATAGGCAAGCACCTCCCTCTGCTTGCCATAGAGATGAACTTGTACCGGCTCAGCCAGTTCTCGATAGGCCGCCGCACACTGTTCCGTACTGCCGAGACGTTCGCCATATTTCCGTGGCGCCCCCCGACGCTTGTGAGTAGGTTTCGAAGGCAGATCGTAGAGCGTATTATTGCTGCGCAACCGGGAGAGAAAATGAAAATCTCCCGATTGACCTCGCGCAAGCCGTTTCCACAGGCCATCATTACCAAACCAACTGTCGGTGACCACCAGCGCGCGGATCTTGTAATGATCGAAAACATCCCGAATCATCTTGGCGGCCTGCATCATCTTCGATTCAAAGGGAAGCACCTTGCCGGCATTGCAAACCGTGGCCTTCCCCGCCTTAATATCCTTTTCCATCATATAGAAACGAAAAGCCAACGGTAGGCAGGCCCAACGTCCCTTGACCCACTTAAGCAGACCAAGCGAAACCACATTCTGCGACCATGGATAGGATGGCTGATTGGCTTTGGCGGCATGATCGAAAAAGGAACCGCAAGCAAAAATCTTGCGACCGGTCTTCGGATTGATGAAATCATCCAGAACCAGCAGCAACCTGTCCTCCGTTGTCGGATGCGGAATCAGATCCCACATCCGGCGCCACAACTTATCCCAAGGCAGGTTTGGTGAAGCCATAAAGCCGTAGAAGCGTTGTAACTTCAGCTCCAAACCAAACAGTGTTCGCAACGAACGCAGCAAATTAGAGGTGATCGAAGAAGTAAATGGAACGACCACCGCCAGCAACGTATAAGCAAACCAGACCGAACGTTTGCGTCACAGCGGTGTGTCGGAAAACTCAGCCAGTCCTGGAGTTGGGGGATCAGATCGCGTACAATGAACATCGAACGGAGTTCCTTTTGGTATAATATTCAACAGCTTATACTGCATATTATATCGCGAAAGAGAAGCCCCGTTCATTGAATATATTGTTGATAACAAAGAAGTTTTTGAGTTTTAGTCGCAAAGTTTGGCATGCAGCTCGCAACGCGCCCTTATGCAAGCATAAATAATACCTATGATCATTGTCTCCTGCGCGAAATCTGCGGCTGGTATCGAAAATTTCTAGAAAACTTCAGTTTAGGAATTGGCCCACGTGAGTAAGTTACTCCGATATTTCCCCACCGCACTCCTCATGATGACGGTTCTAGGTGCAGTGGATGTAATGGCCAAAAAAACAACGAATCATACATTTCAAACACTAGACTGCCGTCCGGATAAAGACGGTAAAGGCCCCGTATTACTGTTTACGGACATAGTATCTGGCCCCAACTACGGCGGTGAAAATAACCAGGGAGCCTACCTTTCATTGTATGGATTCAATTTCGGTGATCAGCAACACTTTAAGCAGGGCAAATTGCAGGTCTTCATCGGACAACAAGAAGTCGGCCGCTACATAAATCTTACGCGTGCGAAACCTCGTGCCTGGGAAAAGCCAAAGCCACTACAGCACCTCTCCGTTCAGGTCGGGCATATTGGCAATGCCGCTGCAGGATCATCGTTTCCCATCACTGTGCGGTACAACGGTATATGCTCCCGGAAAAATCTGCATTTTACAGTGCAGAAAGGGGATATCTACTTTGTCGACAATGAAACTGGCAATGACCTCAGTGCCCAAGCCAATAATATCAACAAGCCATGGCGTTATATTCAAACTTCAGACCAGAAAGGCCTGATATCGCATGTTAAACCTGGTGATATGATCATCATGCGCGGGAAGCAGATTTGGAACGACAGGGGATATGATCATCGATTCTTGCGTTTCCGCCATATCACAGGAACTGCTCCTGTAACAAATACGCGTTCAGGGCCGATTGTCATCAAAAGCTACCCGGGGGAGACCGCCACAATATCGGCCTTAGTCGGCTCCTATGGCGTCATCCATGGTGTCAGCGACTCGTTTTCCGAGGATTCAAACTGGATCGTGTTATCCGACCTGAAACTGATAGGTGGTGATCGAAGCGTAAAAGACGGGCCATTGAACCTGCAATCAAACTCCAATCACTGGAGAATTATTAATAATGAAATCTGTTGCTGGGCAGCTGAAGACGGCAGCCAGGGGCCTGAGGCACGCTCAGCAGCTATATCCGGGAATGGAGAAGATATAAAAATTCTGGGCAACTACATTCATGATATTGGTGGAGGCCGATTGAATCATGGCATCTATTTGGACACTGGTGCCACAAACATCGAAATCGCTTATAACCAGATCAGCAACGTAACTGGAGGCAACTTAATACAGACATATGACAACCTAGGCATGAAGAATCTACAGAATATCAAAATACATCATAACTGGTTAGAGAACGGTAACCGTTTTGGCTTGAATATCAGTGCCGGGACGGCATCGATCTATGTCTGGAACAACATCATTCGCCACACCCGGTATGCAGGTATCCGCCTGTCTTCCGAACAACTGAATAAATCCTCCATTGACTACAACACGGTTCTTGAAACGAACTATGGTGATGACAGAGGCTCACTGGATATAGACGAAGATATCAAAAATGGAGATATCTATATAGCAAATAACATATTCTGGCCATCTTCCAAACATAACGGCAGCAGTTTTCTCGAAGGTGCGGATATCACTGGATTACAGCTAATACACAATGTATTCAAAGACACATGGTCACTCAGAAACCTGATGCTACACGCAAAATATCCTCATAACCTGTTTTGTAAATCTGATAGCCACTGTAATTTCATCAATCCTACCGATAATCAGGATTGTGACTGCAAAATTATCGATTCAGGTCAAAATTACAAAGGCATAAAACCTGGAACCGACTTTTACCATACACTGAGAAACTGTGGCAAAGCACTCGATATCGGCGCCATTGAGGCGTGCCCTGAACAATGAAAATAAGAATACTACACCTGGTGCTGACACTGGACACCGGAGGACTGGAAAACGGTGTCGTCAATATCATAAACGGACTCGATGATGATCGTTTCGAATCGATCTTATGCTGTATAAGACACAAAGGCGAATTAGTCGAACGCATAAATAAACCGATAAAAATACATGCGCTTAATCACTATAAAGGAATCACTTACAGCTCGATAAAACATTTACGAAATATTATTCAAACCGATGGTATCGATGTTATACACACACGCAATTATGAGGCGTATACGTTCGGCTTTTTCGCAGGAAAAGCACTCTCCGGTAGACGTCTGGTTCATAGCGAACATGGTCGCGACTACCCGTTTAATAAAGTTAAAATGTATCTGCAGTATGTCTTATCGTTATTCACCGATGACATTATAACGGTATCCGGTGACTTGAAAGAAAATATGGTTCGATATCTCCATATTAACAAGAATAGAATCAATGTCATCATCAACGGGGTTGACACGAACAAATTTACACCAAGAAAACCGGACGCCAACTTGCTAAGAGAATTCGGAATTTCCGAAAATGACATAGTCATCGGAACCGTTGGTCGATTAGTCGAAGTAAAAAATTTCCCGGAGTTAATAAATACCTTTAAGCGTTTACGACAACAACACAATAATGTGAGGTTAATGATAGTCGGTGACGGCCCATTAATGGAAGATTTTCTCGATCTAAGACGGAAACTTGCACTCGAAGAATCCGTCATATTGACCGGAAGACGAAACGATATCCCTGAGCTTTTAAGAGTATTTGATGTATATGCCCTAACATCGTGGAACGAAGGTATCTCAAATACCTTATTAGAGGCTATGTCCACCGGACTACCTATAGTTGCCAGCGAAGTTGGTGGTAATGTCGAAATCATCCATCACGGCAAAGTCGGTTATCTTTACCCATCTGGCAACCAGAAAAAACTTCTTGAGTCACTTGAATCTCTGATAGAGGAGAACGACACACTTGATACATTTTCCAAAAACGCGAGAGCACATGTAATCAATAATTACAGCATGGAAGCGATGTTGAACAATTATTCCATCCAGTACAGCCAGGTAATGGGTATTGAAACGTCATGAATTCACAACAGCCAGAACATTTGAAAAAATGGGTAGATAACGAATACTCGAGGGCGGATGGTGACCCCTGGGGTCTCGACTGGCGTCCATCTCAGAAGTATCGCTATAACCTGGTACTCGAATTAATCAATCATCATGCACCTTCCCATGAATTTACAGTACTGGATATCGGTTGCGCTACGGGGCATTTTAGCAATCAGGTATATCATTCATTCAACGAAAAGCTCAAACAGGTAAACGCTATTGATATATCCGAAATTGCAATTGAAAGGAGCAAGAACAATTACCCTCATATCAATTTCATGTGTATGGGTATAGAGCAGATAAACACGACATACCAGAACAAACAGGACATAATAATCTGTCTCGAGACACTGTATTATCTGAATGAAGAAGAACGCAAACAGGCTGTGAGTGATATGATCCATATTCTTGAACCCAATGGACTGTTAATAATTTCTTCACTGAATTCTCATGGTCCGTACTTATTACAAGACGAAATCACCTCGCTTCTGGGTGACCAGGAAATCCTGGAAGTAGTTTATGTATGCGCCAAACCTTTTATCTTTATTGAAAGGATTGTAATTAAGGTTCAAAAATTATTAGAGAAACTAAAACTCAATACACGTCTACCGTCTAAACTGTATAGATTCCTCATCAGGCCTGGCGCCGTATCTACGGTTTCAAATTTCTTATGCAGAACAGCCAGAAGTATCAGCCTGACTCACACAATAATACTGGCAGAAAAATCATAAGAATAACATGAAAATCATCGTTATCACGTCATTCTTCCCAAATACCTGCAAACCTGCACGAGCCGCGTTTGTGAAATCATTAGTTGATGAACTAAAAAAACATTCAGAGGTCATCGTAGTCAGCCCACACTCGTATGTACCTTTCTTCCTGCGGAGAAAAGCAAAATACCGCTGTATGCATATGCTTCCATATGAAGAAAATTATGCAAATATCAAGGTATACCGTCCCAGATATGTGGTCATTCCGAAAATAGAATTCCTGAACGGTATCATGTACGCATTCGGAATCTTCGGAACGCTTAAAATACTGATAAGATCAAGTGAAACCAATGATGTGATGGTACATTCCCACTCCGCTTATCCTGATGCGGTTGGAAGTGTGATCGCATCCACTATATTAAAATTGCCAATAGTCACCACAGTACACGGAAGTGATATAAACGTAATGCCTAACAACCCATTGTTAAGTCCGCAAATACGTTTTGCCTTGAACCACTCAAACGGAATTATCGCGGTGAGCAAGAAACTAATCGACAAAATTAAACAGCTTTCTGTATCTACAGAAACCAGGCATATTCCTTGTGCTGGATATGACCCAGCAACATTTATTTCACCAAGAAAAATACAAAACAGCACCGAATATCGAATCATTTTCATCGGGAATCTTGTGAAGATCAAAGGCACCGACATTCTGCTGAGAGCAATTGCCTGCCTAGAAGATAGTGATAATATCCGCCTGGATATCATCGGTGACGGACCCGAATTAGATAAATTAAAGTCCTTGGCGCAGCATAAGGGTATCGAGAAACAGGTAATATTTCATGGCGCTGTACACCACGAAGAAATTCCGAAGCATATACAGGCATCCGATTTATTGTGCTTGCCCAGTTATAATGAAGGCACGCCAAATGTAATCATTGAATCGCTTGCATGTGGAACACCTGTCCTTGCAACAAGGGTTGGCGCTATACCTGACATAGTCAATGATGCTAACGGCATTACTGTAAACGCTGGCGATGTAGATGGACTTGCCGAAGGCATTAAATCTGCAAAAAATTCACATTGGAACTACGATCTGATTTCAGCCTCTGTAAAGCAATATACCTGGCCAGATATCGCTCAGCGGAACTATGAGTATTTGAGCAGGGTATACATGCAGTACCACGGCATACAAGATACCAGTGCAATCAATGATCAACATTAATAGCATTTGAGACATCAAACGATCATGAAGCGAATAGCAATTGTACGTAGTAAACCAATGTCTGAAAGCAATCCATTTATATCAGCGATTAGAGAGGATGTGGAAATATCATCAGTTTTCGCTCCGAGGTTAAGCAAAGCAGTAACATTTATTCTATTACTGCTAGCATTTTCCTTTAATAAAACTATCTGGTATAGGAAGTGGATGAGACTCAGAGAAAAGACACCATATTCTTTCCGTGCATTAACTCGATGCTTGAGCAACTTAAATAAACATCGTGCCAAAGATTATGACTTATTGATTCAATTTGGCGCCACGGTGTCACCAGTAGAATTAAATAAGCCCTATATAATCATTACTGATTCGACCAGAAATCTAACACAAAATAATTCCAATGATATCTGGGGGAAATTCAATAATCCTGCTATTGAGGCAGAGTGGATACTATATGAAAAGAAAGTTTATCAGGACGCCTGTAAAATTCTCGTTGGGTGCGGGGAAGTTAAGGAATCCTTGATACGTTTTTATAATATTCCCGAGAAAAATATTGTCATCAGCCCACTTTTCATTAACGAAACTTTTGAGATCAAACCTGAAGACAAACAATATGATGGCAAAACTGTCCTTATAGTCGCCAAAGGTCAGTTTGATAAAAAAGGAGGAAGCGATACTTTAAAAGCCTTTAAAATTGTGAAGCAAAGAATACCGGATGCCGAATTGCATGTCGTAGGTCAGGATAAATTGGAGGAATGTAATATTGATGGGGTTTTCTGCCATGGCGAGATTAAAGACCCACAGTTACTAAAGGAGCTTTACAAAAAAGCTAATGTCTTCGTGTTACCATCTTATATTGACCGTTTTGGCATGTCGATTGTAGAAGCCATGTCCTCAGCCACTCCTTGTATAGTGGCCAATTATCGCGCACAACCAGAGATCGTTGCTGAAACAGGATACACAGTAGACCTCGGTGATTATGAGAAGATTGCTGATCATATAATCGAACTACTCAGTGATAGAGAACTTTCTCAAGTTAAAGGGCATCAAGCATTAGATCGTTACTTGAACGAATTATCTTGGAAAGCACAGCGAAATGTCTTTCTTGATATCGTCAATACATGTGGCAGTAATTATGATTAACGTAATTATTAAACAACTACTACAACTATTTTCATTTGGACATTTCTTATTTAGATCCAGACGTCTGCCAAATTCGATTTGCCTTACCTTCGATGACGGCCCGAGTCTGGAATATACTGGAAAACTGCTGGATATATTGAAACAGAATAATATCAAGGCGATATTCTTTCTCATTGGCAATAATGTCGAGAGATATCCCGATCTGGCCAGACGCATTCTTGACGAAGGTCATCAAATTGGCGGCCACACATATTCACATACTGAAATCCCATCGATGTCTCCACGCCAGGCGATTGATGATTTATTCACTACACGCAATATCTTCAAGAAAAAACTAAAGCATGACAGTGTATTATTTAGGCCGCCAAGAGGGCGCTTAAATATCAGAAACACACTGTGTATCTTGTTTAATGGTTACAAGATAGTACACTGGTCCGTCACCTATAGTGACTACCTGAAAGATGGCAGCGATCAGCTTAACCAGCGCATCAGCCGAAGACCACCAAGGAGTGGAGATATTATTCTTCTTCACGACAATAACCAACACACGCTGGAATCCTTGCCATTCCTTGTAGATCAATGCAACCAGAGAAAACTTAGTTTCACGACTATACTCTAGGGTTACTACCCTATATGGGGTAGCGCGTTTAAGTGGAAAATGGCGCCAGGTTGTATCAGAAACTAACATGAAGAGGTCAAACAATCGAACTACAGATATATATATACTCGATAAATACAGAAAGAGAATAGTAATATTCTGAGCGGATAATTATAATTGCTGCAGCTTCGACTTATCACAATACTAGCTTCCTGGGGCAGGCACCTGGGCTCTAGAATATACTTGAACCTATAGATAACAAGTGAATGAAAATAATATATCTGCATAGAACACAAGGAGAAGAGCCAGAATCGATTCATATTCTGTCAATTGCTAATGCCCTACGAGATCTGGGCAATGAGGTAAAAATTGTCGGCCCATCGAAAAAAGATATGTCCAGTGCTGGCACTAATGTCAAGTTCCTATCACGAACAAAGAAGCTAATGCCAGGATTTCTATTTGAATTGGCACAGATACTTTACAATATCATAAGTTACAAGCGAATATCATCCGAACTAGACGATCACAACCCGGATTTTATATATGAGAGATATGCCCTTTACTCGTTTGCCGGTGTAATAGCGGCCAAGCGAAAAAGAATTCCTTTGATACTCGAAGTCAACACACCATACGCTCATGCATGGAGCAAATATTACAAGATCTATTTCCCTTGTCTTGCCAGAAGGATTGAAAAACTTATACTGAACGAAGCTAGGCACATCATAACCGTTACCGAAGTACAAAAAGAGTTCTTGGGTACTCAATATACCGATGCAGGGAAGATAACTGTTTCACAAAATGCAATATCGCAGAACGAGTTTAACCCGGATGTACCGCCCATTTTAATCGACTGGAAAGTGGAAGAACCGATAGTTGTTGGTTTTGTCGGCACAATGAACCGGTGGCAGGGAGTCCCTATGCTCTCGCAAGTGATTCTCAAGATTCTTTCTACTTTTCCTAACGTGGTATTTTTACTAGTTGGTGATGGTGAATTCAGGCGGCGCCTACAAGACGAACTAAATATACTCGAATTTGATCAACGCGTTGTATTTACGGGGAAAGTAGCTCATAAAGACGTACCATCTTATGTAAGTGCGATGGACATAACTATACTACCTGATTCAAATACCTACGGATCACCTATGAAAATCTTCGAGTATATGGCGTCTAGAAAAGCAGTTATAGCACCAGATGTGCCACCAGTGCGGGAAATCATGACCCATGAGGAAACTGGTTTAATCATTCGCCGCGGCAATGCTGATGATTTAATTGAAGCTATAGAACGTCTTGTTTCAGATGAAGAAATAAGAAATCTGCTATCAGAAAATGGTTATAATTACGTGATTAATAATCATACATGGGAAGCCAACGCCAAAACGATTATTGATATCGCACAACAATTCACTGGTAATCAGTCTGCTCATGCTTAATACATTGTTTAGAGATCGGGGGCTGCGATATTGGCTACCTAGTTACTTGACGCAGGTAGTCAAAAATACTGTGTTCGGGAATAATCCGCCGAAAGGCACAGTGCACGTGATGTTTTTGATCTGCGATCATTATGAACCCAAACATAAAGTAACGAGAGATAATCAGGATATCGAACGTGTTTCATCCTGGGTTGATGGCTATCCTGAGTTTGCCAAGCAGTGCCTTTCTGAATTCGGTCATTATCCATTACATAGCTGGTTTTATCCACCTCATCATGGGTACGAACACATTGACCAGCTGAACCGTCTTGTATACCACGGGTATGGCGAACTGGAATTACATTATCACCATGACAATGATACATCGGAAAAGTTTTTTCATGATATGACCGATGTCATCAAAATATATAACCGTAAAGGAGCTCTTCTGACATCAGGCAATGAAATCAAGTCAACGTTTGCATTTATCCATGGAGATTGGGCTCTTGATAACTCAGCGCACGGGAAATATTGTGGCGTCAACGATGAATTAACGATACTTGATAAGATTGGCTGCTGGGGCGACTTTACCATGCCCTCCGCAGAAGAGTGCCAGACCCGCAAGATTAATTCAATTTACTATGCAGTTGATAACCCGCATAAACCTAAATCACATGATACCGGAAAAGACGCGCGTGTGGGTAAGACTAATCCAGAGGGATTATTTATGCTCCAAGGCCCACTGGGCATCAACTGGAAAAGGTCTGGGTTACCCAAGGTTGAGAATGCAAGCATCACAGACTCAAACTGGGGCAGGGAAGACAGAGTTAAATACTGGATAAAATCCAATGTCCACGTCAAGGGTAAGCCAGAGTGGAAATTTATAAAGCTTCATACACACGGTGCCGTCGAACGCGACCATGATGCTCTTTTTGGAAAAAAAGCACTACAAATGCACAGATACCTCAACCAATATTACAATGACGGTACAAAATATAAATTACATTATGTTACGGCACGCCAGGCATACAATATCTGCAAAGCAGCAGAAGCGGGAATGACAGGGGACCCTGACCTGTTTCTCGATTACGTCATTCCTCCCTATAGCAATCATTTCTATCATAGCAATCAGGAACATATATTAAACACCTGCACAGACAACCTTCTGTCGATTGATTTTCCTTCGACTGAGAATCACGAAATTGAATTATTGTTGCGCGCACCATTTATAGAAAAAGTCACCGGTGATTTTGTAAATATCCAGGTAGATAAATTAAATAACATAATCACATTACAGAAGGTCGGAAGAATATCACTATCGACCACCGATGGGTTCATCGTGAAGATAATCAAGCCTGATTATTTAGCCAATCAGCGCCTAGAGAAAGAGATAATAAATTTTAACAAGAAACAAGATGAAGTTATTCTAGAGTTTATGTGTACGGATGATATATGAACCAGGTACTTATTTACATCTTCTGGATATCTGAAATATTAATACTATACCCATACATTTTATATCCGCTGATATTATATATTCATAACAAGGCCAGACCTCGCAAGTTAATGTGGGAACAAACAAACCCATTCGTATCTGTTCTCATTCCCGCATATAACGAGATAGATTGCATCGAAGCAACCATAAGAAATAAGCTTTCTAAGAATTATCCTCATGATAAATTGGAAATCATTGTTATATCAGATGAATCCACTGACGGCACTGATGAGTGCGTGGAAGCCTTGTCTCAGGAAGATAATCGTGTATCATTGATCAGACAAGAGCCTAGGAGAGGTAAAGCCGCCGGCCTCAACCTGGCAATAAAACACGCCAAAGGTGAAATAATCGTTTTTAGCGATGCCAACTCAATTTACGATTCAGATGCAGTAGCACACATGACCGAGAGTTTTTCCGATGAATCGGTCGGGTACATAACGGGTGAACTCAACTATTCCATATCTGGGAATGCTGCAAGTGAGCATGGCAGCGATGCTTATATGAAATTCGAAAATATTGTGCGTAAACTGGAAACTGGTTACTACTCTATCATTGGAGTCAACGGAGGTGTAGATGCAATACGGAAGGAGCTTTACAAAGACATACCACCGGATTTAATAACAGATTTTGTTCTGCCCTTACATGTAACTGACCAAGGGAAGCGCGTAATTTTCGACCCGCGCATAAAATGTTACGAGCGTCCCAATGAGGATGTGTCTGCAGAATTCAGAATGCGCGTGCGTGTTGCATTGAGGGCCCTTCGCGGCTTGGTATACATGAAACGCCTAATGAATCCTTTCAACAATTTCAAGATCTCTTTCAGTCTGATCTCGCATAAATTTATCCGGTTTTTAGGCCCGGTATTTATGATTATAGCATTTCTAAGTAACGCCATGTTGTTTAACTATTCGAACGAATATGCGACTTTGTTCTCAATCCAGTTGATTATCTATCTCATTGCTATTGTCGGCCTGTCGAAGAATCTACCTGAAGTAATACGGAAAATCACAAAAGTCCCAACCTACTTCTTGATCAGTAATTCAGCATTTTTCGTTGCTTTTATCAAATTATTCAAAGGTGAAACAATGGCTGTCTGGAAGCCTAGACAGGGGTAAATGTTTTATCAATATGAAGAATTATTGAACTTACATTCCGCACCCACCCAACACTAATATTTCGAGTTTTCCCAAACTCGCTATCAAGCACGTGGAACACGTGTAAAACAGCTCTCCGGTATCTGTAAGGCTCTCAGGAACGCCACCTGGGTGGGGGATAATGGCTTGGCCAAGCGGCGTTGGTTGCCGATACAGAGCGCCATTAGGGGTGCGGAAAAAAAACAATACCCCAAATTTTAGCTGCATATACCTTACTCATGAGTACCGAGTACTCACCCAATTTCAGCACAAAAACGGAATCCACAACCTGTCTGACTTATTCCCGCGCTATCCTCCCTGCATAGGGTGCATTCTCCTTCCCGAAAACACAACGGCGTCATCACCCGTTTCAAACACCGGATCTTGGTGCAGGCATCTTGAAGCCACGGCAGTTGTTCTCCTACTGGCGTACATCCAATGGACTGGTATCAAATAGCCACCCAAGGCATTCCCGGTCGCAGTCCGTGTTCCCCATCACATGCGCACAGCCCGGTTAACGGCAGTTGCCGCTGTGCCACGTCACATATCGCTGGACATACCCGCACGAGTTTGATATAGCACATCTGGGAAATTCGACTCGTGGAGGTTGGCAATGCAATTGTGGTTATGTTGGTGGGACGTGATCTTGTTACTTCAACCCGCCTGTCACTGATCAGCTAATGGAGCCACCGATGTTCGCCCTAAAGGCGCCACGGCAGAGCGCGATTTCGGCGTTTCAGACGGGGTGATTATTTCGCGGTTTCAAGTGCCTTTGCAACCCCTGATTTATCAGCTCCAGGGTCAGCACGTGGCGTGCGATAGCTTTTGCCGTCGAGTACCAGTCGGTAAGCGGCATGACGAAGCCGATCGAGCGTCGAGGCCCCGAGTAGTTTGTTCGGGAATGCCTCTCCCCATTCAGTAAAATCCAGATTGCTGGTGATGATAGTGGCGGTACGCTCGTAGCGTTCGGCGATGAGGTCG
>Ga0114931_10007163_pt1 | contig 13645 bp, 16 predicted proteins | sample 2SBtaG_FD_89579 | JGI IMG/M metagenome (GOLD analysis project Ga0114931, IMG submission 89579) | Deep subsurface microbial communities from Kolumbo volcano to uncover new lineages of life (NeLLi) - 2SBTROV14_V59a metaG | ecosystem: Environmental > Aquatic > Marine > Volcanic | place: Kolumbo... | reverse complement strand
ATTGATTCTACAAGTAAATTATACCCTACTAGAACCTGTGTTTTCAATACTCTAAAGATTGCTAGAGGATTAGGCAACATTCAAGAAATCCATGATGAACCAACATCATTCAAAGATTTCTGTGCACAGGAATCTGTTAGTTATTTTGCTGATCAACTTAGAGGTTCAAAGAACAGGAATCCCTCCAGTAGCTGTGGTTCTTCTTTTAGGGATGGACAGAATTCTAGACATGACTAGAACTAGGGTAAATGTTACAGGAGACATTACTGCCTGTTTGTTTTTTGATAAGAAGATAAAATCTGAAGAGTTATCAGATGATAATCAAACTTGAAAAAATCGAGAATACTTATCTATGAAAATTGTTCTATGAATACATGAAGCAAGTTTTTTTCCCAATATTTTTCCTATTGATCATTTCAGTTTCACTCGCATATGCACAAAATGAGGTGGAGGATAAAATTGCTCCAAAATTAATCTTGCCTAAAGATATCTATGTGGAGTCAAAAGAACCCATTAGAGTAAATTTCAATGTCAAAGCTCATGACGATATTGAAGGTGATGTACCTGTCCAGTGTGACAGAAGTTCAGGTTCTATGTTCAAAGTGGGAAAGACTACGGTTAGATGCGAAGCAGAAGATTCATCAGGAAATGTAAGACATGCATCCTTTGTAGTTACTGTAGGATATGACATTGTTCAGATTCCTTCTTGGGTAAAACAAACGACAAAATTTTGGGCAGATGGTTCTATTGATGATAGAACATATGTTGAGACGATAGGATTTTTGATAAAAGAAAAAATTGTTAAAGTTCCTTTTGCAAAAACACCAAATTATTCTGAAGCAGAAATACCAGTATGGATAAAAACAAATGCACAATTTTGGGCAGATGGACATATTTCTGATGATGAGTATTCAATTATGTTGCAATGGTTAATCAATAGAAACATAATTAAGATATTTTGAATCTGGTGATATTTCATAAATTCTATCTTACATTCATTTCAGATATTTTGATCTCAGAACAATATCATTGGCAACACATCAAATCATGTTTTGGCAAGTTACGTTCTTTCTCAAATGCAGTCCATGCTTCTTTTAGTTTGAGAATTTCATCTTCTAGAGTTTCTCTGAGTTTTTCTAATTTTGTCATTGAAAAATCATGATTAAGATTATGATCTTAAAGAATTTGCAACAAAACAGAGTCTGAAAAACTATCCAGTCTACCGTCTAAAATTACCCACAAACGGGGGGCATTCTATTTTTACTTATTGTCGATAAAAACAGAACGCCCCCGATTTAGTCGTGAAAATACGACGCTTTGTCGTAATAGTTAAGATCATAATATCCGCTAGAACAAAATTTTTCTGAGAATAATTCTACAAAATTATGCTGTTTGTTCAAAAAGTAATCTGGTTTTTCCAATTCCAGTAGATGAAAAACTCGGATTATTTTTTAACGGTTCTGCATGCAAAATCGTAAACAAATTTGGATTTTTTTTCCAAAACAAATACAATCCTAATGCTTGAGGCTTTGTACCTAATGGAATAACTGTCCATTTGTACTTGTATGGAGGAAATCTTTGCTTTATTTCTTCTAATGTATTTATCACATCTTTAACATCAATCGGATTTGCATAAACTCTGTTTTTCTTGCCCACTATTTTCAATAAGGTGTTGTTCATTCGTTCTGTTTTTCCTTCCCATGAAGGATAAAATGCAGGTTTGGGTATTATCAGAACTGTATCATCAGGTTCAGAATGATTGTAAATAGCTCTTGCTCTATCCCCCTCGTATCCTAAAAATTCTATTAACAGTGAAGGTAAACTAGTAGAAGTATTTGCAATAAATTCCCCTATTGCTTGGATTTTACCAATGCCTATAGACATGGGAAGATATAGTTCTGTTTTGTAGTTGAGTGGTTCTGTATAGTAAATCCGTATGTTGTTCCACAGTTTTAAGTCATCTAATGTCTTTAACAAAATTAAAAGAAGTTTTATCGGCATTGTGGTGATATCTACAATAATTCTAGAATTCTTGATGGGAGTCATTATTTTTGAACACAGTCTTGCAACTGCTTCAAAAACATCCTGTTCATGGGAAATAATTTCTTCATAATTTTTTGTTTTTGTTTTCAAAATTTCATGTATTTTTGTAATGTTTTCTTGTGTTTCTTGTTTTTCTTGATCAAATACGAAGAGAAAAGAATTTTCAAATATTATGTTTTTTGAAAAAATTAAAGGTATTCCTAAACATCTTTCTTCATAATTTACAGAAGTGATAAAAATGTCATCGGGTTTAATGTCAGAAAAATTATGTACATTTTCTATAACTGAATCGTTGGTAATCAATTCATTCTCCTAGAAAATCTGTTATTGTTCCCAAATTTTTGGTTCTAGATGCTTTTCTTAATTTATTCATTAACTCTATTTTTGTTTTTTTCTGAGTTTTTGCTTCTAACAATCCCTTTAGTGAATCACAATTAATCGAATATGACGACATAGGACGAGGCGAAATTTTTAATGTTTGTGCGTAAATTCTGTTTAAAACATAATCAAATGATGAATGTCCATATCCGCTTTTACCTCTTCGTCCTTTCTTTGCATGTTCATGAAATATAGAATACATTATACAATAATCAATAATTTCTTGTAATGTGATTTCTTTTTCACAGTCAGGAAGCAATACTTTTTGATCTAGTTTTTCAGGATCTGAAATCGATATTAGAGATGATTCAGGTTCATAAAAATGAGTGAGTAGTTTTTCTCTAATTACATCCCCCAAATCATTTACCAATTTTTGAATTGAACGTCCTGCAGTAGGTATGTCTTGTATGTCCCATAAATGATAATCTGAGATTTTTTCAATTGCTTTGGTTTGATTTTTGTATGTGATTTTTTGATTCTTTTTTGGATAGATTTCGTCTCGTATTGCAAAAATGTATGCCATACCGCACAACTCCACAAAAATTCTTAGATTTCCAGAAGAAAAAGTTACAAAATCTTCAAAACCTGCATAAGATTTTGATTTGTTTTTGAGTAATCTATATTGCGCAGAAATTCCATAATGAGTATACAAATAATCTAATTGTTTTTGTGAAAGATCATCCCATGGTGTCTTTGTTGGGATGTAAAAGGATTTGATTTCTTTCATTATTTGCTCTTTGGTTAAGGAATCCAGTGTCTTCTTTTTCTTTTTGAAAAAGTTATTTCGATCTTCAAGAATATCTCGTATGTTACAATTTTCAAAATTAGATTCCTTCATAATTTTTTCACAAATTCTGGATACATGTTTTCCAAATCTAGTACGTTGTTCTTGATTGGAGATGTCAAAATCCATGTCTACTTTTTCATAATCATGAATTTCTTGAAGAGGTTGATTTTCTAATGTTTGAGATACATTAAATGCAGTTTTCTTTGCTGCAACTTTAAAAGAGTAAGATGTTCCCTCATGAAATTTCACAAGAGTGTTTAATACAATTTTTTGATTTTCAGTAAAATTTTCATACTCATCAATTAAAAAACAAAAATACCGATTTTGTAATTCAGGTACGTGTTTAATTATTTCTCTACACATAAAATCTAATGTATCATGTTCTAGAGATTTTACAGTATATTGTGTATTGGTTTTACGAATTTTATTCCTGACATAATCTGTAATGCTACTGATCTGTTCTCTGATCAAGTATTCTGTAGTTGAAAAATTATCTGAAATTTCTGGTAGTCGCAAACAACGACACATACTTTGACATATTTTTTCTTCAATTGTGTCATCAATATGAGGCGTTTGGTTTTTTCTACATTCCTGTAATTCTGATAATATCGCTTGCCCTAATCTAAGGATCAACTGATCTAAAAAAATAATTTTTGATTCTGCAGAATTGATTATTTCATTTTCTTCAGAAAGTGAATATGTGCCTCTTGAAGCTCTGTGATATACTCCAAAGTAAGAAATTTTTGGATCAGTAAATGATTTGACCTTGTTAATCGAGGTAATGTAAGGGGCTCTTACTGATTTCAACAACATGGTTTTCCCTGAACCTCTTCCACCCTCGATAAACGTAGGTTTTGCTGAAATCATTTGTTCATATGTCTTTTCAGGATCTTCAAATAAATTAACAAACGTTGCTGCATCTGTAAAATTTTCGGCTCTGATTCTCCAAAATGGATTTTTGTTTTCGGTGTCAAAAATTTCTGCATAAAGTTTTTCAGATGTTTCTTCAGGTGTTAATGACTCAACTAACTTGTATAATGCAGAATCATAATCTTTGTCATCAAAACGAGTGAATAGTTTGTCCTGTAGCATAGTTGAAATTTTTATCGGCATTTGTTTTTTCAATGATTCATAATTTTCAAAAGTAGGGATTAATGGAATTAGTGAAAAATCAGGCTCTTCTACTTCTTTAACAACTGCAATACGTAATTCCTTTTGACACCAAGGACTAGTAATAGAGTTCCTAGTAATTACTGCTATTAAAAAATCAGAAGTTCCAATTTCTTCAAAAAGTTTATCCAATAAACTTCCATCTTCTAAAATTCGTTTGTCAAATGTTAATCGAAGTTGTGTTTTTTCATCCAGATCGGATACAAGTTTGTCAACAAATGCTTCGTCCATACGACTATATGTTACAAATACTTTGGACATATTTTTTCAAAATGTTACAGTATTAATTAATATGAGTATTTCATTTGTGTGTAAAATTTACCTATTGTAAAAAATTAGTAAAATAATTCAGTAAATTTTTCAAATAAAAGAGAAAACTTTACTCAGATATCTCATATTTTCCATGCGTAAAATGAACATTTTACTGGTTTTTACTAGGCACAAAAATGAAAACTTTTCACTATTTTCATGATTTTATTCATAGATTTTTCAGAATTTCAGTAAAATGATTTTGTAAAATTTTCATGTAAAACAGTAAAACCTTATTGTAAAACTCATGTAGAATTTATTGTATTTTCAATGAAAAATGAAAATCAATTTGTAAAACATCTGTAAAATTTTTCTCTTATTTTCCCATGCCATGTAAAGCAAACTTTACACCGTCGCTTTGATTCCATAGTCTCATCAGTTTTTCCAAAGATTCTGAGGGAATCAAGAAAAAGATCATTACAGTATCCATATGTTTTAGAAAAGGAAGCATGACCTCTTTAAATGCAGGATGTTCAAGCAATGGATTGTCCATATGTTTTATTTTATCAAAAGCAGGATGAAGTTCATCTAAAATATCTTGTATCTCTTTGATGTTTTCCTCAAAACTTATTTTTGGATTGTACAGGGAATCAAGATTATTGTTTTTACTAAATTTTTTCTGTATTAGTGCACCCGCAGACAATCCGCCAATTCTTTCACAAAAAACCTCCAAGGCATTTATTTTGTGAACCCCTTTTTCTTGATCTTGGATTTTCTTTACAACATCCTGAGACATTATTTTGAAAAATTCATTTTGCTCCAGAATTTTTTCAAGATATAGTTTTTCATTATCGTTTAGGTGCATGTTGCGTTCATTGAGAATTGATTCTAACTCTTTGACAAGTTTTTTGATATTTACATAATGTTTTTCATCATTTGGATTAAATTTTAGATATTCTGCTATTGCCAAGTCATGAACTGCAGGATATGCTTTACTGTAATTAGTAGGATGTCTTGATGTATTTTGTAATTTCTGCGCTAATTGTCGGACGTTGTTTGGTTCAAGATAGGCTAGCAAAAACAACTCAGAGGATAATCCAGTAGTTAACAAGTCTGATTTTTTTCTCATTATCCCTCTTTTCTTATTTTGGGGATATATCCCATTAAAACTAGTGCAGATTTACGAATATTATTATCAATCGTACCTAAATTATGCGCAAAATCGACCGATTACGCAAGGAAATTGACACCATCAAAAGGGAGATAGAAAAACTTCAGACCTTTAGACAGACTTCTCAAACCAAGGAATTCTTGCGACAACTAATCGGAGAGCGCATGAATTTGCAAAACCAGATTCAAAAATTGCTTAAATCAAAAAAGCAAAAAGAAGAAGAAAAACAAAAGAAACGAGCAGAGGCAAACAAAAAACGCAGTACCAAAAACAAACGTGCGTGGAATTTTATCAAGTCAATCCAGAAAAATTATGATACTGGCAAAACTGCACATGAGTTAAGATCAGAATTTTCCAAGTTCAAAAAGGGACTTGAAACTGACGTATCTGAAGTAATATGGAGGAATCCAAGTCCATGACATTACAAGTTCATACTCCAAAATCAAATGCAAAAGACCTAACATTTATCAAAACAAGAAAGCAAAACAGAAATCCAAACATTTCACAACGAAGAAAGATTCTTGGTGCAGATACTGAAACAGACACGGGAAACATCTTTTTGTTGATGTTATCAAATGGTGAAAAATTAGAACATCCAAACATTTCCTTTGAAAACATTGCAAATCTTTTGCTAAAACATGAAGGTGCATGGATATTTTTCTACAACTTGCAGTATGATGCAGAATGCATCCTAAAGTTACTGCCAAAAGACATACTTGCAACATACAAGACAAGAAAACTATTAGACTTTCAGCATAATGAATTTCACATACGTTACATTCCAAAAAAACAATTAAAAATCAGTAAAGGGAATCATTCCATTTCATGTTATGACATTGCACAATACTATGACAACAAAAAATTACCTGATGCGTATTCTGAGCACATCAGAAAACCTCTTGATCAAGAATACTTAGACACCAAAGATTCCAGAAAGAAATTCTCACTAAGATATTTTATGCGAAACAAAAAGAAGATCAGAAATTACTGCTTGCAAGACTGTATAATGACAAAGGAACTAGCAGACTATTGGCTAGATACATTTTATGAGGTGTTTGATTTCTATGTGGCAAACTGGGTTAGTTCTGGATATTTGGCTGAAAAAGTGCTTGTTTTCAATGATGTGAAGATTCCGTTGTTCCTAGATTCGGATTACTCTATTCAGAATTTGGCTTGGAAGTCCTTCTATGGTGGCAGATTCGAGCTAATCCAGCGTGGATTCATCGGAGAGTGCTACAATTATGATATTAATTCAGCATATCCTTATGCACTAATTTTTCTGCCTGATATTACTGATGGCAAGTGGGTGCATGGTACCAGAATAAATCCAAAGGCATCATTAGGATTTTCCATATCCGTGCATATGTTTCTGATTCTGTAAAGGTTGCACCATTTCCATTTAGAACAAAAAACAATCGAATAATCTATCCGTGTGGTGAATTTGAGACATACATTACACTAGAAGAGCTAAAAGCAGTTGCAGAGGACTCTAGAATAAAATACAAAATACTAGAGTCACAACAATTCATTGCAAATCCAAATTGTCGTTATCCATTCAGGGATTTTATCAATACACAATACCAAAAAAGACTGCAACTAAAAAAGGAGGGAAATTCATTAGAGCGTGCAATAAAGATTGTACTAAATTCAATGTATGGAAAAACTGCACAAAGAACAAACAAAGTGATGGGAAATCTGTTTAATCCAATTATAGCATCATACACTACAGGATTTGCAAGAGCGCATCTTTACCGTTTCATGAGAGAACATAATTTAGAAAAACATGTAGTTGCATTTGCAACAGATTCAATTGCATGCAGAAAAAAGATCCCAAACTTGAACAGCACTAAACTAGGAGAGATGAAGCTAGACAAGTTTGGTTTTGATACATACTTTCTATCAAATGGATTTTATTTTATTGATGGAAAATGGAAGAACCGCGGGATAGGGTATGATACTGAAAGAAAAATTGAGATTGAACATTTGGCTACAAAAATTGACGAGAAAGGGCAACTCTACATTACTGTTCAAACTACAAGAACCACTCACATCAAGGGAGGTATCGTATATGATAAAATAGAGGATATTGGAAAAATCGAAGTCTATGACAAGAGAATCGGATTAAATTCCGACAGAAAGAGAATGTGGTTTACTCAATTAGAATCACTTGATGACAAGAAATTCTGCGATTCAGTTCCTATTCCAATTGATTTGGTAGGCGATATTATCTCAAAAAATGAGGTTACTTGGGCAGGTTATGATGAGGGAGCATATGAGCCTGAAAGTGATCTCTAATACTGACCATTATTCTTCAAAATTAATTGAAAATAGGAATAATGTTGATCGAATGTTGACCTTTTCTTAATCATGTTTTTCCAGACAGGGATAAATGAGACAAGAGTATTGTTTCAAATGATGTCCAAGGAGAATTCTAATGAACCTCCATCTGACAAAGAAAAAATCAAAATGTACAAAGATGGATTAGAAAATGAAACTCAACTCCATTGGAAACGAAATAGTTACTTTTTGGTATCATCCAGTATTTTGCTAGTAGTATTAGGATTGGTAAAAAATGAAAATTTTCATGTTGTACTTGGAGTGTTAGGCGTTATTCTTAATGTTGTTTGGTTGCTTATACAAGATAGAAGCTCTAGATATGTCGGATACTGGAAAAAAGAGATTTCCAAACTAAGAGAAAACATAGATGATTTTGACATATATCCTAAAAAACTAAAAGGAGTTCAAATGAGACATCTTGGATATATTTTGCCTCTTCCGTTCATTTTGATATGGCTTGCAGTGATTTGTATCGCGCTACATCCAGATTATTCATTAATTGAAACTGTACAATCTGTATTGCCAAATACAACTGGATAATCATTGTTACATATGGAAACTCATAATGATGAAAAACCCAAGTCGGGTGAAAGTTGGATGGATTTTTTTTATAGAAAAAAGAAAGTTGCAGAATTGATTTTACTTGCTTGGAGTATTTCTGAATTTGATATTGACCAATTAGTTTCACGTCAATTTAATTTGTCTTATACTGATGAGAAATCAAAATTTCTTACAGATATGACATTTCATCATAAATTGGAATTTCTTAAAAAACAAAAAGCATTAACAAAATCACAGTTTGATAAAGTTAAAAAATTCAAAGATATGCGAAACGATTTGTATCATGGAAAAAATCATTTTTGGTTTGTGAAATCTGAGAAAGAACAAGAAGAAATGATGAAAATTGCAATGAGTGCAGCCAAAGTTTTCATGCATGCTCTTCTTGGAATTGAACCCAAGAAACGTTAACAAAAGTGCAGGAATTCTTGACTTTGAAAGTTAAGTAAATTTTTCAAAATTACCTCACATGCAGGATGATGCAGGAGTAAAATATTTCTCTATGCAGGAGAATTACAGGAAAAGATCAACCTTTTTTGATCAGCAGGATCCTAATTGCAGGATAAAGCAGGAGGATTTGTAAATGCTAGTACAAGAAAGAATTCTAGATTCAACAAACATCAAACGCCAAAAAGATGCAAAATACATTGTAAGTTATGGTGGTGGGGTAAACTCTACAGCATTAATTGTATTTCTAGTCAAAAATAAATTTCCACTAGACTATGTAGTATTTTCAGATACTGGTGATGAAATGCCTGAAACATACGAGTATCTAGATGTAATGGGAAAATATCTCAAAAGACGAGATATTTCTTTTGAAATTGTAAGCAATAGAAAAAAAGAAGCACTATCAGACAGATGTCTTAGACGAGAAGTAATTCCATCTCAAGTGTGGCGATGGTGTACACGAGATTTCAAGGTATTGCCGATTCATGCATTTTATCGTAAACTACAATCCCATGTGTATCAATACATGGGAATTGATTATGGGGAAGTTCACAGAATGAAACCTGCCAAAGTAGACTATGTAACTAATCTTTACCCATTAATTGATTACAAGATTAATCGTGAGGGATGTGTCAATCTAATCAAAAGTGCACGATTACCAATACCTGAAAAGAGTGGATGTTATTTCTGTCCATATAATAACATGGCAAGATGGGGAGAAATCCATGAAAAACATCCTAAATTATTCAAGCATTCCATGAAGATCGAAGAGCAAGGTAAACATTTTGAAACACAAAGACTTGCTCCTAAAGGATATACTCTAAGAGAGATAGATAAGATGATGAAGCAGAAAAAGAAACTACCTATGGTTGAAGTTGATAGTCCATGTGGTAGTGAATGTATGATCTGAGAAGATCAGATCACTTTTTAGTATCTTCATAATATTCTTTAAAAATGGACACAAAACCAGTTGTTAGAAATATTGATTTAGATGATATTGAAATTGCTGACGAGAATATTAGAAAAAATCCTGATGAAGATTTAGATGAATTAATTGAGAGTATTAAAAAATTTGGCGTACTACAACCGATCGTTGTTTATCCGATTGGTAAAAAAGAGTACAGAGTAGTCATAGGAAGACGTAGATTTCTAGCATGTGCCAAGATTTCAAAACATGTGAATAACCAAATTCCTGCTAGAATAATTTCCACTCCAAAATCTCTGGGTGAAGGGTTAGCAATGTCTGCAATAGAAAATATTCAGAGAAAAAATCTTACAGCCTCGGAAAGATCAAATGCAATTGCAGCACTTCTTCTTCAGTATGGTACACCAAAAAATGTCGCTAAAGCAACAGGATTAAGCGAATATACTGTTGTCAGATGGTTAAAGTACAAAGACATAGTTCCACCTGAAATAAAAGAAATTGTGGATGCTGGTAAACTAACTAAGGATGAAGCATTAGGATTAGTCTCTGCAAATTATCCTGACATGGATAGAGCTATTGAACTTGCACAAAAATTAGCAAGTACCCGTTCAACAAAATTCCAAAAACAAAGAGTTATTCGTAAATCACGTAAAGACAAAAAATCATCCGCTACAAAATTAGTCGAAGATTCAAAAACAGGTAAAGAGTTGAAGGTCAATTTCTATTTAGTTGATCAATACGTTACAGGACTTAGGAAGGCATCCAAAAACATTAGTGCAGAACAAGATCATAACGAAGCTGCACAATCCATAGTTGAGGAATATCTTGAGGACAAAGATTTTGTCTAAAATGGATGTAGATACTGCGACAGCTATTTTACAAGCAAATGTAAAACGAGGAAAAAAGAAAAGAGTTTCAACTGTAGAGATGGCAGATGCATGTCAAGTTTTGATTGATGAATTTGGAGATGTATCGAAAGTTGGAAAATTAATCAATCTGTCTAGAGAGATGATTCGAGAATTTTTACTTATTGCGTCTTTAGATGATGATGTAAAAAAACTGATTGAAAAAAATGGAATAAAAATTGATACTGCAAGAAGAATTGCAAAAATTGAAGGCAAAACTAAACAGAAACAAACAGTTCACGCATTAACAGGATTGTCATCTCATGATGGTAGGGCATTAATTGATTACATATTAAAAAATAAAACATCTCCAGAAGAAAGCAAAAAAATAATTTTAAACTCAAAAACAAAAAAAGAAGAATCAAATCTATTGGTCATTAATCTAAACAAAGAAGAATTTTCTATTTTAAACAAGGAAGCAAGAAAACATAATTCATCACCTAGAAAATACGCGGAAATTCTATTGAAAAAAACTCTAAAAATTAAAGGAGTGAAATAAAATGGCAGAAGGACAAGAACACAAAAATCTTAAAAAACTAATCATGGAAATAGGTAATTTTGAAGGATATCGAGTTGAAAAAGAAGTTCCATTGGTGGGTGAATTTCAAGTTGATGTTTGTTGGTATAAAAAACCTGGAAGAAATCCAAAATATGCATTCGAAGTAATCGTTGGAAGTAGCGTTACTAATCCATTGTCATCATTACAAACTGCATTAAATGAATGGAATTGTAATAAGCTTATTGTGATTGCAGATGGTGAAAAAGCAAGAAAAACAAGAGCGTTATTGGATACTACCTTTACTGAAATAGCACCATTTTGTAATGTTGTAAATTCATCAAGCATTAAACGATTGAGAGAGATAACTGCAGAATACAATACAATAAAAAGTGCCATAGGCTATACCACGTTCCCCACATAATCTACAAATTCAAAGTATTCTGAAGTATTTTCTGAATGTATATTTTTACAAATGTGATTTCTTCACAGTTGTTCATCCCATTATTTTTTGATCGACCAAACTTGAATTTCACTTCTCTCTTATCCTGAAAATTCCTCTCCAATTTCTCCAAAAAATTCTTCTTTACTCTATCTGACAGCACCACCGAACCATTTCGAGTGTATGCAAAATCCTTGAGTCTCATTTTGAATCGATTATTTGTGGCATGAATGATATCATTTACTGAAGACTCTACTAGCCACCTAAACGGCTCTATCACATCATAGACTAGTGCCATAAATCCTGAATGGGATTTGTGCATATATCCAAAATATGGATCCAATCCAAATCCACAGACAAACTTGCAGATTTCTCCTGCTAGTACAGAATAACCATAATTTAGTAAGCCATTGATTGGGTCTGATGCATTTCTTTTCGTTATACGTATAGATGATTGATTTCTCGACTCGAAACCAAACCGTTCATCAAATAGAGTGGCGTAATATCGAAAATATGAAATTGCACATCTTTTCTCTATGTCATGGTAATTGTCTTCAGTAACATCCTCTAGATTCTTTTGTAATAATGAAATGACTTTATTAGAATCATCTCTTTGTAATAATTTTAAGAATCTAATCTGAGATTCCAATTTATCATGAATCGTTTTTTTAGATAACTCTCGACAAATCTCAGGTTTTCTGAATCCATCATATTGTGCAATTCTATTTTTACTGGCAGTACTACTTTCCATCACTCCATTAATCAAAGAGATGGGTTTTCCAAAAGAGTCTGTAATTACGATATTACGATAATGGCTAGACAATAGAGATAGGGCATCAGTAGACACATACCCTTTTCCTGAAATCAGAATTTTCTCATAGGGTAAATTTGTGATAAACCATTCTTCAGTTTCTTGTTTGTTAGAAATAATATCAATACCGTTTTTTAGAATTAATCGATTATTTTTTACAGAAATTGATGCACCATATCCTGTTAAGATTTTGATATTGTAGTGGTTTTTCTTTCCTTTCAGAGTCACACTGTAAAATCATAATTTTCAGATCTTAAGATTTACGACAAAGCGTCATGTTTCTATGGGTAAAACGGGGGGATACTGTTTTTACTTATTGTCGATAAACTCGTTAACACCTCAAAATCCAATTTTAGACATAACCAACATTTGGTTAACACTTTTTGTCGTGCAAAGCATTTGGGTGTAAATAAAAAATTAGTCACAAAAAAAGTATAACATGTATAAAAAGACGTGTCAATAGTATTTAGATCATACATTATTCCTTATACTGATTTGTTATTGGAAGATTACAGAAAAATCTGTGCCCTACATAACCCATACCTAACATGAGGGGAGAGAAATTTACCCCTTCTCTTATTCATTACTTGAAATAAAATTAAAATAATTCTCTGTGATTTGATTTACTGATTTTTGAAAATCTCAAATGATGTCGATGTTATTTCTTTCTCATGGTATTTCAGAACTATCTTATGAATTCCTATTTGTGAATCATTTGTAATGTGGTATGGGGTGTATATTTCTCCATTTCTTGCAGATTATGTGATAATTTCGGTTTGAGATTCATCAGGTGAAATCATAAGAAATTTGATTTGCGCACCTCTGCTATAATCTTCGATGTATCCAAAAATTGCTATTTCTTGATAACTGTATCTTGATTGAGGTTGCTCAAATTTTTCTTTATTAACTGCAATGAATGTGGAATT
>Ga0114931_10007162_pt1 | contig 13647 bp, 11 predicted proteins | sample 2SBtaG_FD_89579 | JGI IMG/M metagenome (GOLD analysis project Ga0114931, IMG submission 89579) | Deep subsurface microbial communities from Kolumbo volcano to uncover new lineages of life (NeLLi) - 2SBTROV14_V59a metaG | ecosystem: Environmental > Aquatic > Marine > Volcanic | place: Kolumbo... | reverse complement strand
TAATAACGCCGCCGACGTATGGCATGTATAAAGTGGCCGCTTCCATCCAGGATTGCGGCGTTGTTTCGGTTCCGTTGACTCCTGATTTTGACCTTAACCGGATCAGATCCTCGCCCAGACTAATGAATCAAGCAAGCTGCTTTTTCTATGCTCTCCGAATAATCCCACGGCCAACGAACTGAGTCTTGACAAGATCGAAACGCTCATTCGCTCGTTCCCCGGAATTGTCATAGTTGATGAGGCTTATATCGATTTCAGCACTCGCAAAAGCCTGGCAAACCGCATTGCCGAATTTCCCAATCTTGTCATTTTGCAAACACTCTCCAAGTCATTCGGACTGGCGGGGTTGCGACTTGGTATTGCCATCGCTTCGAAAGCAATCATCCGGTTTATGATGAGCGTTAAAGCACCGTATAATGTCAACAAGTTAACGTTGCGAGCCGCCGAAGAGGCACTGGAGAATATCGACCGGATGTACACTCACGTCGAAGAGTTGCTTACGGAGCGACAACGGTTGCGGTCAGCACTCGAAAGTATCCCTTCTGTTCAGATAGTATTTCCATCGGATGCGAACTTCCTGTTGGTACGTATGCCTGATGCCCTGTCCGTTTATCGCAACCTGGCTGAGAGCGGAATCATCGTCCGTTACAGGGGTGATCAGATACATTGCAACGACTGTTTGCGTATAACCGTCGGAACGCGAGCCGAAAACGATCTGTTGATTAACCAGTTAACATCATTGCTGCCATGAAGATACTCGTTCACCCATCGGCCTTAAAGCCTGTCAACCCGGACTTTTATCTGAGAGCAGGCAGCCTCTCGGGCATGCGCAGGCTGCTGCAGAACGGATGGGACTTACTGGGCGATATCGCTCTTTCAGAAGAACAGGTTCGCTTAATGCGTCAGGAATCCATTATCATTCAACCCATTGGCGGGAAGCAAACGGATTTCAGTGTCCGTGGTCATGGTACAGGTTTGGTTCTTTTTGACACATCTGATAAGGAGTTAGCTTCCCAGTTGACCTGGGAACAAGTCGTTGATCGTCTCCTCTATCCGTCGCGAACTGCTCATATCCAGCGCAAAACGGGTGAGACCGATATCCAGGTAGACATTAACCTCGACGGTGAAGGCAAATCTGATATTCAAACAGGAATCGGCTTTTTTGACCATATGCTGGATCAGATAGCCAGACATGGACAAATCGATCTTACGGTCCACTGCAAAGGCGATCTTGAAATCGATGAGCATCATACAATCGAAGATGTAGCCCTCGCTCTCGGTACGGCCATTAGCCGTGCGATAGGTGATAAGAAAGGCATCGAACGTTATGGATTTGTACTCCCGATGGACGAATCACGGGCTTTGGTGGCGCTGGACTTATCAGGTCGTCCTTACCTCGTCTTTAAGGGTAAATTTCATCGTGAGTTTGTTGGAGACTTTCCAACTGAAATGGTCCACCATTTCTTTTATTCGCTGGCTATTAAAATGGAAGCAACGCTGCATGTTGAGTTCACCGGTGAGAATGACCATCACCAGATCGAAGCATGCTTTAAAGGATTTGCACGGGCTCTTCGCCAGTGCGCACGGCGGGATGAACGGTCACTGAACCAGGTGCCGAGTTCAAAAGGTGTTTTATAGCATCAGAATATTTTGCAGCAATGCGAGTTAATAGTAATCAGATATAAGTAAAACGGCAGATTAAAAACAGGTACTAAATAGTGTCCAGAAAAACGGAGCAACGGTTAATATTTGATTCCATCATTCTGGGTTTTGTTGGAGCGCTCAGCGCCCAACTCTTCATGTTAATGATACACGGGTGTGATAGTTTTTTTCTACACTTTCTTGCACACTATCATGAACCCTCGCTTGCCTCGGAAGGCGGGTCATTAAGCGAAGGCATAGGCAAATACGGCCTTTGGCTGATCCCGGTCGTCACTACCGTTGGCGGACTTATTTCCGGGTTTATCGTTTACCAGTTTGCACCCGAGGCTGAAGGTCACGGGACGGATACTGCTGTAAAATCCTTTCACCGATCCGGTGGTTATATCCGCGCACGTGTTCCTTTCCTGAAGATGATAGCATCGGCGATAACGATCGGTTCCGGCGGATCTGCCGGGCGTGAAGGACCCATTGCGTTAATCGCATCCGGCGTTGGATCCATCTACGCAGGTTTTCGTGACCGATCTGATAAGGAACGACGTATTCTGGTTTTGATTGGAATGGCGGCCGGACTTTCGGCTATTTTCCGGTCCCCCGTCGGATCAGCAATTTTTGCTGTAGAAGTGCTGTATGGCAGCATGGAGTTTGAAGCCTCAGCACTCATCTACACCTTGCTGGCATCAATCGTCGCCTACGCGATAAACGGCCTTTTTGCCGGCTGGAAGCCGTTGTTTGACGTACCCCATGACGTTGGTATTTCGAGCATTGAAGGATATCTCTACTATGTCTTATTAGGTGTGGCCTGTGGACTGGCTTCCACACTCCTTCCCGAAATTTTCTATGGAATACGCGACAAATTCAAAGCCATTCCGATTCCGAATCATGTTAAACCGGCCATTGGCGGACTGCTGCTGGGATTAATTGCTCTTACACTCCCGCAGGTTCTGGGTGGTGGTTATGGTTGGATCCAGGAAGCCATTGATGGGAATATCGCGCTATATTTATTGATTACTTTGATTTTTGCCAAGATGATCGCTTTCACACTGACTGTATCCTCCGGTGGCTCCGGAGGTGTTTTCGCACCTTCGCTTTATGTCGGAGCGATGATCGGCGGGGTATTTGCTTACATCTTTCATCAGCCTCCGGCCGGTTTTGTAATCGTTGGTATGGCAGCCATCTTCTCGGGTGCAGCACATGTGCCCATTGCTGCCCTTCTGATGGTGAGCGAAATGACAGGTGGCTATGAGCTGTTGGTCCCGGCCGCACTTGCTGTATTGGTCAGCTACCTTCTGCAGGAACGTCTTTCAACAAACCTGAAATACAATAGTTTATATGAGGCTCAGGTGCCTTATCGCTCCGACTCGCCGGCACACCTTGAGGAACACTTCCAGATTGCCTGGGACCTTATTAACAACAAAAATATCAAGCTTCCCAACAGTATCGGCCACCTCGACCTTGTAAGCCTGATTAAATCGGGTGTTCCTATCGATCTGATTGATGGCGAGAAATTCATGCTCGGCGAGCTTAGTCCGGACAGTCCCCTGAAAGGGAAGAAATGGAGTGATGAAGATTGCGATGTTCTCAAGGACAAATCGGAACTTATCGCAGTGATGAGAAAAGGGGATATTTTGATGCCGGACTCCGATCTGCGATTCAAACCCAAGGATCAGTTACTCATTCTTGCGGACACCAAAGCCGCCGAAAAACTCCAAAAAGTACTCAATCCACCATCGTCATCCAGAGAAGGTCAGCTGGATGACACCACCCAAGACTCTTCAAAAGAACAACAATCATGATCGGAATCATTGATTATGAGGCGGGTAATATCGCTTCCGTCAGAAATGCCCTCAGTCGCCTGAGTGTCGATTTTACTGTTACAAACGATATAAAAAAACTGGAGCAGTGCGATGGATACATTTTCCCGGGTGTAGGCCATGCCTATTCAGCTATGAGAAGCCTCGAGGAACATCATCTTATCGAATGGATGAAAAATGTTCAAAAGCCACTACTCGGTATTTGCCTCGACATGCAGCTTCTTTTTGAAGAATCGGAGGAAGGATCAAGCAAGGGAATTGGAGTGATTCCCGGGAAGCTGAAAAAGTTTGACAGCGACCTGGGCAAAGTGCCACATATGGGTTGGAACACCTTCACAGACATCAAAGAACACAACCTTTTACGAGGGATCGGCAAGGAAGATTATTTTTACTATGTGCATAGTTACTATGCGCCAGTAAACGAGTTTACACTCGCAACTTGCGACTACATTAACCGGTTTGCCTCGGTAGTTGCAAGGGATAATTTTTTGGGCGCTCAGTTTCACCCGGAAAAATCCGGTGAGATTGGAGAACGGTTACTGTCTAATTTTTTGACTATTGTTACAGACTGGTCCCCGGTAACCGTTTAATCCATTTTTTCTTTTTTGAAATTTATAAGATCGCGATGGATACATCGTTTCATCCTCGCGCGATCTTTAATCCAAGAGACAAATTTTGTACATTGCGCAATCGATTGCGCAAAATGAAAATTACTCTATGAAAGCCAAAACACTCAAAATACATCCAGACGATAACATCCTCGTTGCACTGACTGATTTATCGGAAAATGAAGAAATCAGCAACGGAAGCGGTCCGATTACCGTGAAAGAGCGCGTGCCGGCAAAGCACAAATTTGCACTCACGGATTTGAATCCTGGTGACGAGATTAAGATGTACGGACTTCTGGTGGGCAAAGCAACCAAACCTATCCCCAAAGGCGGTCTCCTCTCCACAGAAAACGTCAAGCACATAACATCGGATTTCCACGAAAAGACGCGTACAGTTACATGGACGCCTCATGATGTTAGCAAATGGAAGGATAAGACGTTTCTTGGCTACCACCGTGCAGACGGTCAGGTAGGTACTGCCAATTACTGGCTGGTCATCCCGATGGTGTTTTGCGAGAACAGGAATGTGGATATGCTCAAAAATGCATTCCTGCAAGAGCTTGGTTATGCAGAACCGGAGATTTACAAACGTTATGTTTCGGAGCTTGTGAGCTTGTATAAAAAAGGCGACGTCGATTCGATCAAGAATCAGACTGTTGCGCCCAAACCATCGGATCTGACCCGGAAAAAACCGTTGTTCGAAAATGTCGACGGGATAAAGTTTTTGACTCACGAAGGCGGCTGCGGCGGCATTCGCCAGGATGCCGAAGCACTCTGCGGATTGCTGGCCGGTTACATTCACAATCCCAATGTGGCCGGTGCTACCATTCTGAGTCTTGGCTGTCAAAATGCACAAGTGGAAATTCTTCAACGCAAGATTCTGGAGCACGATCCAAACTTCAAGAAACCGCTGATTATCCTGGAACAGCAGCAGAGCGGCACAGAATACGAAATGCTCTCGAAAGCTATTCGGGAAACATTTCTCGGGTTGGTTGAAGCCAACAAGCTGGAACGCAAGCCCGCACCATTAAACAAGTTGGTGATCGGTCTTGAGTGCGGCGGTTCGGACGGTTTTTCGGGTATTTCTGCAAATCCGGCCATCGGTCATACCTCAGACTTGATCTCTGCCCTTGGGGGTAAAGCGATACTCTCTGAGTTTCCAGAGCTTTGCGGTGTGGAACAGGAGCTTATCAACCGCTGCGTGAACGAGCAAAGTGCCGACCGGTTTATTTCACTCATGCGATCTTACTCGGATGCGGCCGTTGCTTCCGGATCCGGTTTCGACATGAATCCGTCACCTGGAAATATCAAAGATGGTTTGATTACCGATGCCATGAAATCAGCCGGTGCGGCTAAGAAAGGCGGGACCTCACCGGTTGCCGACGTTCTGGATTATCCCGAATACGTTAAAAATCCGGGACTGAACCTTCTCTGTACTCCCGGTAATGACGTGGAGAGTACTACAGCTCTTGCCGGTTCTGGTGCTAACGTTGTGCTGTTTACAACAGGTCTCGGCACACCCACCGGTAATCCCATCACCCCGGTTGTTAAGATTTCATCCAATGCCGCTCTTGCTCAAAAGATGCCTGATATCATCGACATCGACAGCGGCTCCATCATTTCCGGAGATAAAACAATTGAAGATGTAGGCGGTGAGATCCTTGATTATATCATTGATCTGGCCAGCGGTAAATTCAAGACGAAGGCTATGGAATTGAACCAGGATGATTTCATTCCGTGGAAGCGTGGGGTTTCGTTGTAAGGCATGGGATAATCACAGGGGATTATCCATACTTTTTTTTGCTTAGATATTGTGGAGGTATTCTATTTGGCCGGTTTCTGGTGGGTTTTCGTGCTTCTGGTCCATCTTGAAGATGCGATCCATAAGTTGCCATTTGTCTTTGGCTGTGGCATCGGCTGATGTGTTTTGAAATTTAGAAACAAAAGCCTCCCATTCTTTCTGGCGAGGTTTGGTTGCAAGTTTAGACATGGCTTTATCGTGATCAAACTCCGCCGTTGTATCCATGATCATAAAAGCCTGGTTTCCGAATAAATAGATTTCCATATCGATGATTCCAACCTCTTTCATTCCCTGCGATATCTCCGGCCAGGCTCCGCCGTTGGCATGTATCTTTTTGTATTGCTTGATCAAATCCGGATCATCTTTTAGTGTTAACGTCTTACAGTATCTCTTAAATGATTTGGGGTTGGGAGTCTTCATCATATAAATATGCTGTTATTTTAAACGTTGTAATTCATGTAACACGATGTGATTTTGCTCCGTATCGAAATCAGAGCAGAATCATAATTCGTTTAGTATTTTAAGACATTGTCTGATATGCACTTTGCCTTTTTTATGATTCAGGCGAAACCGTATGCACAATAGCAATATCACCCCGACGAGAGCAAATTATTTATAATGTATCGCATCTTCTGAACACTATCCATGGATAAAAAGCGAACGACCATACACGACATTGCCAAAGAGCTGAATGTCACAGCATCGACGGTTTCGCGTGCCCTGCAGGATCATCCGAGGATCAGCAGAGAAACAAAAAAAGCGGTATTGAAAGTTGCCCGGAAACTTAATTATCAGCACAACAGTCTTGCTGCAGCACTCCGAAAAGGTAAAAGTAACCTGATAGGGGTAATCGTACCGACCGCAGACCGAAATTTCTTTGGTACTATCATTCGCGGGATTGAAGAAGTCGTGAATAAATCAGGTTATCGTGTCATTATCTCTCAATCGCATGACCACCTCTCCAAAGAGAAAGCCAACATCGATGCACTCCTGGAAGCACAGGTGGATGGGATTCTTGCTTCCATTACCCAGGAAACCATTGAATTTGACCACTACCTCAAAATCCAAAAGAGAGGAATACCGCTCATCCTATTCGATCGGGTGACGGATGAGTTGAATATCAGCACCGTTGTTATCAACGACTTCCAGGGAGCTTATAAGGCGGTCCAGCATCTTATCGATCAGGGTTGTCGCAAAATCGTACACTTTACAGGTCAGCAAAACCTTAGCATTTATAAAGAACGGCTTAAAGGGTACAAACAGGCTTTAAAAGAAAACGACCTTCCTTTTGATGATGAACTCGTGTTGTACGGCGATACCCAGCTCGAATCAGGAGAAGAGTTATGTAAGAAGATCCTTGCAATGCCTGAACTGCCTGACGCCATTTTTTCTGCCAGCGATTATACGGCAATCGGTGCATTGCACGGCCTAAAAAGACATGGAATTAAGATTCCGGAACAGATTGCCATCGTCGGGTTCAGTAATGAAGTATTCACCACATTCGTTGATCCCGCCCTCACAACAATTGATCAGCACGGTAAAATGATGGGACAGAAAGCCGCAGAATTATTTCTTGAACAGGTCGATAACGAAGATCTCATGACGATCCCCAAAAAGACAGTGCTCGATCCTGAACTGATCATACGCAAATCTTCCATCAAGAAAGAGCCTTGACTTGAACACTTCTCTCTTTTTAAAATGAAGTAAATTTGTGTTTATCCGGCATCATTCATTAAATTCCAAATTTGCGCAATCGATTGCGCAAACCAGTGTTTTCCACATTACGTAATTGGTGTCAGTTCTGTTAAGTAAAATGTTACCGGTAAAAGGAGGGAATAAAAGAACGACTTCCTCTGTCTGGAAAACCCGATTTTCATCAAAATAATCGCAGGGAAACACGACCATCTAATGTAAAAATTAACAATATCATAGATTTCATGCTGAAACCTTTAAATCAACAAACTGTTCGTGATACAACGATTTACTCCAAAAATCACCCGATTAAAGTTCTGCAGTTTGGTGAGGGAAATTTTTTGCGCGCTTTTGTTGACTGGATCATTGATCTTCTAAATGAGAAGGCCGGTTTTAATGGTTCTGTACAGATAGTGCAACCCATCGAAAAGGGAATGGCTGACGTTTTAGCGGAACAGGATGGCTTGTATCACCTCATCCTTCAGGGCATTCAGAACGGCGAATCAAAAGATATAACCCGCCTGATTACTTCTGTTAAGGATGCAATGAATCCGTATGAAGATTATCAACGGTATCTGAAATTAGGTGAGAACCCGGATCTGCAGTTTATTATATCAAATACGACAGAAGCTGGAATCGCTTTCGATAGCCGGGATACATCATCCGAAGAGTTGCCCAACAGCTTCCCGGGAAAACTAACGGCCTTGCTTCATCATCGGTTTCAGCATTTCAATAGAAACCCACCTAAAGATCTCGTGATGATTCCATGCGAGCTTATCGATAAAAACGGCAGTAACCTCCGACAGGTTATTTTACAATACTGCGATCTTTGGAAGCTGGATGGTAAATTTAAACATTGGGTCAGCGACCAAATCACTTTCTGCAACACACTTGTCGATCGCATCGTACCTGGTTACCCGAGAGATAAAGCTCCGGAAATCGAACAACAAATTGGATATAAGGATAAGCTGATTGCAACCGGTGAATACTTTCACCTGTGGGTCATCGAGGGACCGGATTGGATTCGGACTATCTTTCCAACTGATAAAGCCGGATTAAATGTAAAGTTTGTCAGTGATCAAACACCATACCGAACACGTAAAGTCCGTATTCTCAATGGGCTGCATACTACTATGGTTCCGGTTGGCATCCTATATGGCCTGGAAACTGTTCGTGAAGCCGTCACGGATGATGTCGTTGGTACTTATCTGCAACAGGTTCTTCAGCAAGAAATTATCCCCACCCTGGATCTTCCGGAAGATGAGCTCAGTTCTTTCGCAAATGATGTGCTTGATCGATTCCGAAATCCCTATATCAAACATCACTTGATGTCGATTTCTCTGAACTCGATTTCAAAATATAAAGTAAGGGTTCTTCCTTCTGTACTTAAATATATCGAGCTAAAAGATGAACTTCCAAAACATCTGCTCTTTTCTCTGGCTTCGTTGATTCGATTTTATAAGGGCGAGTGGCAGGGTAAACCTATTCAGCTTAACGATGATAAAGGTGCCATTGCTTTCATCCAGGATGCCTGGAAATTGGACGATTATGAGCAAATAACTAATAAGATTCTGGGTAACAAAGACTTTTGGGGTCAGGATCTGACACGTATCGATCATCTTTCAGAGAAAGTCAGTGAATTCCTGGAACAGATAGACAACAAAGGGATGCAGGAACCTCTAAAGTCGTTGCTGGATTAACTCAGCTTATCGTAAGTTCAAGCGAAATAAGATAAACATGAGAAAATGCCGATTTCGAATATATAGGCGTACACTTGGATCGGCATAAACCGTTAAAACGGTCCCTGTGTTAACGACTTCTACCTAACACCCGGATTAATCCGGGTGCTATGAATCAACTTATCTAAAACAAATCGTTTTTAACGATTTCTTCCAATGCTAATACCCAACTCATGTTAGCTTATTCTCTTTAATCGGACGACTTCCTCCCCATCCATAACAGTCACATTTCTATCAGGATTCGACGGCAGAACAGATTCTGACCGACCGGATCGTCCACGACGTGGAACGTTATCCGGGTTTTGCTCTATCGGGCTTAACAGCGGTGCCAGTGCAAGGGCGATGAGTGTCAGTATGGCGATTACAGCCAAAAGCACCCGAAACTGTGCCTGATTATCCTCGCATTTCCGACCTCTTATCTTACAGACAATCCATTCCCAGTGAAGAAAGAGATGTAATGCAGAAACACTTAAAAATATGATCGCGATCCAGAAGTGAATATCACCCCATTCATGACGGTCCCAGCCCCAAATTGTTGAAACATGTCCGGACCCCGGGGGCAGCAGGTAACGCATCAACACACCTGTTGTAATAAGCAGTACAAACGCAAAAAAGGCGATGCTGTCGACCGTAAAGTTAAGTGTAGGTTTCTTAATGCTCATCTTGTATTGACTTTTGTTTCCAACAAGATGGGCTGAAACCCCTGTCTCTTTCTACACTGCGTTTGCCGGATCGATACGTTTTTTTGTGATCAGAAAATCAGCCGGTACTCTGCATCGCTGCTGCGATACCATTCAGACTGAGGAGGATGGCCCTCCCAACGGCATCACGATCATTCCCCGAAGCTTCATTCCACCGACCAAGTAGTGCAATCTGGATAAAGTTGAGAACATCTGTATATGAATTTCGCAGATGAATCGATTTTTCAATAACCGGATTACGTCCTAACAGGGTTGTATCACCTGTGATCTTCAGAATTGATTGCTTTGTTTTCTCAAATTCATCTTTAATTATTGTATGAAAATCGAGTCCTTTTTTTGGAGCGGCTGCTTTATGATAATAATTGGCAATGGCCAACTCACTTCGTGCCATTTCACGCTGGGCGTTATTCAGAACGGCTCTGAAAAACGGCCAGGAATCATAATTGGATTTCAACAGCTCCAGGCTTTCCGTATCGTTAGTAATCTTCTCGAGCGTTTCACCCATACCAAACCAGCCGGGTACGTTGTAGCGTGTCTGGGTCCAGGCAAAATTCCAGGGTATTGCACGCAGATCATCAAAAGTAAGCTCACTGCCTTTTGCCCGTGATACCGGACGAGAGGCAATATGGAGGCGACTGATGTGGCTGACCGGTGTTACATTCAAATACCACGGCCAGAAATCATTATGATCGATGAGTCCACGATACGCCTTCATCGATTTACCTGCTATTTCTTCCATCAGCTTGTTCGTCTTCTCATCCTCACCTTCCTGATTATCCTCTGCCTGGAAACGTGCATCAGACGTCGAGAGAATCATGGCGTTCAGGATCTGTTCAAGGTGACGATGCGCTATGGGTTCGCGTGCATATCGGAATGTGATCACTTCTCCCTGTTCTGTAAAACGGATACGTCCGTTATGGCACGAGAGTGGAAGCGACATAATAGCACGGTTGGCACGGCCGCCGCCACGACCAACAGTTCCTCCGCGACCATGGAACAGCCTGAAGTCGATCTTATACTTACGGCATGTATCACTCAGGTTACGTTGCGCCTTATGAAGCGCCCAGTTGGCCATCCAGTATCCGCCATCTTTATTGCTGTCTGAATACCCGAGCATGATCTCCTGGAAATCAAGGCGCGCTTTGAGTTGCTTTCTGTAAATCTCATTCTCGAAAAGGCGGGACAGGCGTTCGCTGCCTTCGTTCAGATCTTCAATCGTCTCAAACAAAGGAACGACATCCAACTCACTGTTCACTTTCCCGTCGTGGTAGCTCCAAAGACCTTTTTCTTTGGCAATAATCATGACTTCAAGCATGTCGCTTATATCGTGAGTCATGCTGATGATATAGGATCCCACACTGGCCGGATCGATGTTGATTGCTTCCCGAACAACCTCAAATGCATCTAATAGGATTTTAGTCGTCTCGCTGGTCTTGACGTCACGGCTCAAAAGTGGACGAGGGTTGGTCAGCTCGCCGGTCAGCAGCTTAACGCGTTCATCCTCTGACAATTTGGTGTAGTCATCGCAAACACCGCCAAGTCGCAACATTTCCGTTACAACTTCTTCATGGACCCCACTGTGCTGGCGTATATCAAGTGCTGCCAGATGAAAACCAAACGTATTTGCACGGATGATAAGATCATGCAGTCGACCATCACGTGCAAGATCCTGCAATCCGGCGTATTCCAGGCCTAAGCGAATTTGCTCCAGCTCATTCCGAAACTCTCTGATTGTGTAATCAGTCGGTTTATTTACATCCTCGTCTTTGATCGCCTCATCGATCTTCTGCAGGATAGCCAGAATCAAAGCCCTGAACGGTTCTTCCTCGCTTGTTTCCAGGTTGTTACGACGGAGCCAATCCACGGGCATCTGTACATATCGGCGGGAGACGCTCAACTCACGGTGCAGCTGTTGCAATTCTTCCTGGTACAGTTGCAGTACGACTTTCCGGTGTTGCTTAAAGGTGAATCGGGTTACCTCAGGTGTAACATGCGGATTACCATCCCGATCACCGCCTATCCAGGAACGAAACCGGAGCATTACCGGAATATCAGGACGCTTGCCGTACACCTGTTCCATAGCATCCGACAGATCTCTATACATGCGAGGGACGACCTGCCAAAGCGTGGTTTTGGCAAAATACAATCCATGCAGCACTTCATCCTCTACTGTCAGCCGCTCTTCTCGAAGCGAGTCGGTAGTCAGCAGCATCAGGATATTTTGGTACAGATCAGTATACGTTGCATCCAGTTCCTCAGGCGTTAACTGTGTCTCCTGGAGTCTCGCCAGGATATCTGATATGTGTTGCTGTTTATACAGGATGCTTCGACGACGGGCCTCGGTCGGGTGGGCCGTCAGAGTGGGCTGCACATCAAGACTTGTGAAGATATCGAGTACTTCATCAAAACTGCGGCCTCGCTCCTTTATCTTTTTGATCCCATCGAGCAGTGACTCAGGACGACATCCGCCGTTTTCTCCCATGCTTCGCTCATGGTTGATACGGGTAATTTCCTGCTGCTCTGCCTTGTTTACAAGATGAAAGAAGTCAGAATACGAACGAATCAGCCAAACCAGCGTTTCAAGATCCATCTCGTGGATCAATTTTCGCACCTCTTCCCAACCTGCCGGATCATTTGTTTCGCGTGCTTTCTTACATAGTTGTCTCAGATTCTCAACATCCTTGAAAACCTCCTCGCCAGCTTGTTTTCGTATTGCATGTCCCAACAAGCTTCCAAGAAGATTAACCTGTTCACTAAGAGGTTTCGAAATTCCGCTTCCTTCAGCTTTAATCTGTAAACCTGACCAACGTCGCATATTTCCCTTGTTTTCTTGTAATTATGAGCGAGGCCAATATAACCATCTCAATCGGCAAATGAATATAAAATCCTGATTCCTGGTTAATCTACGACGGAATTGATTGACGACTATCATTCGGCCACGTTAAATAATGGTAACAGTTGGGTAACATCTGCTTCATGTGAAGATCGTACCGTGCACATACTCCTTTCAGTTATAAGCGAGATACCACCCAATCCAACAGGCTGAGCATGGTGAACATGCATCAGCCTTTTTTGTGCCAGAAAAAACACCAAAGAGTGATAGCCCCGTTCCAGCAAAATTTTATTGCCACAGAAACACGGAGGTACACGGAATTTTCTGTGCCTTTCGTGTCTCCGTGGCTGCCTTTTAAAAAACGACTCTCTTTATATCCAGCTTCACCTTTCCAAAGTTTAAAATCAGACCAACCTTACATCCTGAACATTTCAAGTAGTTGATCGTTTGCGCCATATCCTCATCTGCGATACCCTCTTTAGCTTTTACTTCCAAAATTATCTTATCTGAAACAACAAAGTCCGCGTAAAACATATGCGGCAGAATGACATCTTTGTAAGATATCACATACTCCTTCTCCCTCTCATAGAAGATATCTCTCCATCTGAGCTCATACTCCAACGCATCTTTATAAACGATTTCCAAAAATCCGTGCCCCAGTAGTCTATGTATTTCAATTCCTATTCCGATTATAGTTTCCGTTTCACCTCTTAATGGAAAATAGTCCTGATTAATTTTCATGATGATATTTTTTGCCACGGAAACACGGAGGTACACGGAAAATTTCTCCGTGCCTTCCG
>Ga0114931_10007161_pt1 | contig 13648 bp, 11 predicted proteins | sample 2SBtaG_FD_89579 | JGI IMG/M metagenome (GOLD analysis project Ga0114931, IMG submission 89579) | Deep subsurface microbial communities from Kolumbo volcano to uncover new lineages of life (NeLLi) - 2SBTROV14_V59a metaG | ecosystem: Environmental > Aquatic > Marine > Volcanic | place: Kolumbo... | reverse complement strand
GGCGTCCCGTCTCCCCAACTGCCAGCCAATTGTCTGGAGAGCACCCGCACTCCGCGCGGCCTCTTCCGCAAGCTCAACGAATGGGGGTACCGTTCGATCGTCATCCCGCACGGCACCACTTGGGGGTTCTACACGCCGCCCGGATCGACCTGGGACAAGCAACTGAAAAGCGGGATGCACGACCCGCGGCGCCAGACCCTGATCGAGGTGTACTCGGGTCACGGCAACTCGGAGGTGTATCGGGATTGGCGAGCCATCGACACCAGTGGGGCGATGCCGGCCTGCCCGGCGCGAACTCCAGAGTACGAACCTACCTGCTGGCGGGCCGGCGAAATCATCCGAAAGCGCTGCATCGATGCAGGCTTCACTCCGGAGGAATGCGAGGGCCGCGCCGCCGACGCGCGATCCATCGCCGCGCGCAACGGATTGCAAGGGTACCTGACCGTGCCGGGTGCGACCGCTGCCGAGTTCCTCGACTCCGGCCAGTGCCGCGATTGCTTCCAACCGGCCTTCAACTATCGTCCGGGTGGATCCGCCCAGTACATCACCGCGCTGACGAACTTCGACGATCCCGAGCGGCCCGAGCGGTTCCGCTTCGGATTCATCGCCTCGAGCGACAACCATACGGCGCGGCCGGGTACCGGCTACAAAGAATACGATCGGCGCCGCATGACCGAGGCGACGGGCCCGCGCGACGCGTCTGTCGCCAAATTCCTGGCACCGAAGCCCGCCGAGCCGATCGCCCGCTCGAAACCCTTCGACTTCGACAAATACACCGGCCTCCCTTTCGGCATCATGGACGCCGAGCGGGCCGCGTCGTTCTTCCTGACCGGGGGCCTGGTCGCCGTCCACTCCAACGCAAAGAATCGCAACGCCATCTGGAAAGCACTGCAGCGCCGCGAGGTCTACGGAACCAGCGGCCCGAGAATCTTGTTGTGGTTCGATCTGATGACCGGCGAAACCCCGGCTCCGATGGGTAGCATCGTCGAGACCGGCGCCAACCCGGTATTTCGAGTGCGCGCCGTCGGCTCGTTCAAACAGAAACCGGGCTGCCCGCAGCACGCTCTGGACGCCCTGGCGCCTGACCGTATCGAGCGCCTCTGCCACGGCGAGTGCTACAACCCCTCCGATCAGCGGCGCACCATCACGCGCATCGAGATCGTTCGCATCCGGCCGCAGGTCGTCGCCGGCGAACCCGTGGCGCCTCTGATCGACGATCCGTGGCAGGTCATCACCTGCCGCCCCGACCCGAACGGCTGCGAAGTGGCGTTCGTCGACCGCGAATTCAGCGTCGTCGGCCGCGATACGGTTTACTACGTGAGAGCGATCGAAGAACCGAGCATGGCTATCAATGCCGACAACCTGCGCTGCGAGTACGACGCCGAAGGCAACTGCATCCGCGTCAACCCGTGCTACGGCGACTTCCGCACCGACTACGACGACGACTGCCTGAACGAAACCGAACAACGCGCGTGGTCTTCTCCGATCTTCGTCGACTACGCGCGTCCCCTCGCAACGGCCGACAACGGCGCATTGGAATGAGCGCTCGCGGTACGTTGCGGCGGACTCGCTGCGCTCGTAGGCACAGGCTCAGGCCGAGACGAGGCTGAGGAGGGGCGCGGCGCGACAGGCGATGGTGAATTGTCTCAGGCTACGTGGAAATCCCCGGTCGCGGCCGCTAGAATCTGCACCGTGAAGTTGCTCGTTTTCCAGCACGTGGCGTTCGAGATCCTCGGCACTCTGAACCCGCTTCTCAAGGACGCGGGGTTTCGCATCCGCTACGTCAACTTCGGCCGGCACCCCGACACCGAACCGGACATCGACTCCTACCACGGCCTGGTCGTCCTCGGCGGGCCGATGAATGTCGACCAGACCGACCGCCACCCCCATCTCGAGACCGAAGTCCGTCTCATCGAACGGGCCATGCAGCGCAAGATTCCGATTTTGGGGGTCTGCCTCGGCGCCCAGCTGATCGCCAAGGCCCTCGGCGCGAAGATCACCCGCAGCCCGGAGAAAGAGATCGGCTGGTATCCGGTGTCGCCCACCCGCGCCGGAATGGAGGATCCCCTGCTGCGCCACTTCGGCGCCTGCGAGCAGATCTTCCAGTGGCACGGCGATACCTTCGAGATTCCCGGCGGCGCGGTCCATCTTGCGCGGTCTCCCGGCTGTCCCAATCAAGCCTTCCGCTACGCCGACAACATCTACGGATTCCAGTTCCACATGGAAGTCGACCCCTCTCTCATCGACCGCTGGCTGCGAATTTCCGCACACCAGAAGGAGCTGCACGCCTTGAAAGGCGACCTGGGTAGCGACGAAATCCGCCGGCACACGGAGCGCAACATGCAGCGCCTCAGCGAGTTGGCGGACAAGACGTTCCGCCAGTTCGTCCGCCTGTTCGGCGAGCGAACCGTCTACCGCCAGCTCCCCAGCCGCTGAATTCCGTTTACCCGGTTCCGAACACCTCGAACATCGCCGCGTGGTTGTCTGCCAGGTCGCCCCTGGCGACACCGACCGACGGAGCGTAGAGCAACACCTCGTCGCACAGGTCATCCCATCGCGCGAGGCGATCACGCGCCTCATCCGCAGTACCCGCGATGGCGATCTCGTCGACCAGCTCGTCCGGCACCGCTGCAGCCATGGCGTTGATATCGAAGGTGCGCAGAGCGGCGCGGCACTTCTCCCCAACCTCGAGCATGCCGTGCGGCTCGAGGATCGTGTGGTAGAGCTTCGACGTATAGTAGAAACCAATCTGCTTCTTGGCGTTGGCGATCGCCCGCTCGCGATCCGCGTGGATCGAGGTCATCACATAAGGGACCAGCCGGCAGGCTCCACTCGGACGCCCCGCCTTGTCCTCCGCGGCGCGCAATGTCGGCAGGGTCTGCTCGCGGTGCCAACGCCGGGTGGCAATCGGATGACCAACCAGGCCATCGGCGACAGCGCCCGCCGCGCGCATCATCGGAGCATTGACCGCCGCGACCCAGATCGGCATGTCGGCGCGCGCTCCCGGGCGGCTGAAGGCAGGGATCTGGAGCTGCCAGAACTCACCCTCGAAGCGAAAGCCAAAGCCATCGCCGGCGGCGAAAATCTCGCGAATCAAGCGCACCTGCTCGCGCATCCGCGAGGCCGGGCGGCCAAACGGCATCCCCCACCAGTCGGTATTCATCTTGCGAGTGCCGCTGCCGAGTCCGAGGATCATGCGGCCGTTCGACAGGTCGTCGAGATCCATCGCCGCATTGGCGTGTACCAGCGGCGATCGCGTAAACGCGTTGGCAATGCCGGTACCGATCTGGATGCGTTCGGTGGCCTGGGCGATCGCGCCGAGCACCGCGAACGCGTGCTGATTGAAAAACTCGATGCTCAGGACACTCGAAAACCCCGCAGCATCCGCCCTCACCGCGAGATCGACGTTGGCCCTGGGATTCCCCGCCGTCAGAATCAACCCGATCTTCATGATCGCGAAGAAATCACAAAGCCACGCTGCGCGCGAACAAAGCACCCTCGTGGGAGATTTCGTCGGGAACGCCCTGTACAGCTTGGATCCCCTCACCGTCAGCTTTCGCCATCATCGTGGCCGCGTGCTGCCAGCGATATCACGAGTTCCGAAACCATCGGACCAACGTTGTATTGATTCGCCGGAAATGGTCTGAACTTCTCCCAGTTCGCGAGATGGGGAAGGGTTCGGCTCAGCCACGACACCGGCTGCACCCGGTGACTCGAATGGGAAACTCGACAACCACGATTTTCAATGGCCGCGCAGCCACCCCCCCAGCCTGAGCCTGTGCCCTGTCCTGAGCCTACGAGCGAAGCGAGTTTCCCGCTGAGATGGAGAAAACCATGCCGCAACGCCCTCTGCATTTTCAGGATGCTCTGACCGTCGCCAAGCAACTCCACGAGGGGCATCTATCGTCGCTCGAGGTCACCAAGGCTTTGCTCGCCAGAATTCGCGAGCGACAAGAACGACTCGGCGCCTATGTGACGGTGACCGAGGACCTGGCCCTCGAACAGGCGACCCGGGCGGACGCTGAGTTGCAGCGAGGGGAAATCCGTTCGGCGTTGCACGGCGTCCCGGTGGCGGTGAAGGACCTGTTCGCTACCCGCGGCATCACCACCACCAACGGGATGGCGCTGTACGCGAACGACAAACCGGATTACAACGCCACCGTGGTCGAGCGCCTGGCGGAAGCGGGCGCGGTTCTGTTGGGAAAACTGAAGCTGACCGAGGGCGCGTTCGCAAACCACCATCCCGACGTATCGCCACCGGTAAACGTGTGGGACGCCAACTGCTGGGTGGGCGCTTCCTCTTCCGGCTCCGGCGTGGCGACGTCGGCCGGCCTTTGCTTCGCAAGTCTCGGCACCGACACGGGTGGCAGTATTCGCTTTCCGTCAGCCGCCAACGGCATCGTCGGGCTCAAGCCCACCCGGGGGCGGGTCAGCCGGCACGGAGCCTTTCCACTCGCCTATTCGCTCGACCACATCGGCCCGATGACCCGTTCGGTGGCGGACGCAGCAGCCGTGTTGCGGATCATTGCCGGTCCAGATCCCAAAGACCTCACCAGCAGTGTGCGCAGTGTGCCTGACTATCTGGCCGAACTGAGCCGGGATATCGCGGGCCTGAAAATCGGCATCGATCGATCCTACGTATCCGACCACACAGACCCGGAGCTGACCGAGGCCGTCGGTGAAGTGGCGAACCTTCTCGTGACGATGGGCTGTGAGACGCTGGACGTGACCATCCCCTTCGCGGAAACCGCGGGTGGGTGGATCGTCACCACCGCGGTGGAAGCGCTCGACGCGCACCGTGCCACCTATCCCAGCCAGCGGGATCGCTACGGCTCGCTGCGCGGTTTGCTGGACCTGGGATCGACCATCTCGGCGCAGGCCTACATGCAGCTCGAGATGCGGCGTCGCGAGCTCGTGGGCAGTCTGGGGCGCGTATTCAACTACTGCGACCTGCTACTCTGTCCGTCGATGCCGCTCTACGCGCCGCCGCGCGAGGGCGAGCCGCAGATGGAACAGGCCGAGGCCGATCTCGCCCAGACGATGAAATTCACCGCGCCCTTCGACTACTCCGGCAATCCGACCCTGTCCCTGCCCTGGCGGGCCGGCAGCAAACGCATTCCGCTGGGAATCCAGCTGGTCGGCCGCCCCTTCGAAGAGGGTTTGTTACTGCGCGCCGGCAGCGCGATCGAAAGCGAGCGGGGCCTCGTGCCCTACCCGGAGTAGGCCGTCAAGACCCCTGCGTGCGGTCGGGGATCCCGGTGCGAGTCCTGACAATCACGCGGGCCAGCGAAAGCCGTGTGTGGCAGACGGCCGAGGAGCGACCGCCGGGGAGCGTCCGGGGAGCGTCCGGGGGAGCGTGGGCCGCCGGAAGTGTTCGTGCTAGTGTATCGCTCGATGGCGCTTCCGCGTGTACGATTGGATGACCCGGTCGACGGGCCGATAGGTTGTTCTCCGGCCGAACGGATCGCCATCGCGTTGGCCTTGGGGAATCGCGCCCTAGCACTCTACGTCGCGGCGCACCCCGGGACTTCGGCGAGCGAGGCGCGGAAGTCGATGAGCAGCTCCAGCAGATTCTCGCGGCGGCCGTCGCGGGTAGCGGAAGGCCGGGCGTCTTGAGTCTCCTCGGCACGATTCTCGATGTCCTGCGGGCACGTGGGATCGAGCACGGGTTGATCGGCGGTGCCGCCATGGCGGCGCACGGCGTCATCCGCGCGACACTGGACACCGACGTTCTCGTGGTCGATGGCGCCGTCCTCGACGGCGTCGTATGGAAGGAAGCCCTGCCCGACGGGACCGATCTCGAAATTCGCGTGGGCGACGCCGACGATCCCCTGGCCGGAATGGTTCGAATGCGCGGCGGAATGGAGATCGTCGACCTCGTCGTCGGGCGCGGCTCGTGGCAGCGGGCCATGCTGTCGAGGGCGACACCGGTTACGACGCCGGACGGGGAGCTTCCGGTCGTCGATCGAGCCGATCTGATCCTGCTCAAGCTGTATGCTGGAGGACCGCAGGACCGCCTCGATATCCAACTGCTCATGGATCGAGCGGAAGGCGCGGTGGCCGCTTCAGTCGAGGAGCGGATCTCTTCGGCGCCGAACATCGTCCAGAAAAATTGGACTGCGCTGCGCGCCACCAAGGGGTGAACGAATGTTGGACACCCACAAATCGAGATGCCGCGGTTTCTGGAAAGCGGACCCGGTAACAAGCCGCGTACCGCCCCCGGTACCTTGGACACAAGTTTTGGTTAAGATCACGTCGTTCGCCCGGTCGCCAACGGCATGGAGCTGAGTCCCGTTTTGTGCTGTGTCAGCGTCAGTGTTACAGAAGCGAGTCAACCACCGATCGCGCAGATGGCTAAGTGAAAAAGGCATCTCATTTACCCTCACCCTGGCCTCTCAAAGGGAGAGGACCCATCAAACTCCCTCTCCCCCCCGGCAGTTGGGGTGAGGGGATGGGAACGCTCCCTTCCGAACAGACCGCAACTTTCGCCACACCCCAGTTTCTTTTCCGAATGATCCGGCGGCAAGCCGGTGGTGCGCTACGCAGAAGCAGAGTGGGAAGCTCATGGGCGAAACGAGCTGTTGAGGACAGAACGTGGACAATCAGCTGATATTCATCATTGGATCGCCGCGTTCGGGGTCGACCCTGCTGGCGCGCATGCTCGGTTCGCACTCCGCCGTCCTCGGACGGCCCGAGCCGCATTTGCTCACCCCACTCGCCCACCTCGGCTATTTCGACAAGGTCGACAAGGCGCCGTACGACGCCGTACTCGCCGCCGAATCAATCCGCGAGTTCGTCGCCGACCTGCCGCGCGGCGAGCAGGACTACATCGACGCCTGCCGCGCCTACACCGACACACTGTACGGGCGCATGCTATCGGCCCATCCCGACAAGAGGCTGTTTCTCGACAAAACGCCCGCCTACGCGCTGGTTCTCGACTTCATCGCAGGCATCTACCCGACGGCCAAATACGTCGTCCTGACACGACACCCGCTGGCCATTTTCTCGTCGTACGCCGAGTCCTTCTTCAATGGCGACTATCAAGCCGCCCACGACTACAATCCTATCCTCGAACGATACGTCCCCGCCATCGCGAAATTTCTTCGCAGCTCAGAGACACCGAAACACCACGTCATCTACGAAGAGCTTGTCATTGACCCCGCTCCCCAGCTGGCCGAAATTTTCGCCTTCATCGGCGTCGACAACGAGCCCGACGCCGTCAACTACGGCAAGAGCCAGCCCGTCGCCGCAGGACTCGGCGATCCGATCGGCGTCAAGAAACACTCCAGGCCGTCCACCGAGTCACTCGAAAAATGGGCAGCGGAAATTGCCAGCCAACCGGCCCGCCTGGAGCTCTGTCGCAACATCGTCGAGCGTCTCGATCCCGCAGATCTGGCGACCTGGGGCCACCCGATCGGCGACTCCTTCTGGGCTCCCCTCGAGCGCGCCGCGGGACACCAGCTGAAACCTCCCAAAAAGTCACTCGACCGCTACCGCCTTCAGCGCCAGGTCATCGTGCGTGGCCGCGCCGCAGTGCGCAAGAGTCCTACCCTGCGCAAGCTCCTGACGACGACGAAGCTGGCCGCCGACGTTCTACTCCGCGACTGAGTCTCGGACCGCTCGACGGATCGGGTTGGTGTCCGCGCCAGCCGACGCCATATCGCCAAGCGGTAGCGATTCCGCGACCAGCTCGATCGGATGCGCTACCCGCATGCGGTTACCCCGGTGCCGCAACTCGGCGCCGATCTGCAAGGCGCAACCTGGATTGGCGACCGCGACGCAATCCGCCCCCGATCGCTCGATACGATCGGCCTTGCGAGACGCGAGCGCTCGGGCGATCTCGGGCTCGGTAAGGTTGTAGCTGCCCGCACTCCCACAACAGCGATCCGCCTCGTCGAGCTCGACCAACTCCAGTCCCGGGATCCGCCGCAGAAGGTCGCGCGGCTGGTCGCGGATCCCCTGCGCATGCGCCAGGTGGCAGGCATCGTGGTAGGTCACTTTCATCGGTGTCGCCGCGCTGGCGGCCGTCCCGCCAGAAACACTGTCGCCGAGGTCATCGACGTATTCGGTAATATCCCGCACCATGGACGCGAATCGCGCCGCAGCGTCCGCGTAGGCCGGGTCCTCGCCGAGTAGGTCGCCGTACTCACCCATCGCGGCGCCGCAGCCGGCAGCGGTAACCACGACGGCGTCGAGCGGGACTACGGCGAGCGGGCCGGCGGCGAACGCATCGATATTGGCGCGCGCCAGTCTGCGCGCTCCTTCGAGATCGCCGGCGTGCAGGTGCAAGGCTCCGCAACACCGTTGCGCCGGCGGAATCGCGACCGAGATATCACAATGGTCGAGCACACGGAGCGCCGCGGCGTTGACTTCCGGTTGCACCACTGCGGCGACACACCCCGTCAAGAAACCGACTCTCCCACGTTCCACTGAGCAGCGCCGGCTCGATGGAGGAAGCACCTGCGGCGCCAGCGCGGGAAACAGCCGCGCACTCGGAATCCAGCGTTCGATCAGCGCCCACACGCCGATCGCCTGTAGACCGCGAACCACGCCCACGAGAACCCGCAACCTCCCTCGGTGCGGAAACACCTGGAGAAGCAGGCGACGCCGCAGCCGCTCGATCCATGGCCGAGTGACCGTCGACGCGATCTGGCTCCTAACGCTCTCCAGGATGCGCCCGTAGCGAACACCGGAGGGACACGCGCTCTCGCAGGCGCGGCACCCCAGACAAAGATCGAAGTGGCGTACCACCTGCGGCGACAACGACAGCGACCCGTCGGCGATGGCCGCCGCCAGGTGGATCCGACCGCGCGGTGAGTCGGTCTCGGAACCGAGTAGAACGTACGTGGGACAGGCATCCAGACACAGACCGCAGTGCACACACTGCCTGAGTAGAGACGGCTCGATCGACGACCCGGCAGCTCCCATCGAGTTCATCGCAGACTTCGCCCAACACCGGCCGAAAACGAAGACTGTCCGTTGCTCCATGCAACACTGACGCACCGCCCAATCGTCGGCGATGGAATCCCGACGTTCTTCTTCATCAGATACCTCCGACAAACCGACCGGGACTCATGATTCCATCTGGATCAAATGCGCTCTTGACTCCTCGCATCAAACGCACCGCTCGGCCGGCGAAGCCCCACGGATCAATTTTGCCGCACAGCGAATCGGGAATCGCTTCGTAAACGACCGCACCACCGCGTTGACGCGCCGCCAGGCGAAGCCACTCGGCGATCAACTGTACCTGCTCGGTGCGGGCCGCGGCAAGGATCTGACAGCGCGCGACCCCAATCGCCGCGTGCGCCGATATCTCCACCACCGCGCCGCGACTCTTCGCCTCGCCCTCCAATCGCACCATCAAGTCGGCGAGCAGCGTGGGTGGAACCGCGACCTTTGCCACCAGGGCATCCTCGTGAATCGGTAAGGCGAAATTTCTCATCGCCTGCAACGCACCCTCCTCCGTGTGCGGCGGCCAGCGGCGCGTGGCACCAGCAGTGGCGGCGAACAGCCTTTTGGCTTGGTCCTCAACTTCGGCTGCACTGCCCTGCAGGCCGATCAACAGCGCCGCCGTCCCCTCGAGGGACACCGCTTCGCACGCCGCCTCGTTGAGCGCCTCGAGAAATGCCGGGACACAGGTGCCGCGATCGAGACCCACTGCGCGGCCGATCGCTTCACCGACGTCGCCACATTCCCACACGTAGACCGCACGACTGCGCGGGCGCGGCCGGGTCTTGAACGTCGCCGAGACGATCACTCCAAGCGTGCCGAAGGACCCTACCACGAGTTTACTCACATCGTAGCCCGCGACATTTTTCACCACCTTGCCGCCGGCGCGAACGACTTGGCCGGCACCGCTGACCAACTACACCCCGAGCAAATAGTCTCGCACCTTACCGTGGCGATGACGCAGCGGTCCGGCGGCGTCGGCCGCGATGAGTCCTCCCACCGTGGTCAACTCGGCGGCCGCCGGATCGAAGGGAAGACATTGGTCGTTCTTCGCCAGTTCACGATCGAGGCTGGTCAGCGACATCCCCGCCTCGACCGTGACGGTCATGTCTTCCGCCCGGTGCGATTGAACGGCGCGGATTTCGCCCATCGCCAGAGCGACGTCGTAGCGGCGCGGCCGCGCACCGATCGCCAGACGCACCCCCTTACCGCATGCGATCAGCCCCCCCTTGCGTTCGCGCACGAGACGCACCGCCTCGACCACTTGTTCGATCGATCTAGGACGCGCAACGACCTGCGGGATCGCGCCGGCCGCCGCATAACGCCACGTCGCCTCGCCACGCGCCGTCTCGACCGTGCCGAGATTCCACTGCACGTCCGCGCGGGCATCGCCGCCGCGGCGACTCACAGCGGCACCTGACGGTGCGGCGTGGTGACTTCCACGCAGCTTCCTGGCGTCGGCAGGATCTTGCCTGGATTGCTGCGCGACTCCGGATCGAACACCTTGCGCAGATCCGCCATCAGCCGTAAATCGGCCGGCGAAAACAGGAGCGGCATCTGTTCGATCTTCTCGACACCGATACCGTGCTCGCCGGTGACGCTGCCGCCCAGAGCAACGCACGCCTCGAGAATCTCGCGGCCGGCGTCGAGCACCCGAACGACCTCGGCACGATCGCGGTCGTCGAACAAGATAATCGGGTGGATATTGCCGTCACCGGCGTGAAAGACGTTGGCAATGCGGAGACGGTAGCGCTCGGCAACCGCGGAAATACGGCGGAGAATTTCCGGTACGCTGGCGCGCGGCACGACGCCGTCCTGGGTGCAGTAGTTCGGAGCCAGCCGGCCGACAGCGCCGAAGGCGCGCTTGCGACTCTTCCACAACGCCGCACGCTCGGCCTCGTCACGCGCAACCCGCACCTCCGCAGCGCCGTTAGCCGCACAAATCTGGCGCACCGCATCCATTTGCTCGGCCACGCCGACCTCAATTCCGTCGAGCTCGACGATCAGCACTGCGCCCGCCTCGGTGGGAAAGCCGAATCCATACGCCTCCTCCACCGCCTGCACGATCAGCCGGTCCATCAGCTCCAGGGCGGCCGGTACCATCCCCGCGGCAATGATCGCCGACACCGCAAGGCAGGCGTCGTTCACCGACCGAAACACCGCCATTGCCGTACGCACCGACTGCGGCGCTCGAACGAGACGCAAGGTCGCCGCGGTCACGACACCGAACGTCCCCTCGGCGCCGATAGCCAGGCCTCGCAGGTCGTAGCCCACGACATCCTCGACAGCACCGCCGAGCTCGACCACCTCGCCGTCGGGCAGGACCAACTCCACCGCCAGCACGTGGTTGGTCGTCACCCCGTACTTCAGGGTGTGCGGTCCACCCGAATTCTCCGCCACGTTGCCACCGATCGTACACGCGCTCTGGCTCGACGGATCGGGCGCATAGAGCAAGCCTTCGTTCTCTACCGCTCGCGTGACATGCAGATTGACGACTCCCGACTCGACGACGATGCGTCGATTCGCCACATCGATCTCGCGAATCGAGCGCATCCGGCTGGTGCCGATCATCACCGGCGCATCGAGCGGCAGACAGCCGCCGCTGAGCCCGGTGCCCGCACCGCGAGGAACAAAAGCCACCCCGGCCGACCACAGTCGCTCGACCACCTCGACCACCTCCGCGCGATTGCCAGGCAGCACGACGACCTGTGGTGACTTGCGCGCCAGGGTGAACCCATCGCACTCGTAAACCCGGGTACCCGCCTCGTCGCTCACCACTCCCGCGTCACCGACGATCGCCCGCAGTGCTTCCGTCAACGAGGCGGGAATCTCGGGCTGCGCCGCGCCAGGTGTCGAGGACATCCTCGGATCTTACGCGGAGGCTCCGCACCCGAGCAAGGGAGCGTCCGTTCGCGCGCAGCCACCACAGCCGTGACACGTCGGGCGCAGCACGCACGTCACCGCGGCCACACCTTGCATTCGACCGCCGAGGCATTCAGGCTGCTGCGATGACCGGCGCACCAACCTCCCGTGTTCTACTCGGGCCCGGCCCCAGCAACGTTCATCGCCGGGTGCTCCGAGCACTCTCGCGCCCCTTGGTAGGCCACCTCGACCCGATCTTCCTCGAGCTCATGCAGGAGATCCAGGACCTGCTCCGCTTCGCCTTCCGCACCGCGAACCGTCTCACCATTCCAATCTCGGGCACCGGATCTGCTGGAATGGAAGCCTGCCTGGTCAACCTGATCGAACCGGGCGACAAGGTGATCGTCGGCGTCAACGGGGTGTTCGGCACTCGCATGGTCGACATCGTCGGACGCTGCCGCGGCGTGGCGATTCCGGTCGAGGCGCCGTGGGGTGAAATCGTCGAACCAGAATCGCTGTTGGAGGCACTCCGCGCCAACCCCGATGCGCGCGCAGTCTGCGTCATCCACGCCGAGACGTCCACCGGCGCCTGGCAACCACTGCAGGAGCTCGGCGAGGCGTTGTCACAGACCGAGACTCTCTTCGTCGTCGACGCCGTCACCTCGCTCGCCGGCGCGCCGCTCTATGTCGATGACTGGCATATCGACGCTTGCTACAGCGGGACGCAAAAATGCCTGAGCTGTCCACCCGGCCTGGCGCCGCTGACGCTGAGCGAAAAGGCGATGGCGATACTCCGCCGACGCAGCTCCGCGGTGCAGAGCTGGTACCTGGATCTGTCGATGATCGAGAAATATTGGGGGGAAGAACGCGCCTACCACCACACCGCACCGGTGTCGATGAACTTCGCGCTCGCCGAGGCATTGCGCCTCGTTCGTGAGGAGGGACTCGAAGCGCGCTGGACACGACACCGGCGCCACCACGAGGCTTTGCGGGAGGGATTGGCGGCAATGGGATTGCCGCTCGCCGCCCAGGTAGGGCGACAGTTGTGGATGCTCAACAGCGTCGGAATTCCCGACGGAATCGACGACGCGGACGTTCGATCGTTTCTCCTGCGCGACTATAACCTGGAGATCGGTGGCGGGCTCGGCCCGCTCCAGGGATCCGTGTGGCGCATCGGACTGATGGGTGAATCCAGCACCAAGGCAAATGTCCTGCTGGTGCTGACCGCCCTCGAACGCGCATTGAAAGCGCGCGGCTATGATTTCCCGGCCGGTGCGGGCGCCGGGATCGAAGCCGCCGCCGCGTCACTGGCCACCGGCTAACTCGAACCTCGCCCGCGCGTAGGCAAAGGCTCAGTCTGAGACAAGGGCTGAGGCGGTGGAAAGCCAATCGCCCATCAGCCCAGTCCGCGGATCAACGCACTCGCTTCTTTGCCGTCGAAGCGACCGGCGAACCGCTCGCGTAGCGCCTTCATCAGAGGCCCGATCTCATTGCTGCCGACCTCCGCGGCCAGTCTGCTCACCACCTCGGCCAACTCAGCACCCGAGATCTGCGCCGGCAGATAGGCATCCAGGATCTGCTTTTCCTTCTCCGCCTCGGCAGCGATCTCGGCGCGATTTCCCTTGGTCGCAAAATCGATGATATCCGTCCGCTTCTTCGATTCCTTGCGGACGATCGCGATCAGATCGCTCTCGGCGAGAGCAGGAATACGTTTCTCGACCTTCAAGTTTTTGGCGGCGGTGATGATACCGCGCAGAATATCCGCGCGCCGCTGATCGCGCGCGCGCATCGAGTCGTGGAGCTCCTTCTGCAGCGACTCTTCAGTCATCCGTCATCC
>Ga0114931_10007160_pt1 | contig 13648 bp, 12 predicted proteins | sample 2SBtaG_FD_89579 | JGI IMG/M metagenome (GOLD analysis project Ga0114931, IMG submission 89579) | Deep subsurface microbial communities from Kolumbo volcano to uncover new lineages of life (NeLLi) - 2SBTROV14_V59a metaG | ecosystem: Environmental > Aquatic > Marine > Volcanic | place: Kolumbo... | reverse complement strand
TGACGCCAAATCGGACAGCCCAAGCGCGTCATCAAGCTCGCGCATCACCAAGAGACCGCCGTCCGAACTGAGCTGTGTGCCTTTGAATTCCAGCCGAACACGAGGGTCGAATTCCACCCGATCCGCCCGCTGCAAGCCCGCACCCTCTAGGCGATCCATGAAACACGTCCTTCAAAGTCATCAACACCATGATTTATATAGGAAATACCAAGGTCAGGACAGCGAAATCAGCGGATTACTTGGGTAATGCGGGGTAAGGAATCCCGACAACTCTCCACGGCCTAAACGGGGCCTGAAAGGGGTCGAAGCAACCACGATCGTCCAGAAGAATAGGTGCGTCCCGGCCCGTTCCGCTCGCCCGCGCCCCTTGTCATCGGGTCTTGGCGCCATCCGTTCAGCCCGGAGAATTTCCGGAAGTCCTCACACCCACCCCACTCGGGTCCACGACGCGGGGCGGCTCCGGGGATACCCCCCGTCGGTTTGGGACCCCCTGCCGGCGCGCGATGCGCCCCCGGGGCTCGGTCACCGCCCGCCGCACGACGACGGCGGCGGCGCGACCGCCCCGGCGGGGGCGAGCAACCGGGCCGCACGACGCGCGCCTGGGGCGGACGGGCGCGGCGCCCCAGCCCGGCCGGGCCGCCCTCACGCCGCCTTGACGATGCGTTGCACGGTGCCCAGGGCGACGCCGTGCTCGGCTTGTTGAACACCGCGACATGCTCGGCGAGATAGCGGTCGCACAATGCCGCCACGGTCGGGGCCTTGCGCGCCCGATTTTTCTCGCCCACCGGGTCCCCGCCGAGCTTCGCGGCCGAGATCAGCCGTCGCGCCTCGATCCGTGCTTGATCGAGCGTGAGGACCCCGTGCCGCCCGATCGTGAACCGACGGGAGCGACCTTGCGCGGTGCGGTACTGCACGACATAGGAGCGAACGCCCGACGGCTTCACGCGCAAGCCGAACCCCGGCAATTCATCATTCCAGACGAACAGATCGCCGGCGCCCGGGGAAATCGCTTCGACGGTTCGCTTCGTAAATTTCACCGCACACCCCACAGACCCCGAATACATCACCTACACATCGGGTAAGCACCAGGTAAGCAACGCATCGCGATTTGCAGGGTGCCACGCCGTATAATGGCGAGCAAGCACAATGTTCTAACAGATTGATAGATCACGAATACATGTAATTTCGCGTTTCATGGCGTAGACGTGAAGAGTATTATTTAACGGCCTACGACTCTGGGGGTCGGGAGTTCGAATCTCTCCGGGCGCGCCAATTTTTCAAGGGGTTAGCGGTATCTTTATCCTAGAGTATTTTCCGAACACCTTTACACGGTAGAGGTGTCCCGCGTTCAATCGCCACGCAGGCTCCCGCCGCAGGAGCGGCGACCCGCGCTTGCGGGCTGGCGCAATCCGGGCGGTTCCACCTATTCGGATTGCGCCCTAGGGACAGGTGATCCGTTGCGCCGTGGCGGGCACGGTTTGTCCGCGGAGTTCGGCCGCCGCCTCCTCGGGAAGCAGGAACCAGCGGTAGTCGCGTCCGTGGTCGGGAAGGGCCGTCGCCAAGGCGGGTGACGGGGCGCCGGTTTCCGCCTCGCGGGCGCGCGCCAAGCGCGCGGCCTCGTCGAGATAGCGGGGCAGGACCGACAGCGGGGCCGAGACCCGGCTGGTCGGATAGGTCATCTGGCCCTCGGCGTAGCGGATGTCGCCGAGACGCGCGCCGTGGGGTCTTTTTCCGCCGCGATGGCGCCACTCCCCGGTCGCCGGATCGAAGGCGTAGTCGGGCAGGAACGTCCAGCCCTCGTCGGCGATCCACAGCACCGCCTGGACGATGAAGTCGAACACCGTATCGGGCATGAAAAAATTGAAGCTCACCCGCGCCCAGCCCGGCTTGACCCCTTCGTAGCCGCCGACGATGAGCTCTTCGATCGCCTGCGAGGTCGAGAGGCCGATCCCCAAAAGCCGATGCCCGTAAGGCCCGGCGCAGGAGCAGCCGCCCCGGGCCTGGATGCCGAAAACGTCGTTGAGGAGCGCGATCACGAAGCCGTGGCGCAGGCAGTGCGAGTCGTGGCGGATGACGAAGGAGATGATCGGCAGGCGCTCGGCCTCGACATGGCCGAGGATGCGCAAATGGGGGTTGTCGCCCCAGCGCGCCAGCGCCGCGCGGGTGAAACGCTCCTCGCGCCGGCAGATATCTTCCTCGCTCACCGCGCGCTTGAGCTGGAACACCAGCCCGGCGCGGATGGCGCCGAGGATCTCGGGCGTGCCGCCTTCCTCGCGCAGGACCGGATCGGTGAGGTAATCATGCCCCACCGGATTAACGTAGGTGACCGTGCCGCCGCCCGGCACCGCCGGCACGCTGTTGCGCAACAGCGCCGTCTTAACCGCCAGAACGCCGGGCGTGCCGGGGCCGCCGATGAACTTGTGGGGCGAGAGGAAGACCGCGTCCTTGGCCCGCGATCCGGCCTCGGGATCGTCCTCCTCGGGCGACATCTCGATCGGCGGATAGGGACCCGCCGCCGCGTAGTCCCAAAACGACAGCGCGCCGTGACGGTGCAAAAGCCGGGTGACCGCGTCGACGTCGGTGATGATGCCGGTGACGTTCGACGCCGCCGAGAAGCCGCCGATCTTGAGGTCGCGTTCGGCATGGGCGACGAGCGCCCGCTCGAGGTGATCGAGGTCGATGCCGCCGTGCTCGTCCTCGTCGATGGTGGTCACCTCGGCGATGGTTTCGCGCCAGGTGATCTCGTTCGAATGATGCTCATAGGGGCCGATGAAGACGACCGGCCGCTCCGCCTCGGGGATATGACTCGACAGGTGATAGCGGGCATCGAGGTCGTTGGGGACGCGGATGTTCAGGATGTCGATCAGCCGGTTGATCGCCCCGGTCGCGCCCGAGCCGCAGAAGATGACGACGTCGTCCTCGCCGCCGCCCGGGACCTGCTTGACGATCGCCCGCGCCTCCTCGCGCGGCGACGCGGTGCGCAATCCGGTGCCCGAGGTCTCGGTATGGGTGTTGACGTAGGACGGCATGGCCTCGGCGCGCATGAAATCCTCGATGAAGGCGAGGCAGCGGCCGGAGGCGGTATAATCGGCGTAGGTCACCCGGCGCGGCCCGAACGGCCCGTCCATGACCAGATCGTCGCCAATGACCGATCTGCGGACGAGATCGACAAGCTGCTCTCGGCTCCGGGACATGGCTTTCGCCGCGGGAAACTTCAATCTCTTGGGGTCACGCCGCGCGGCGGACCTCGCACAGAAGCGCCTTGAAGACCGGGAAGCCCGACAGGGGGTCGACGTTGTCGGGGTCGGTGAGGTCGTTGACGTTGGCGCGCCGCCACGCCGCCGGTCCGGTGGCGCCGCCGCCGCCCATGTTGACCTCGACCACCCCGGGCTTGATGTCGCGATCGACCTTGGCCCATAGGCGAACCGCGCCGCGCGGGGTGGCGACCGTGACCGGATCGCCGTCCGCGATGCCGCGCGGGCGCGCGTCATCGGCGTGCAGATGGACCAACGGCCGGGGCTGCATGCGGATCAGCGAGGGGATGTTGAGGTGCTGGCTGCGAAACGCCCACTGGGTGCGGGCGCCGGTGTTGAGCACCAGCGGATAGCGCCTGGCCATCGCCGGCGCGGCGCGCGGCCCCTCGCTGGGTTCGCTGTAGACCGGCAGCGCGGCATGGCCGTGCTCGGCGAGCCACGACGAGGCGATTTCGAACTTGCCGCTCGGGGTCGCGAAGCCGGGACGACCGTCGGCCCTGAGCGCGCCGGTCTCGTATTTGCGGTAGCGCATCTCGGGCTGGGCCAGGCGAATGCCATCGGGCCGGGCGCGGAGGTCGTCGAGGGTGATGCCGGTGCCATCGAGGGCGGCGGCGATCATCGCCGACTCGCTCTCGGGCCAGCGCCCGCCATGACCAAGCCGGCGCGCGAGCTCGGCGAAGATCAGATAGTCGTTGCGCGCCTCGCCCCGGGGCGGGATCAGCCGCCGGCGATGCTGAAGAAAGACGTCGTTCACGCCGTCGATGGCGATGTAGGATTCGGTCTCGAACAGGGTCGTCGCCGGCAAGGCCAGATCGGCATAGGCCATGTCGGCGGTCGGAAAGCGGTTGATCACCACCAGGAGATCGAGCGCCGCCAGCGCCTTGCGCCAGCGCGCCGGCTCGGGCCAAGCGGTGATCAGCGAGGCGCCCGAAACGATCAGCCCGCGCACGGGATAGGGATCGCCGTCGAGGATCGCCCGGGGCAGGAGCCCGGCGTGGGCCTCGCGCCGGGTCTGGTAATAGAGCGGATATTCGGCCGCGCCGATCGGCGGCGGCGCCGGCGGCGGCTCGGTTAAGGTGCGCCGGGTGCGCGGGCGGCCCGGCAACTTGAACAGTTTGCCGCCGGGAACGTCGAGGTGCCCGCAGACCGCCTGCAGGGTCCACCCCGCCCGGATCGCCTGAACGCCGCCATCGGCGTACTCCAGACCGGTGTACATCAGGATCGCGCAGCCGCGCGCGCCGGCCACCGCGCGGGCGAGATCGCGCACCGTCGTCGCCGCGACCCCGGTGATCGCCGCCACCCGCTCGGGCGTGAAAGCCGTCACATAGGCCGCCAACGCCTTGAAACCCAAGGTCCAGCGGCCGACGAAATAGCGATCGTGAAGCCCCTCGTCGATGACTACGTTGAGCAGGCCCAGCGCCAACGCGCCGTCGGTTCCGGGGCGGATCGCCACCCACTCGGCGCCCACGGCCCGGGCGGTCTCGCCGCGTCGATGATCGATCACCATCACCCGGGCGCCGCGCGCCTTGGCGTGCTTCAGCCGGCGCAGATCGGTGGGCGGCGAATCGGTCGCCGGGTTGGCCCCCCAAACCAGGATCAGCCCGGCACGCTCCAGGTCCTCGATGGTCTCGCGGATGGGGGCGCCGAAACAGGCCCGGGGCGCGATCATCGAGCGCGCCGCGTAACAGAGCGAGCCGACCCCGGTGGTATTGGGCGAGCCGAAGGGAAACAGCACCGCGTTGGCCGAGGTCTCGGCCGTGCCGGCGGGGGCGAAGGCTTCGTTCAGGCCGAGCTCGAAATTGCCGCGCCCGGTGTAGATCGCCATCGCCTCGGGGCCGTGGTCGCGGGCGATCCGCAGCATGGCGCCGACCAAGCGCTCGAAGGCCGCGTCCCAGCTTATGCGCGCGAAGCGGCCGGCGCCGCGCGGACCGACCCGGCGCGTGGGGTAGCGCAGGCGGTCGTCGGAATAGATCACCTCGGCCGCCCGCGCGCCGCGCGGACAGACGATGCCGCGCGGATGCCCCTTGAGCGGCGTCAGCCGGGCGATGCGCGGGCCGTCGAAATGAACCTTGACCCCGCAGCCCGCCGGGCAGACCCCGCAGAGCCCGATCTCGACCCGTTGCGACCGCCGCCGGCGGCGGCCGACCTTCGCGGCTGATTGCGGTGGCGAGAGCGCGAGAGCGTCCATGCATCGACGCTACGCTCCCGACCCGGACCACGACAACGCGGGAATATGCTTGGGTTTGCGACGTTTCCTAACCAGACAGTCGGGGAGGAAAGGAACCTGCCCGGCCGTGGTGGAGACGCATCACGTCGTGACCGTCCTCCACCCTTGGTGACCGCTTCCGCCGGACCACCCTTGGACCGCCGGACCGATCAACGGCGCGGGCTTACTGGTTGCGCCCGGCCATGACGCCGCCATCGACGTCCCAGACTGCGCCGGTGACCCAGGAGGCGGCGTCGGAGAACAGAAAGGCGATCACCGCCGCCGCGTCCTCGGGGCGACCGACCCGGCCGATCGGGTGGAAGGCGTCGAACGCGCTCGTGACGGTGGCCTCGATCTCATCGGGCGCGATGAAGGCGCCATAGATCGGGGTGACGACCACGGCGGGCGAGATCGCGTTGACGCGGATGCCGTGATCGGCCAATTCCATCGCCAGGTGCTGGGTCATGGCGTGAAGGCCGGCCTTGGCCATCGAATAGGCCGAAGACGGCGTCGTCTTGACGGCCTGCCGGGCCCACATCGACCCGACGTTGACGATCGCCCCGCCGCCGTGGGCGACCATGTTGCGGGCCACCGCCTGGGTGATGAGGAAGAAGGCGCGGTTGAAGTCCTGATAGCCGTCGTAATCGGCCGGCGAATGGTCGAGAAATGGGATCGGCCGAAACGTTCCCGCCGCATTGAGGAGATAGTTGATGGGCCGCGTCTCGGCGGCGATGGTGGCGGTGAAGCGCTCGACCGCGGCGGCGTCGTGAAGATCGACGGTCGCGGTTTCCACCCGGCCGCCGCTGTCGGCGACGAGCGCGCGCCGCGCCCGATCGAGCTTGTCCGCGTCGCGGGCGACGAGACGCGGGGTGACGCCGTCGAGCGACAAGCGCCGCGCGGCTTCAAGGCCAATCCCGGACGAACCGCCGATGATGACGGCAAATTTTTCGTTCTGATCGTTCTGATCGTTCTTAGGGGTCATGAGGGTTTCATCCGTTTTTCAAATACTGATCTATCGATAGATAGATTGATGACGAGATTGGGGAATAGCGCTTGCGTCGGGTCGAGTCAAGAGCTATCTACCGATCGATAGACAGAGACGACCGAACCGGCGTGAAGGAAGACGGCGATGACGACGGCAAGCGATGGCGCGACCCGTATTCTCGACGTCGCCGAAGCCATGATCCGCGTTCAAGGGTTCAACGGCTTCAGCTTTCGCGAGATCGCCAAGGACGTCGGCGTCAAGAGCTCGACGGTTCATTACTACTATCCCACCAAGGCCGATCTCGGCGTCGCGGTGACCCGGCGCTACACCGAGCGCTTCCTGGCGACCCTGGGCGACCCGACGGACGCGCCTGGGGATGCCGACGCGGTGCTCGAAGCCTTCCGCCGCCCGTTCCACAACGCCCTGTCCGGGAAACGCCGGATGTGCCTTTGTGGGATGCTGGGCGCCGAAATCGGCGATCTGCCGCCCGAGGTCGCGGCCGAGACGGCGCGCTTCTTCGAACGCATCACCGCTTGGCTGGTCGCGGCCCTCTCGCGCACGTCCTGGGGCGAACGGACCACAGCCGAAACCATCCGCCGGATCGCGCTGCGAACGCTCGCCACCCTCGAAGGCGCCCTGATCCTGGCCCACGCCCTGGACGACGCGACCCTGTTCGACGCCATCGACCTCGACCGCCTCGCCCCCGCGTCGTAAGCGTCCTCGCGAGCCTGGATCCGCCGGCGGCGCGCGGCGGATCGATTGCGTCAATATCATCGGTGGCCTAGGCTGGGGCGGTGGCGCGAGACATCGCGCCGGATCGGGACGGCACGCCATGTCCAAGGGAACCGCGACCAAGGACCGACTGGTCGAGACGGCGACCGAGCTTTTTCTCGGTCGCGGCTTCGGCGCGGTCGGCACCCAGGAAATTTGCCGGCGCGCCCAGGTCAACAAGGGCACGCTCTATCACTTCTTCCCGTCCAAAACGGACCTCGCGCTGGCGGCGATCATGGCCTACGCCGAGCGGGTCGGCGCGGACATCGAGGTCATCGCCGGGTCGGACGCGCCACCGATCGCGCGGCTCGCCCGTCTGTTCGCGCTTTCCCACGCCGCCAACAGCGCCTGGAAGGCCGAGCATGGGGTGACCTGCGGCTGCCTGGTCGGCAACTCGGCGCTCGAGCTCGCGACCCTCGACGACCGCGTTCGCCGGGCGCTGGCCACGGTTCTGGACGATTGGGCGCGGGCCGCGCAACCGATCGTCGCGGCCTTGATCGCCAATGGCGACGTGCCCGGGATCGATCCCGCGCTCGGCGCCCGGGCGCTGATGGCCTATCACCAGGGCCTCGCCCTGATGGCCAAGACCCACGACGATCCGTCGCTGATCGAGACCCTGGCCCCGGGTGGGCTCGGTCTGCTCCGCACCCTGCCGACCGCCCCGCCCGGCTGAGCGCCGGCCCCTCATGAGAGAGCCCGTGGAAACGCCGGCGGCGGGGGCCAGCGAGTGCCCGGTGATGGTCTTTCGCACACTCGCCCAGGCGCGCGCGGCCCTGGCGGCGGCGGCCGAGGCCGGCGCGCCCGTGATCCTGCGCTCGGCGCCGGGCGCGGCGGCGCATGCCGGGGTCGGCTACCTCAAGGCGATTATCGAGCGCGCCCGGGCGGCGTATCCGACGGCGACGGCGCGCGCGATCATCGATTGCGGCGCCGACGCCGGCACCGCCCTCGCCGCGCTTCGCGCCGGCTGGACGATGATCGGATTTTCAGGCGACGACGCGGTCGCGGCCAAGCTCGCCGACATCGCCGGCCAATCGGGGGCCGTTCTGGTCGCGCCGACATCGGACGACCGTCTGGTCGATCTCGCCGCCAACGCCGATCCCGGCGCCGCCTGTCGCGACGCCCTCGTGACGCCCGGTCGTTGATATACGGCATCGGCTGGGGTATCAGACGACCCCATCAGCGTCCCGCCGGCCACCGCGATGCCGGGACCTCGGCGGGGCCGCCCGATCGACGATTTTCGAGGAGGAGCGACTCCATGGCACACAATCTCGCCGCCACCGCCAGGGCGCTCGTCGCGCCGGGCAAGGGCATCCTTGCCGCCGACGAAAGCTCGGGCACGATCAAGAAACGCTTCGATACGATCGACGTCCCCTCGACCGAGGACAACCGCCGCGCCTATCGCGAGCTTCTGTTCACCACCGAGGGAATGGCCGATTACGTCAGCGGCGTGATTTTATTCGATGAGACCATTCGCCAGTCCGCGTCCGACGGCGCCCCCTTCGTCGCCGTGCTCGCCAAGCAGGGCGTGATGCCCGGGATCAAGGTCGACAAGGGCGCCAAGGACCTGGCCGGCGCCCCCGGCGAGAAGGTGACCGAGGGCCTCGACGGCCTGCGCGACCGGCTCGCGGAATACGCCAACCTCGGCGCCCGCTTCACCAAATGGCGGGCGGTGATCACCATCGGCGACGACATTCCCAGCGCCACATGCCTCGACGCCAACGCCCATGCCTTGGCCCGCTACGCCGCCTTGTCGCAGGAAGCCGGTCTGGTGCCGATCGTCGAGCCCGAGGTGCTGATGGACGGCGATCATTCGATCGAGCGCTGCGCCGAGGTGACCGAGACCACGCTCGTTCGCACTTTCGAGGCGCTCCGTCGCCAGCGCGTTTCCCTCGAAGGGATGCTGCTCAAACCCAACATGGTGCTGCCGGGCAAGGACCACCGCCCAACCGCCGACGTCGAGGCGGTCGCCGACGCGACCCTCGGCGTGCTGCGCCGCGCGGTGCCGGCGGCGGTGCCGGGGATCGTCTTCCTTTCCGGCGGCCAGTCCGACCGCGAGGCGACGGCGCATCTCGACGCCATGAACCGGATCATCGGCGAGGACGACGTCTTTCCCTGGCCCTGGCGCCTGAGCTTCTCCTACGGCCGGGCCTTGCAGGCGCCGCCGCTCAAAACTTGGGCCGGCAAGGCCGAGAACGTCGCCGCCGCCAAGCGCGCCTTCCTCCACCGGGCGCGGCTCAACGGCGCCGCCACCAGTGGCGCCTACAGCGCGGATATGGAGAAGGACGCGGCCTGATCGATAGAAAGAAGGCGACGTCGTGACCCGGACCTGCCGCCTCTACCCGATCACCCCGCCGACCCTCGACCCGGAGACCTTCGCCCCCCGGCTGGCCGAGGCGCTCGACGCCGGCGACGTTGCCTGCGTCCAGCTTCGCCTGCCCGGCGTCGCGCCCGACCGCCTGCGCCAAGCGGCGGCGGCGCTGCTGCCGATTTGCCGGGCACGCGATGTCGCCCTGGTGATCGACGAAGCGCTGACGGTCGCCGCCGAGAGCGGCGCCGATGGCGTCCATCTCGGCGACGAGGGCCGGGTGGCCGAGGCCCGCCGCGCGCTCGGCCCCGAGGCGATCGTCGGCGTCGCCTGCGGCGGTTCGCGTCACCGTGCCATGCGGGCCGCCGAGGCGGGCGCCGATTACGTCTCGTTCGGCGCCTTCTTCCCCTCGCCGACGCTGCCCGAGGCGGCGATCGTCGACCCCGATATCCTGACCTGGTGGCAGGAACTGATGGAAGTCCCTTGCGTCGCGGTCGGCGGATTGACCCCCGAGACCGCCGCCGCCATGGCCGTGGCGGGGGCCGATTTCGTGGCCGCCTCGGCGGCGATCTGGACCCATCCGGAAGGGCCGGCGGCGGCGGTCGAGGCTTTCAATCGCGCCGTTGAACGCGCCTTGGCAAACTGCTAGGTTGCGCCACGCGATTTCCCCCATCCCCGCTTCCCGGTGCGTCGTTACGATGAAGATCAACGGCAACGCGATCCGTCCCGGTAACGTGATCGAACACAAGGGTCGCCTGTGGCAGGCGGTCAAGGTCCAGCACACCCAGCCCGGCAAGGGCGGCGCCTACGCCCAGGTCGAACTTCGCGACCTGCGCAACGGCTCCAAGCTCAACGAGCGCTTCCGCTCGGCCGAGAACGTCGAGCGCGTGCGGCTCGACGAGAAGGACTACCAGTTCCTCTTTGCCGACGATGATCAGCTCACTTTCATGGACACCGAGACCTATGAGCAGATCACCTTGGCGCGCGAGGCGGTCGGCGAGCAGGTGGTGTTTCTCCAGGACGGCATGGTGGTGACGGTCCAGAGCCACGAGGGCGAGCCGATCGCGGTGCGCCTGCCCGACGCCGTGGTGCTCGCCGTCACCGAGACCGAGGCCGTGGTCAAGGGCCAGACGGCGGCGGCGTCGTATAAGCCGGCGCTGCTCGAGAACGGCGTCCGCGTCATGGTCCCGCCGCATATCGAGATCGGCACCCGGGTGGTCGTCAATCCCGCCGATGGGACCTACAAAGAACGCGCGCGCGACTGATCACGCTGATCATGGCAAGCCATTCCGCCACCATCACGGTCATGATCCATGCCGCCCACAAGGCGGCGCGCGGTCTGATACGCGATTTCGGCGAGGTCGAGAACCTTCAGGTCTCGCGCAAGGGGCCGGCCGATTTCGTGTCCGCCGCCGATCTCAAGGCCGAGCGCGTGTTGCGCAACGAACTGGCGCGGGCGCGGCCCAAATTCGGTTTCCTGCTCGAGGAAGGGGGCCGCGTCGAGGGCGCCGATTCGAGCCAACGCTGGATCGTCGATCCGCTCGACGGCACCCTCAACTTCCTCCACGGCATTCCCCATTTCTCGATCTCGATCGCGCTCGAGCGCAACCGCGAGATCGTCGCCGGCGTGATCTACGATCCGCTGCGCGACGAACTGTTCCACGCCGAGAAGGGCATCGGCGCCTATTTCAACCGCCGCCGCATGCGGGTCTCGGCCCGGCCGCGGCTCGACGACGCGGTGATCGCCACCGGCATTCCCTGGCGCGGGCGCGATGGCCATGACGCCTATCTCGACCAGCTTGCCCGGGTGATGAACGCCTGCGCCGGGGTCCGCCGGTTCGGCTCGGCGGCGCTCGATCTCGCTTATGTCGCCGCCGGTCGTTATGACGCCTTCTGGGAACCGGGACTGGCGCCCTGGGACATCGCCGCCGGCATTATTCTGGTGCGCGAGGCCGGTGGTTTCGCGACCGAAATAGACGGCGGCCGCGCGCCTCTTGAAACAGGCGATATCCTGGCCGCCAACGACCACCTGCACGAGCCGCTGAAGCTCCTTCTCAAGGGGGCCAAGAACCGGCCGACACGGCCCGGCAAGGCGGTTGTCCTCTAATCGGTGCTGGGCTATGGTGCCGCGGCGTCGGGCTCGAATTTCCGTGGTCCGGCGCCCGGGCGGGGGCAATGGACGACCGGACTCGATGGATGTATTCCGCTCGATGACCAGACGCCGGGGCGGTGAATGCGCGCGCGCCTTGACGGCGGTGATCGCGCTTGCCGTGGTCGGCGTCGCGCCAGCTCTTGGCATTGCTTCTTCGACCGCTCACGCCCAGCAGACCGTGATCGTCGGCGGCAGCGGCCTGCCCGAGGTCGAGGTCAATCTCGGCGCGCTCGACCGTCTCGGTCCACCGCCGGGGCCGCGTCGTTTGCTCCCACCCCCGGGACCGGGCGCCGATCGTGATCGGGTCATCCACCTGACGCCGCCGTCCTCCGGCGGCGCGCCGTCGGTCGCGACGAGCCTGACCCCGCCACCGCCACCACCGACCCTTAAACCGCCAACGGCGACCCCCGCGCCAACGCCTGCCCCCGTCGCCACAACCACCCCGGCGCCGGCGTCAACCCCGGCGCCCACGCCGACACCATCGGTAACCGCCGCCAAACCGCTCGCGCCAGCACCGGCGCCGACGGTCAACACGGTGCCGATTCCCGAACCGGAACCCACTCCGGAGCCGACCCCGACGGCGCCCGCCACCGAGCCGGTTACGCCCCCGACCCCGGCCGTCGTCGCCGTACCCAAGGCACCGGTCGCGCAGACCGCGCCGGCGCCGCAAACCCAGGCGAGCGCGCCACCGACCCCCGAGCCACAAGTGGCCGCGCCGGAAGCGCCGCCCGCCGCGCCGGCGCCTTCCACCGCGCCGGCGCCCCAGGTCACGACCAGTCAACCCAAGACGACCGAACCCCAAGTCGCGGCGGTGCCGCCGGCCCAGGCGACCGCGCCGATCGGTGATTCGCTCAGGATCGCGTTCACCGGCGATTCGGCCACATTGCCCGCCATCGCGAAGAAGAATCTCAGGGCCCTGGCCGAGCGAATGAAGGCCGACGACAGCTTGCGCGCCCAGGTCAAGGCCTATGCCGGCGGGTCGTCGGGGAGCCCCTCCGCCGCCCGTCGTCTGTCGCTGTCGCGGGCGCTCGCGGTACGCGCCTATCTCATTGAACAGAACGTGCGCTCGACGCGGATCGACGTGCGCGCGCTCGGCAATCGTTTCAAGGGCGGCCCTTCCGAGCGCGTCGATATCGTGCTCGTGAACCGCTGACGGCGCCCGTGCCGCCGTTCCCGTCGCCAAGGGCCACGCCCGCGCTCCATCTGATCGGTTAACCACGTCCCATGACTCGCCTGCAAACCTTCATCACCCGGATGATCGTGTTCCTCACCATCGTGGTCGCGGTGGTGGCGCTGTTGTTCGAAATCATCGAACGCGCCTTCATGTCGAACCCGGCCCTCAACAGCCTGATCATCGGCGTCATGCTGCTGGGCATCGCCTATAGTTTCCGCCAGGTCCTGCGATTGGGACCCGAGCTGCGTTGGATGGACGGCTACCGTCGCAACCAGCCCGGCCTCTCGGTGCAGGCGCCGCCGCGGCTGTTGTCGCCGATGGCGACCATGCTGGGCGAGCGCCAGGGCCGGGTGACGCTGTCGGCGGTGTCGATGCGCACCCTCTTGGACACGATCGGCGCCCGGCTCGACGAATCGCGCGACATTTCGCGCTACCTGATCGGCCTCCTGATCTTCCTCGGCCTGCTCGGCACGTTCTGGGGCCTGCTCGACACCATCAACTCGGTGGGCGGCGTGATCCAGGGCCTGTCGATCGGCGAGGGCGATTTCGTGACCGTCTTCAGCGATCTCAAGTCGGGGCTGGAGGCGCCGCTCTCGGGCATGGGCACGGCGTTTTCGTCGTCGCTCTTCGGGCTCGCCGGCTCGCTGGTTCTGGGCTTCCTCGACCTGCAAGGAAGCCAGGCCCAGAAACGCTTCTTCAACGACTTGGAGGAATGGCTGTCGAGCCTCACCCGGCTGACCAGCGGACCGTCGCTCGGCGATGGCGGCCAGTCGATGCCGGCCTATGTCAACGCGCTCCTCG
>Ga0114931_10007159_pt1 | contig 13650 bp, 25 predicted proteins | sample 2SBtaG_FD_89579 | JGI IMG/M metagenome (GOLD analysis project Ga0114931, IMG submission 89579) | Deep subsurface microbial communities from Kolumbo volcano to uncover new lineages of life (NeLLi) - 2SBTROV14_V59a metaG | ecosystem: Environmental > Aquatic > Marine > Volcanic | place: Kolumbo... | reverse complement strand
GGGTGTAAATATCATGCATATTACGATGGGAAAACTACGTGAGGTAATCGCCGGTTCAATGCGAGGATCACGGAGGTTTGAGAATAATCCTTCTATTCAAAGGTACGGTGTCAACATTCGACCCAATTCAGGAAGTCATCTTGATGAAATTGAATAGCAAGATGATGATGAATCACAATTAGAAGATAGCAATCGTTGCGCAATTGTGATCGTCAAAGACGGCAAGGGTAACGTGTTATCAACCAGCAGAGGTGTTGGTTCAAATCAATGGGGATTTCCTGGCGGTCACGTTAGGGTTGACGAGACCTTTAAACAGGGCGCCAAACGTGAATTAGAAGAAGAAACAGGCGTTACGGTTTCTAAGCTTCAATTCGTTTATAAGGCAATGAGTGGTCAGCATCCGACTGCGTGCTTCATTGCGATTGGAGCAGCCGGTAATCCACGTGATTCTGATGAGGGTGAAGTTAGATGGGTGCGTCCAGAATTCCTATTAGATCCAAAAAACTCACCATTTGCAGCATACACCTATGCGGCACTTGCCGCAGCCGGTATGTTGTGAATATTAGGCTATTGTGTGATATAATGGTTCTATAGTGTATCTCATCCCGCCGAGGAGTCCGTATGGTCTCATTCAAGAGGATTTATGGTCACCCGCGCCTGAATCAGAATGGCGCATTCTTGTTTCATGCATATTGCTAAACATGACAAATCGTAAACAGATAGAACGTGTATTGCCAGAATTTTTCAAGCGTTGGTCATCTGCCACAACGTTTAATGATGCAGATGAAGATGAAGTCAAAGATCTGATCTCACCGCTTGGTTTCAAGAATCGCAGGACGAAGAATCTTTGTAACATGACAACGACATATCTTGAAGCTAAATGGAAACACGCAAGAGAACTTCCTGGAATTGGTGAATACGGAGCCCGGGCGTGGGAAATATTCTGCCGTGGCGTGATAGGCAGTGAAGCACCAAGTGATCATGCATTAACGTATTACTGGTATTGGAGAAGAGGTCTTGAAAAAGGATAAAAACAAGAAGAAGCCCCGCGTTTATCACTTTAGTAAGAAACCGCCAAGAAGTCTCGATCATCTGACACCTGCATTTCAGAATGGAAAGTTCCTTGGCGGAATAGACGAAACGCTCATCTTGCGTCGTGATCATCGTCCGGATAAGATGCAATCATATTGCACTGTAATGTGGATCGATGGAGATGAAATTGCGTTATATGATGAGACAATAGGTCAATGGTTAATATTCAATGTTAAAAATCCACCGACGCTCTATTTGCTACGGCCTGCGCCCGTCGTCTCTGACAACGTGGTTGAGGACAAGGAAACTCCAAATAACGTCTCGGTGGACAAAGAATGCAAGACCCGGCCCTCTGTCGATGTAAGAAGAGATCCCGACGAGATTGCCCGCACTATCGAATGCGCCGCCTCCGGAGTTGCCAAACCAAACATGACCATTGACGTGTAATACCTTGAACGCGTGTCTAAAGGGTCCCCTCATAAAACGGGTATGAGAGACAACGGCTACCGAATAAGTCCACCAGTAACCAGATGGATGTCCAACAACACTAAGATGATCGCCGTTGTGGATGTATGCCCGTGATACATGAGCAAATGGATGCGCTGGAATTTGTTTGTCTGTTACAGTCAACAGTGCAAGATCATGTGAATGGGTGTATGATGTAACATCTGCATGTCGGAGTTTAATGTGTCCCTGTAAGATTCTTGATTTATTTCCGACATCGTCATAGACTAAGAATTGTAGGTGGCGACCAAGTGTTTCCTTTAGTCGAAGATCATGCAATTGTTTTTCACTGCGACCTAATAACCTACCCATCAAAATCTGATCATGAAGTTTTTCAGGTTCGGCACAGTGTCCTGCCGTCAAGATCATTGTTCGTGAAATCCAAACACCTGAGCAATATGCACCGGTACGATCCTTGTCACGATTTTGCATCACCAACGCTATTGTCTCATGTTGCAAATTCTCAGCCGCTGACATTCTAGGAATATTTAACGACCCGGGCGTGCAACCAGTACCAAGGACAAAAATCATCGAGAACGCCAAAGCTAGAATTTTATTCATTTTTAACCTGATCATAGCTATGATGTTTTGTAAAATTTGCATGCATAATGTGGTATGCAGTGCAAAAACAACCTCATTAAGCATATAATCCTTGATATAAGGAAGATATCATGAAGAATAGAAAGGCAGAACTGATCCCAGCTGGCCGTTGGCAACTCACGGGTGTAACCTATGGGCGTGCAAAATGTGCCTGTTGCGGGCGACCAATTCGCTATCTGTATCACCTGAAAAACACAGATCACAGTGCACATGAGGGTGATCACAGTTACAATTTTCCCGAAGAAATCATCATTGGTTGTGTTTGCGGTCCCGATGTATTCAAGAAATCATGTGAAGGATTCTACAGTGATCCTGCTCGTGAATGGAATCGTCAGTATGCAATGTTCAAGGAGTATGTGAAATACATCGTGTTGAATGTTCGTAACAAGGATATTTGGGAGATTGTGCCTGAAGATCTCCGTAAACCTGTCGATGAGTTCCTAGAATCGGGTTACAAGAACGACAAGAATTCTGGGCGTTGGTGGAGGATCCGGAACGCAAAATCGTATGTATTGAAGACGGCACGTGACAAGCAGACAAACATACCCATTGCATATTATTTCAAGCGTCGTGTTGCAACTTTATACAGGAGTGCATTACGGTATGAAATTGTAGAAGAAAACGCCGATCCGTTTGCAATTGCCAGTTAATGCCAAATTGTTTACATGATTTTCACACCTAAATCGTATGTGTATGTAAACTATAAAGGCAAACGTAAACGTTATATTGAGAAAAGAGAATCATTTTCTGCAAAACAAAAAAGAATTCGCAAATCAATTCGAAAAAAAAGAATGAACAAAAATAAAAAGAGCACATTATCACATCGCATCTTGAATGTAATGAATGATCCAAGGCTCAAGCGTTTTGTTGATATTACAACAAACATTGTTGACAGCTATAATATGTTCGTCGAAAAACCAACGTCATGGAATCTTATGAGAGGTAGTATCAAACTGTGCTCCAGTCTCATGGAGTCAAGTCAGCTCTACTCGTGTGTTGAATTTTTTGAATTGAATGATGATTGGACATCTACACTTACAACTGAATTTTCACAATTGATCCTCGATGTTATAAAAAAGTATCCATATACCACAATTAAAACAAGCAGCAAATCACAGGTTATCCGTGTTGTTAATGTTAATGGTGCAAGTGCAGGATACATTGCCAACAATGATGGATCATTTTGTGGTCCTCGTATCTACGTGAAAAAATCTGAAGGAAACGTAATTGCAGATACAATACATAATGAACTGTGGAAAAAGTTTAAGCATGATTCTGTGATCGTTCGTAAGAATAGTTTTCGTCGCATGACGAGTAATCATGAAGACACGATCACGTTTACTGTTGATGAGAAATTTAAGAGCATTCCCACCAAACGTTCTGATGACTATGCAAAGCTTCTTCAACGCTACATTGAAAAAGGAATCAAAAGATCTGTATTGCTCTATGGCCCACCAGGCACGGGCAAGAGCACGATGGCTCGAACGTTGATTCAATCACTTAAACTGCGTTCATTTCGTGTTCCTGTCAAGGACATGGCGTCAATGTCACCTGATTTGTTGTTCAATGCAATCGAAATTTTCAAACCATCTGCGATCATCTTTGATGATTTTGATCGAGCACCCGATCAGGCGGTGCTTCTTGAGTTGCTTGAATATTTTCCAGATGACATCAAGTTAGTCATTGCAACGGTGAATAACCGTGATAGGTTGGACGAAGCAATCATGCGACCTGAACGTTTTGATGAGCTTCTTGAAATCAATGAAATGCCTGTTGAATTGGTCAAACAAATCTTGGGTAATAGTGATGCAGATCAACTGGAAATTGTGAAACACTGGCCTATCGCATTCATTAATGAATACATGAAACGTCGTACAGTGATGTCCAAAACAGAGGCACATGATAGTCTTGCTGAACTTACTGAACGCGTTGCAAGACTAGAATCACAAAAAAAGGAAGATAGCGTTGACTGGAAAATACTCGGCAAATTGATTAACAATCAATTTGATGAAGATGAAGATGAAGCTGATGACGAGTAACAAAATGATCACAATCTAATTTTGTGATGAATCAATTACTCATGAATGCTCATACTAACATGTGTGTTTTTGTACGATAAAAATGCTTGAATCATCTGACGAATTAATGATAAGAAATATGCCTAGATTATGGGTAGAGTCAGTAGGACGAAAAGAATGTATCAAAAGAAAGCGTGACGAAAATCCTACATATAACCAATGGAACTCCCATGAAATGTGTATTAGGACGGCTGAATATCATTCAAAATGATAAACGCTTAAGAAACCTATATGGACATGATGTCCAATGTGATCTACGTCTGTGGGAGGGAAAGAATACGCCATAGTTATGGATTTTACTATGGCAACACGTAACACAAGCTTAGCTGGACATGATCTTAGGGATCACACAGATTTTCAATTGCACATTAACCAGCGTGCTATATTCAATGATGTAGGTAGAACACTATTTGATTTCACGGAAGAACGTATGATACGATTGTGGTACAATGCACAGTCAACACAGCAAAAGATAGAACTTGCCGTATTGATTGATGATTACAAACATGGTCGTGTTGCAATAGGTTGGCGTCGGGGTGAACCTGTTTACATTAGGATCACACAAGAGCGTTAACTCGCATATACATACGTCCATTAAGGGCGTACAATTGGTACATGCAAAACGATTCAACAAATATTAATGTACCTGACCTGACACAGGTTACATTTGCAGATGACGCTAGAAAACAATTGCTAAATGGCATAACGATTGCATCAGACGCTGTTTGTTGCACACTTGGCCCAAGAGGTCGAACTGTGCTTATTCAACACAAAGGTCACGCTCCTGTTGTCACAAAAGATGGCGTCACCGTAAGCCGTTCAATTAGACTCAAAGAGCCAGCAGAAGCACTAGGCGCCGACCTTGTTAAAGAAGCCGCAATTAGAACAAATGAGATTGCAGGTGATGGTACCACAACTGCAACAGCACTTGCACATTCAATGATCGTAGAGGGTATGAAGCTTCTCACTGTAGGTATGAAGCCCAATGAATTGTGTACAGGCATTCGAAATGCTGTACACGATATTGAAGCACTCATTAAAGAGCGTTCCATAGCAGTTAACACATGGGAACGCTTCAACCAGGTTGCAATGGTCAGTGCAAATGGAGACGCCATGATAGGGAAGGTTCTTGCAGACGCGATGCTTCGTGTTGGTAAGGATGGCATCGTCACCGTTGAAGATGCAAAAGGCATGGAAACAACACTTGAAGTTGCAGAGGGAATGCACTTTGAACGTGGGTACGTGTCACCGTACTTTGTGACCAATAATGAAAAGATGATAGCATCATACCAAGACGCGTTGTTGTTGGTTTGCGAAGGAAAGTTGAACAGCATTAATGAATTAGTTCCAGTGCTTGAAAAGGTAGTGCACGCAAGGGCAAACTTACTCATCATTGCAGATGAGATTGAAGGTGACGCACTCTCTGGACTTGTACTCAATAGGGCGAAAAATAACCTGCCTATTATTGCAATTAGGGCTCCTGGATTTGGTCGATTGCGTACCGAAATGTTACAAGACATCTGCAGTCTTACAGGTGCAGAACTTGTGAGTGGCAAGACGGGTATTTCGCTAAAGACGATCACACTTGAACAACTTGGTCGTACAAAGAAGGTGATCGTTGGTGCAAAGACAACGACAATCGTTGGCCCAGGAGACAACACAAAGTCACTTGAAACGTATGTGGGGGACCTTAAGGCAAGAACAGCAGATGTCACTCTGTCAGCTCCAGAAAAGGACCAATTGCTATCGCGTATTGCTCGTTTAGCCAGCGGTGTCGCCGTGATCAAGGTCGGTGGTCAAACAGAGATCGAAATGATCGAACGCAAGTATAGGATTGAAGATGCACTTAATGCAACAAAAGCCGCTGCAGAAGAAGGTATCGTGCCTGGCGGTGGTATGGCTTTATTCCACGCAGCAAGAACGGTGTTTGATAAGAGAAAACATGCAACGGGTGATATCAATATTGATTCCGGATATTCGATCGTCCTTAAGGCATGCGAGGCTCCACTTAATCGAATCATTAAGAATGCAGGAGGCAAACATCCTGAAGTTGTCATCAATAGTCTCAATGTTGCATGTGATAAAAACAATGATCATAACATTGGTTATGATGCATTTAACATGAAGAACGTTAACATGTTAGAAGCCGGTATTATCGATCCCGTTAAGGTAACTCGAACAGCGTTACAAAATGCCGCATCAGTTGCAATGACATTCTTGACGCTTGATGCAGTGATCCATGAGAGGAACAATGACGAAGATTATTGATAAAAATGTAACAGAACGCATGGCAAAGATTGATTGGATGAAAATCTCTGCCTCGGAGGCTGCTGAGATCAATCATAGCATGGTACTTCAAGAAGCTGGTGAAAAGGAAGAAAACGTATCAAAAAAAGTTAGAAAAACGCTTAGGGTGACAATTGCACTATCATTTGTTGTTGCTGGCGCACTGCTATTCTTTGGCGTCCGCGGACCAGCTTTGTTATTTTCGTTAGTTCCACTTTTCGCATCGTGGTATCAATATGAATTCATGCAATACGTTAATCATGTATTACAGGAAAAGTACATGACTGAACTCTGCATAGATCTTGATGAGGCTGCCCTGCGTTATCCAGCCCCGTCAGAATCCAACGACACTGAAAATGAAAACACTTAGTATAAGAGCACGTGATCTTCGTCCCGGTGATCTCTTTCTGTATCCAAATCAAACAGTACCAACAATAAATCGTAATTCCCTTCGTTGTCTGATTGGTATCTTACCGGTACCTGAGCAGAAAAACTTTTGCACGATTATTTTCATCTCTCATGGACGTATTTGGAACATACTCATCAACAAAAGCATAAGCTATGTGAAAGTGCAGTGATGACAATATCTAGGAGAATCCATGTAAGAGCAAGTGAGCTCAACCCGGGTGATCTCTTTATGTATCCAACAACACATTATGATCATCTTCGCTGTCTGAGGGCAAAGCCTTCTATCAGATTACCTTTATCTCCCAGGGACGTATTTTTAACATGAACGTCAACAAAGACACAAGTTACACAAAGATAGTGACAGAAACTAAAAATACTTAGCACAAAACTGAATCGCTTCAAACTCACTTGAATCTTAGATCACATGTGCACGTTCACGAAAGAGACCGTTCAACCTCGTAATTGCTTCTTCCACAGATGTGTTCCTCTTTTTAAGATATGATCAATAATGATGTTTATCAAGGCACGTAATCTCTTACCTGGAGATATTTGCATTCTTGCAGTTGGTTCGCACATCAATCACGGTGAAGAACAGGTGATGTTGTGTATTTCAACCGTCAAAGCTAAAATACCAGGCATAACAACGTTGTCGTTAACGTCACTTGTATCAATTACGTTCTTGTGTTGTAACATTAGCAGCAATAATGACATCATACATCTGTTGCTCAATAAGCATGCGATAATCGAAAAGATTGCTGATAGTGATCATCACAATCTATGAAAACTTTGCAGTAATATGATATGATGAATCATGTCTGCGCTTGAAGAAAAAACTACCATATCACACCTGCTTCCTGGGGATGCATTTATCTACCGTGGTGCAGGATTGGTACGTTTCTGTATCAGTAACCTGGCTAATGACAGACCTTTCACAGCAGACAACGTGATAACAAGCATTGCGAAGTCTCATATTTTGTCATATTCAATCGCCGCGAATACCAAAATTTATAGGATAACTGTTACCAAATGATTAACACGCACAGAAATTTGAGCAATCTCTTTTGAATATCCTTGCATTCGAAATGACTGTGGGAAAATGTTTAATGATATCTTGCGTCATAAATGTATGAGAAATTATCATGAACAAGCATGAACTCATCAGTGCAAGTTCACTCGTTCCAGGAAATCTATTCATGTATCCAACATCAAATCATCTTCGTTGTTTGATTAGTGCTTTATGTGAAAAGAAACGTCGTAGACTCATCTGTCTTGATTACCTGGGCAATATCATAGAGGTGTGTGTACTTGAAAATACAAAGTACGTAAGAATACAGTGATATCGAAAATCAACCAAAATGACGTTAACGATAGTACAGGATCTTCGCCCAGGTGATCTCTTCAGCTACACACTTGATAGCGAAATATATCTTGTTATTTCAAACATATGGTTTGATGAGTACCATGTTTTTTGTATGGTCACGAATATTTGCAATGGAAAAATCTGTGCAGAACAGCAATACTGTCGGCGCGCTGTCAAAAGACGGTCATGATAGCAAGATCTAAGCAAGGTTTTACGAAAGTTCGTGCAGATACACTTACGCCAGGCGGCGTATTTTCTACATTACAACTTTGGGTGATGAGCTGGCACTTGTAATAATGCAAGAGAATCATACAATAGAAAGTAACAGCTGATCTCAGCTTCCTATTGGGAGGTCAAATTTATTGCAACAAAAGAACTGCTGATGGACGTAAGGCTTGGAAGCTAAACAAAGATAACAAGAACATAACTGATTAATGATGAAAAATGCACAGCTAAGCAAATACTTCACAACCGTTCGTGTTAGTACACTTAAACCTGGTAACATTTTCATCTATAACACAAGTGTAGGTTTGGGTTTTGCGCTTGTTGTTTCACTGAAAAATCATGTAAAAGAAATCGTTCTAATCACATTTCTTCTATGCGGTCAAGCTTTTTCTGATCACAGAATTCGCCATGATGCAGCAGTTTGGAAACTAAAAGAGAGATACAACACAGATCATGATAAAAGACATGTCTTCAAGTGATGTATGTCACATGCATAGTTGACACACGTCTATATACATTTCCAATATACAAAAATGAAATTATGCTAAAAGACATATGATGGCGCTTGCTCAGATGAATACAATGTCTAACAAAAAACAAATTGATGGCTGGGAGCGCATTGGCATAAGGAATCTTGTTCCAGGTAACACATTCATGTTTGATTTTGGATCGTCTGTGTTCTTTGCGGTTGCAATTGATTATGACCAAGCACTTAAAATCTATCAATTGACATTCTTGATGACACGTTATTCAACTACAACACTTTTATCATCATACTATGCCGGCAACCAACGGGTTTGGCGATGCTTGAAATATGATGAATTGGAGCATACTTGATGGTATCAACCCAAGAAACCTGAACATACGTACATGAACTTCGCCGGACAATGTTTGTGGTGACGTAACTTATCAGCCTCCTGTGCTTGTTATAGCCTGTATGTCCTGTATCAAATCGACTATTGATAGTTTTGACAACACGGTCAAGTTAACAGTGCTCACAGGTAATAGGATTTACTCAACGATAATTTCCTTTAATCTACAACTGATACTGCACTGTAACCAATCATCAAATGTCTAGACTTGATAGAAAACCACTAAGGTACCTGTATCCTGGCGACATCTTCTGGTGGAACAACGGCAGCAACAACGCGGCTGTTCCTAACGTCAGTTTGCTTATCGCAAAATCATTATCATTTGACTTTTCGACATCAGTTGATGTCGTTTACATGATGATAAATTCAAAGGGAGCAGTACGAATCTATAACAAACGTTTATTATCAACACACGATGTGCTCGTACCTGTGCAAACTCTCATTGATGTTGAATATAATAAAGATTAATGCAGGCTCATGATGTAATGAATAGCATGCCCACCATGTACCCACAGAGACCTCTCAACTATGAGAAGGGGATACTGTTTGAGCAGATGAAGATTGATTTAGGCCAGGGCCTCAGGCTCACAGATAGCTGGGTAATGGAAGAGGGCAACCTACAATGGGTAATTGCAGCTATTGAACTTCTTGGACTCGAATTTATGATCACACAAAGGTGAAAAATTGATTCATGTGTGGTAAAATTAGACCATGGATAGTAACGAAATCGTAGGATCAGAAATTGATAATGAGATTAATGATAATCTTGATGGATCGGTGTTCGCAGAGCTCGAGCATCATCAGATAAAGTTTGATCACCGCGCTGAAACACGTCCCAGCATTGACGATCTTCCAGATGCAGTACAGGAAATTGATGGTGAATTGGTTTTCGCCCTGAAACCGGGTGAAAATGTGATCATTGAGCGCTATTTTTCATTCATGAAGGATCATCCGTGGATGGACACACAAATCTACAGAGTCGATCGCATTGACCATGAGTCAGGAACGCTTTTTCTATACAACAAAGAACTACAACAACAGGCACTAAGCAACTTCAAGACTGGGATTACAGACTATGGTTATCGCTTCAAGGTTCCTATGAAGAAAAAGCATGTACTTAAAACGCGCCGCCGCCGCGGTGGGAGCCCTCAGGCAGTTAATGAACCCAGCAAAAAGAAAATTCGTACAAATCTACGACGACTTTACAACGTAAAGGGTGTTGTACTGCTTCGCTTCAAGAACCGTGGATACATTCCACCTGAAGGATCACAAATTCAATCTAATGACCGTGTTGAGGTTACATCTTCTGATAATTCTAGCGTTAATGTGAAACATCCAACGCTTGGATATGAAGAAACATGGTCACTTTTGGTGGAATGAATGCATGGGAAGGTATGTATAGTAGATCATGAGTAAAGATAACGCTAGTGGTGAAGCAACTGTTGCAATTGTATCTGAACTTGAACGAGCAAATCGTATTCGTTCTCGTTTGGCGCAATTAGCTGAACGACCCTGGATCTACGTAATGTGGACGGGAGACTACTATGAAGTTAGTGTTGCCAACAGCAACGGAGGCGCACTTGATGCGAGTATCATTGCACTGTTGACCGAGGGAATTAGCGATATTGTTGATGAAGAAAATGATGCCGGTGAACTTATAATTGGCGACAATTTTGTAGAACGCGTGTCTGCAGATTCAGGTGACATTGAATTCATTTAGTTGGCATGGTAATCAATAATTACATGGCAATATTGGGTGAAATTATCCATGTGAACCCAAATGATGATATACGTGGATTTTTGCCTGGTGACCTGGTCAAGCGTAGAACACCACTTTATTTTTTGCCAACTGATCTAAAAGAGATTGGAATCGTGGTTGCAATTATCGATATAGGTGATGATTCTCCAATCCTGCGGGTATTGTGGAATGAAATGAATAATTGACTAAATGAAGCTTAGGGATGTCAGACCAGGCATGTCATTCATCTATGACGTTTATCGTAATCAGACAGATACGGTGATCTCTGTTGAAAATATCGGTACCAACTTATTGCGTATTACGCTGTTGGTCGTTAGCGATGATGGATTGCTTGCATTGTGTCAAATGAAACTTTCACCCAATGCTGACATGGAAGAAAAATGCGTAATATGACTCGTCGTAAGATCATTGATTTATCACCAGGTGATCTATTTGAATTTTGCTTCAATCAATTTGACAACGATCAAAAAATGATGTTACTCATCTCTTACTCTGCCAAGGTATCCAACCACAAGATCGTTCTGCAAATCACTATGCTTCAAGAGGATCAAATCATAGACGTCTTTTTGCCATCGCAGATCTATGTGAATGTTTACTCATGATCAATCATCATTTACAGATCATTAGCATAAAATACCTTTGTCCTGGTGACGTTTACACCTTCAATAGCAGCGTTAACTATTTCTACATGATCATTTCTGTAGTACCTGATGACTGCACTTCAGATTTCTGTAATCTCACTGAATTGTCCAACAATGGTACTGTACATTGGAAAAGATTACACTGTGATTCTCTTGTCGTGCGCCTCGATGACGCCATGAGTTTGTCACAATGATGTGATCTTGTCCAATTATTGAAAATTGGTTAACGACTAAAGCGTGGAGATGGAATGACGTGCCAATCTGACGTATACGGATCCATGAGAGCATAGGGATCATTGTCGCTCTTTGGTGGTACGGGTCCAAACACATCATCATCTGTTTCAAGATCAGCGCTTGTAACACGAAGATGAGGAGCAATCTCATCATCATCAAAGATATCTGTCGCCTTTTGAACCTGAATGGGTTCGCGATCGGTTCTTAGGGGTGATTGTGTATCACGTATTTCTGGAAAATGTGGTACCGCACCTCCACTCTCAATGAGTGATCTCCTGATCACTGATCGTAATTCACCAAGTGTTATCTGCACGGTAAATACGTATCATTTTGCGTTCTTATTTAGCAATTTCTTCCACATTGGAAGATCATGTTTGATAACAACGTATAAGTTGATCCCTGAAATGCATGCACCGGTGACGACACCAAGTGCAAGTTTATTCCACATGAATACAACAATGACAACGCCTAAGATAACGTTCAATAACGTAAAAATTGGACCAGCCCATCGCATTACAGTAACTCCACTTCCGCAATCAGAATGTGTGTTGCAATAACAGTTGGAATCCATGTTACAGTTTCAAAGAAAATGAACATACCTCCAAGTAACGCCGGTACAAGATTTAGTAAAACGGCCAAAATTAAAAACGTAATGCTAAGCACTACCCTTACAGTTTGATTCATCTTTCACCTACCATGTGTAAAAACAAAAGCGCAATTACGATCCATCCCGCCATAAGCACATTCACAAAAGGTACCGTTGACCAGCTACCACTAATGGCCATAAAATACACCAATAACGTTAGAATACATGTTCCACCGATATCACTTAATAACGTTAGCAGCATACTTTCTTCTGTCTGTGAAGAAAATGTAACAGCTTTTAGTGCATCATCGTTTACCACGCCACGTGATCCTTCCATGAGATAGATCATATGGTGAGAGCTCGATTGTGACCTCGTCGCCTGGGAGGATACGAATGTGATTCTGTCGTATCTTACCTCCTATCGTTGCCTTGATGACTGTGCCACCTTCGACTTCAACATCAAAGTTTGCACCCTTGTGTGCAGCAACAACGCGGCCAGTAATGACCATGCAGTTGTTGTTACTCGTCTTCTTCTCTTGCTCCAAGCTGTACTTTCTTTTCTTCTTTGCCATTGATTGTGTTTTCTTTATCGTCTAGTAATTCATCATCAGGTGTACCAAGACCAGGTAACGGTTCATAGGGAGAGCTTGCATGATTTGCAGCCTGTCCAAGACCGCCTCCACCAAATCCTGCAGTCCAACGCATGTTTCTTTCAACCTCTTCTTTGATGAATTGGCGCAAGGCTCCAAACGTTGTTATTACAACCATGTGATATTACTTCCTCCTGATTATCTAACACAGAACGCTTAAATATACAAAATATTGGTCATCAACATGCATTTTGATATTCGCTGAATTACTATAAAACATGAACATCAAAACGTCATCCGTGGTCTTGGCACTGGTGAACATCGTTTTTGTACTCGCAATCATTGCGATAATTGTATCGTTACATCGTGCCACACATGATGCAATTGCAGCATCAGAGTGCCAAGAATCGATCAGTATCATGTCAAAGAACGCAGTCTGTCCTACCGGTACGATTGCTGCAATTGCTCTCGATAT
>Ga0114931_10007158_pt1 | contig 13653 bp, 12 predicted proteins | sample 2SBtaG_FD_89579 | JGI IMG/M metagenome (GOLD analysis project Ga0114931, IMG submission 89579) | Deep subsurface microbial communities from Kolumbo volcano to uncover new lineages of life (NeLLi) - 2SBTROV14_V59a metaG | ecosystem: Environmental > Aquatic > Marine > Volcanic | place: Kolumbo... | reverse complement strand
GTAAAACCTCGAACACTTTCCTGAATGAACCACAGTAACCGCCCAAAACTGCCGATTCGCAATATATCTACATGATTTATTGTGGGAATTTCGGGAAAACGGGGGTTTTCGGGCTGGCACTAAATAGCAAGGGCAACTCCAGCACAGAGAATCCCGCCGCCGACTCGACAAATTCTGCCAGCCCACCCGCAAGGTCGGGCCGGCGAAAACCGTCTATCAGGGTACGTTCAGGCCCGGTAACACGGAGTTCACGATCAAGCCGGTGGACGGAGCGTATACCCAGGTCAGCCGCCTGATGACGCACCAGCGATTTCGGGTGAGACAGGAAACGTAATTCAAGGCCATCCAGATCGAACGGCTGCGAGCGCCTGCTGCTGTACGCGGTGCATAGCTGCCATTCGGAATGTGCAGCGCCCAGCAATTCCAGCGCCGAGTGATGGGAAAAGACCGCATCGGGTCGCAGCGCCGCCGCGACAAGAAAACGATCCGGCTGAAATTTCGCGGCATCTACCCCGGCAGGGACCGAGGCATAGACCCCTCGCGCCAGTTTTTTTAGTTTGCTTCGGGCAGCCGCGTATTTCAGGCGCTCCAGCGTCGCCTTGCGGCCCCCGGACGGTGCCAGAGCCTGTACGGCCTCGTCGAGATTGAAGACGCGATGTGTTTGTAAAAAGGTACTGGTGTCCATGACCAATGGCATTACTTTCTAATATTTACGGATATAGGGGGTATATTCCCCTATATCCGATATATTTGTCAAAATTTACATTTGTCTAGTCAAGTCTGCTAACCTAATTGCGGTCAAAATACCCCTCTGAATTGATAAAAAGTCCTTCGGAATAACGAGTGCGCAACATGCAGGTGCTTCCCTGAGCGATCTTTGCCAACCATAACCCGGGCCAGCAAGTTCAGCGAGACCGTGGCAACCATATCGCACTTGGCCCAGATTTCTTACCGACAAATTTCCCTGGCAGGGAACGCGTGGCCATTCGATAATGAATGGGGTTCCACCGGAGCCGGACGGGTAGTACTCAGGGGAACAATTGTACAAAACTGGTTGCTACGGCGTGTTCTTGTCGAAACCACCACCCTCATGAGGCGCTTGGAGTGCGAACTGGCGCCCACCTGAAGGTGCTGGCCGACTACGAGAAGCGCAATGTTGTCCGTCCTGCCGAATTATGCCTTTCTGGAGTTGTTCGGGCCGCACGCATTATTGGCGCATTGCGAGCAAAGAATGCCGCGTTCGAGCCAAGCACAGATCTGCGACAGAGTCTTGTTTACGCTAGAATACCGCTTGGGCACACGCCTGTATTTGCTCAAAAGATCTCTGACACATAGGATTTATGCGCCTGAAGACAATTCCAGTACTGTCCTTCTTCACGGGTTGTGGTCTGCTTGACCTTGGTCTCGAGCAAGTAGGCTTTAAGACGAGGTGGACGAACGAATACAACGATACGTTTGCGGATCTGTACGAGCATGGTATGACCAACTGGCGTAGAAGCCTGAACCGATCGACGCCAGCAGCTCGCATATCCAGTCGCAAAGATATTCGAGATCTGCGCCCAATCTCGATTGTTCGTGACGCATTTCCAAGAGGCCGCCCAAAGCTCTTTGGCGTAGTCGGCGGCCCACCCTGCCCCGATTTCAGCAATGGCGGGGTGCACGCGGGCCACAACGGAAAGAGCGGTTCACTGACCCGCGTCTTTTTTGACATGATTGGATCGATTCAGCCGCAGTTCTTCTTGTTCGAAAATGTCGCTGGTCTGGTCCGGTTTCATCGGAATAAAGAGTTTCTCGGAACCCAAATCGACCGTATGCAGCGGCAATTCGGCTATGCAGTCGACTTCGCACTGCTAGACGCTCTTGAATTGGGCGTCCCTCAACATAGAGAGCGCGTGTTCGTTGTCGGCGTTCGAAGGCCCATGGCGAACCGCGCGGTAGGCCGTTCGTTACAACCACACGAACTGGACTGGTTTCCATGGCCTAGGCTTCCTGAATACGAAAACGCTCTCCAGTTCGATTGGCCGAGCGTTTCGGAATTTGGCGGCAAGCCCAAGAAACCACGGGGCATTCCGTTCGAGCTGACTGTTAAGCATGCGTTCTCCGGCTGGCCAGAACGGCTGCCAAATGGGCGCGAATATTACAATTCGTACTCAGACAAGTTCTGGACGCGTGACGAAGGGGATGTCGCCGCGAAGTCGTTCAAGCGCCTTCACCGCTATCGGTACAGCCCAACCGCGTGGTATGGCAACCAGGAGGTCCATTTACATCCGTGGAAATCCAGAAGATTATCGGTTAGAGAGGCTCTACGAATTCAAACCGTACCCGACACTTACATTTTGCCCGAAGACGAGCCGTTGTCCGGAAAATTCAAGGCTATTTCTAACGGTGTACCTTGCCTGATGGCGGAAAAGATAGGAATCGCGCTCCGGGATTTGTTACGCGCCGCAGTATAGTGTGTAGGAGGCACGGTTGAGCCAGTACGCCAGTAATGCTCAGGAGGTATCCCGACTATTATCGGCCAAATATGGAGATTGGCCACACTATAACCGCAAGAATCCGTTAGACGAATTGCTCTTCATTATCTGCAGCATTCAGACCAATGAAGACCTTTACCGGCTGACCTTTGCGAATCTCAAGACCGAGTTTCCTACATTCGATTTGCTAGCTACAGCCAACGAGAGGCGAATTTCGAAATCTATAGTTGATGGTGGGTTGTCAGCTCAGAAAGCACGAGCAATCAAGAAGCTGATAAAGGCAATCTGCGACGAATTTGGCCGCCCGACGCTGGCTCCATTGAGGCGCATGGTCGACGATGACTGCCAGCGTTTCTTGACCTCTCTACCTGGCGTCGGTTTGAAAACAGCACGCTGCGTTATGATGTACTCTCTCGACAGACAAGTATTTCCGGTAGATCTTCACTGCTGGCGGATATGCCGCAGAATCGGCTGGGTTAGACCTACACGCCAAAACAAGACTTGCTCAAGGAAGGACATGGACCGCCTGCAAGAGAAAATTCCACCAGAACTCCGTTTTCGAATGCATGTCAATTTGGTATCACATGGCCGAGCTATTTGCACATCGGCTGACCCCGATTGTTCGAATTGCTGCGTTCGAAGATACTGCCGCCAAATCGGCGTAGACAATAAGCTCCCATTAGCCGGGATCCGGCTTCTTAGCACAAATTTCCGGCCAGTCGGATTCGCGAAAACAAACTGTCCACGGGGTTGTTGTCAAAGTCCCATCTTGCTTTCTATAGCAACCAACGATTCGAACAAGATCGTCGACTGAATAGGAGTCGACGCCGGCGTGAATATCCTTGTCAAAGGGCCCTATCACACGTTCGCCAGGCGTGACATTACCCGCAGAGACATTGATCTTCAAAGTGACGCTTTTGCCGGTGTGTACTTCCACGGGAAGCTCCGATAAGCTCCCCGAAACTGCTGCGCTATTTCGATCTCCCCACCAACCTTCCGCTACGTTTACCCAAAATGACTCACAATATGTTTTGTGATTACACCAATAGCAAGAATCCTCAGATGCGGACGCGAGCTGATCGATACTTTCGCATTGTGCAATTTGTGTATTCAGTGCATCCAGCAAACCAATCGCTTCTTCAGCTTCCGCTTTACACGACTCCGGCGTCAAGTCGATTTCAACTGGATTCCCTTGCATAGGCAACAGTTTCCCTTTACTAGGGCTCGCACCCGTATTCTCATGCACCAAATGTCCATACAGGCGCAATTGCCTTACGTATCCCTCTTTAATCTGTTCCGCTCCGTCAGGCGATTCCTCGACAACGCTTCCCGATTTATAGTCCCATATTTCGCTGCCACTAACCACATCCGGCTGCCCTTTTAACTTTTCATTCATAGCGTAGAGAGTTTGCTCGCGTGCTGGCGTTTGGGCTGCGTGGGCTTTAGTCGATACGGCTGAAACTTCGCGGGATCTTGGTTGCCTAGAAAGAGCCTCTCGCGCCCTTATTCGAACCATTGCATGAGTGAGGTGGTAACCAGGCCAACTTTCATGATCGGAGAACCTCCGATCCAACGGATGGTTGGCGGTCCCTTCGCGTACACGCTCAACCGCAGTATCCCAGAGATGATCAATCCATTTGTCGCCTTCTAAATCAGGCCGCTCATTCGACCACAATTTCTCCAGGACCTCATGGTAAACAATACCGAGCCAGGCCTTAGGACTCCCAAGTGTGAACTGGCGCAGCTCCTGCGACCTATTCAGGAGTGCCTGTAATGGGCAAATTCGCAATGTTTCAGCCAGACTTGGGCTGACTGATGGGATCCGCTCAAGGTTGAGCTCGACCTTGCATCTTCCGCTGCTGTTTGGCAATTTCAGTAAGGCCGTCTGAGAATTTCAAATATCGATTTGAACTGAGGATCTGGAATACCTGCTGCCAGGGCATCAGCATAAGCGGTAGCAAGATCATCGCCGAATCGATTCTGATCCGTGTCCCATAGAGGATGGGTGATGATCTCTGCATAGTCGCCGTTGCGGCCGGAAATCAGCCCCCCGAACCGTACTTCCTGAAGGCCGACTGCTCGGAAATACGGGCGCGCAGCATTCACGTCTACATCGTGCCAATATGGGACTCCGAAATTGACTGCCGCGTTTCTGTCCAGCGCTAACCGTGAAATGTCCAGTGCCGTCCGCCAATCCAACACATTCTGGAAAAGCAAATTACTAAAGTCCCTCAAGCAATCCGGGCATGATGTTGTGCATTCATCTTGATGCCGTTGGCCAACTAGTTCATCGTAAAAGTCAGTATCAGTTTGCCCGGTGACATACTGCAGCAACGCCTCAGCGGCTGCTGATGTACCGAACAATGAGCTATAGCCCGCACCGTTTTCCAAACTATCCGATATAAATATCTGACCGATTACTTGGCCTGCTTGATCGGGAGCTACACGCAATCCAACCTTTATCTCTCGATCGTCGATATCCAACCTGACCGCGATGGCCCTGCGGAGCATATATCCGAATGACAGAAGCGCCGCACGACCTACAGGGTCTATTGGTGAGCACCTGAGGCCTACCAGCCAATCAGCAATGCCGAGAATCAATACATTTGTTGGCTTAATGGAAGCCAATGCTCGTATGTCTGGCTGGCCGCCGACAGCCAGTAGTGCTGCTAGATTCTGGACTCCCGACTTTTCTAGCGCATCCCTGGTTACCCATGTTTCCTCATTAGAAAGTCTTTCGAACTCAAAGAACGCCCCACCATTGTCATTTAGTACATAGACGGTGTCAGCGTCAGCCCAAAACTCGAAATTGGCATGTGCTGTCATGTTTACCGGGCGAAACCCGATACGGGGGTGCGAGCTACGCGGCGTGAAGTCAAATTCCCCATCGAAGTCGCGCGCCGCGCCATCAAAAGTCCGAAATCCTTTCGGTTCGGACAGGCTAATTTGGAGATAGCCTGGATCATCGGTGGGTAGTGCTCCACAAACAGGGCAACTGTTTGCGGGTGGATTAGAAGCATCTACTGCCTGGCATCTTCGGCATACTCCGATTGGGGTTGCTGGGCCAAGTGGGTCAGGTGCCTGGACTACTCGATGGCCCGCCGGGCTGTAGTCCACGACGCCAATTGATGTATGAACGAGGCCATCTTTAACGGTCTCCGCTCCTGGAGCAAACTGGCTTATTGCAATATCTAGATCCCTATCCACGGTTTCATCTGGCGGCCAAGGCCGAGGTGTCGTCGGTCGGTCATGATGCATCAGCCGAGCACGAGTTGGAAAGCCGAACATAGGGAGAATCCCCCGATATTCTAATCGCGTACTAAGGGAATTATCGGGTAATGATTGGTCTGCAACTACTCGATCAATGTCAGGGACAAGGTCGTTCTGAACATACGCAATGAGCTGCGGGCGTTGCTGTTGCAGATCCGGATGCGCCCTTGGCAATAGAGCGTCAACTGTGTCCGTAATTTCCTGAGGATTGCGCGCAATCCAATCCTCAATTAGCTGTTGAATTGTCAGGCCAGCTGGCGTGCTAGCAGGAGGATTTGCTGGAACCTGGTGCCACTCATCTGCGGGGCTAAATTCACCATGCACATTCTCGCGCCCCTGCCCGACATACAATCCGAGATTGAAGAAAGCGCTCCTTAACACCTCCTTTGCCAAGACTCTTCGGATGATTGTCTCTTGCCGCATGTCAACGTACGGCTGTGGTGGTGGGTCCGATGTAATTCGCTCGGGCCGCTGAAAGTAGTAGTCATCATGGCTGCGGCCACGGCACAATGTGAGCGCGATTGATAGCCCGGACCCGCGGCGGCCGGCCCGGCCTACGCGTTGCTGATAGTTGAATCTCGTTGGTGGCATATTTGCCATCATCACAGCGAGTAACGATCCAATATCAACGCCGGCCTCCATGGTGGTAGTTACGCTGAGAAGATCCAACCAATCAGTAAGCTCGACCTCAGTATTAGGTATGCATATATCTTGGAATAAGCGCTGCCTTCGGCGCGCCTCTGCGGCACTGGTTTGTCCAGTCAGTTCCTCGCAATTGAGTCTGAATAATGGACCAGCGAGCGTCGCAAGGTACGAGTAATAGTCCGCAGCGGTTATGCTTGCAAGCAACGGTGTGGGTGCCCCCAGTTGAGCAAGGCATTCAGTGCATACTCCGCCTGACTCATGCATATGAATTCGGCGGCAGTCTGGGCACTCATGGTAGATCTCACCCGGCCCCATTAAGCACAATCCAGGTAGGCGAATAACGCTATCGACAACACATCCCGCATGGGAAAGATAGGACATCACATCATTTGTAAAGGCAGTAGCATCCCGACCATGCAAGTTTGCTATCGCTTCGAGATATGATGCTACATAGCCTGGCGGCGCTGCTTGTGCCGTAGAGTTATGGGTTTCAATGCGTCGCCTCTGGCCTAGAATCCGAACCACGCCATCCGCTGCTTGTTGCAACAGCAAATCGCCTTGAGGGTGTGCGATCCTATCAGTTGTCGCATAGGCAATTAGCAGTGACTCAAGGCTACGGCGGCCTGACGCAAATATTACGCCAACGATTTCTCTGGTAGACGAGGTATGGATTCGCTGAAGATGCTGCCGCTGTGCAGCTGTAATTGTCGCAGGTGCTTTTTCACTGGGCGGCACTGCATTCCAATCATATAGGTCTCGCCACGGACCCCTGCGATCGTCGAAATCGGTCCAGAGTTGTCGTTTAAAGTATCCACCTGGATTACTCCCTGGTCGAGCAATTTTTGCCCAGCCTCGGCCGCCGCAGCGTTTACCGCAAACGGGCCTGAATGCGCGCGAGCGAGTATAGTTTGTGCAGCCTGCGTATTTGTGATCGATGCGTCAGCATCCCATGGATCATTTGCTGTAGCTTGATTTTCCGACATCATAATAGTCATCGCATCTAGTCGATGCGATGCTCGATAATCTGCCGCAAGTGCTACTTCTTCTGGTGTAAGGTTCTGGTTACTTGCTTGGCGGTGGAAAGCGATAGCCCCCTGCCCCATTGCCGAAAGGCTGTCTGTCAAAGCTTGACGAACTGCGTCGCGATAATGAGCAACCCGCATGCCAGCAGAGAGTTTTGCCGAGTCTTGCCGGCTATCAGAAAACACAACAAGCTTGCGATTACTTCCTCCGATTGTGTGCGGTATCTGTCGCATTAGCGAATCGCACAATACCTGACTTATTTTCTGGAAACCCGTTCGCTGTGTTCTTATCGGTGACCCTAAAGGTCGCCAAGACCAGTCTGCATCGCATCGCGGGCATTTGGATGGCAGATGGTGTGCGGCGCTTGGGTCTGTCGGCTGATTCGGCCCGTGCATTACCGGCACGTAGTACAAAAATCCACTATTACCTCCCAATAGGACGAGACCGTCTGCCGGCGAATACGTTGCTGGCCGCCATTGTCGTGGCACTCCGTTTAGTGTCCACTGATTCCTTGCCGGTCTCAACCCACGTTGGGCGGGCCAAAAAACAGCATAACTAGAATAATTACGATCAAAACTCGCGGCATCGGAAGATGCCTCAAGATCGGGGTGCTCCGGGCTCAAGAACCAGGAGTTCGGATTAGGACCGTCCTTGCGGTAGCCACCAAAATATACTTCGCCGCACGATTCGCAATACAAGAGTTCTAGTACGCGGGCATCACACCCGCACGTCAATCGCGGTATGTAGTGCAATCTACCCGTCGGGCATGGTGATTGCCGTGCCGGCGCCTGCGCGCATTGTTCGTCCGTACATACCCAGAGACCCTGCAAATTGCGGAAGAAAAGATGCGCCCGCATATTTAGTGGCGCTTCTCCTGTACCCGCTGATATTGCTTGTGAGAGGCCTGTGAGAAGACCTGAAACTGCTTGCGCAGCATCATCCTCTTCTAATTCCGGGAAGAGCCTTTCCGCAAGTTGCTCAGGGGTGCGTGGTGCCAGTTCGGAATGGTTGTCGTCGTTGCTGCACGCGTGACGGATCGCCTCTGGAGCCCGAATAGCGTTGAGTGCCGATCCCATCATCTCCAAATTAGAGTTAGCATCCGCCGCTTCAATCTCATTCACGCTTTCGCAGAATCGCCGTGCGATTGCGTCGTTGATTTCTTCACTACCAGACCGCGTATCATCGTCCAATTCTCGTAGCGCATCGGCGTGAGTTGCGAGTTGTTGTACCGCACTCACATCTGGAACTGCGATATCTCCTGGAATAACCCGAAATCGATTTCGATCCCTACCGAAAAACCCTTCCAAGAAATCCAGCCCAGAATCGTCATCGGTGAGCGATGCGCTAGACGCAATGATACGAAGCTGCGGCGAATCAGGTGTTATGCCTAAACGCTTATAGAGTGCCCTTAGCAGATAAGCGACTTCGGTACCAGCAGTTCCACGATAAGTGTGGAGCTCATCGATAACCAGGTGCAGAACGTTCGTATCATCTGCTTCTAACCATTGTCGCGTCTGGTCGAATATCGGTGCATCAATGGCACGCATCAGCATGATATTCAGCATAGAATAGTTTGTTACCAATATATCTGGCGGAGCATCTTGCATATCCCAACGGGACCAGATCTCTGATCCATCAAGGTTCTGAAAGAATCTAGCCGCATCTGGGCGTTGTGCAACACTATTGGCATCATTATCGATACCCCTGAGTTCATTGCGCAAGCTGCTGGTTTTCGCTGCTGTTACCGAACCGGAAACTGGGGTCTTGCCGGTGTACCGGCCGAAATAGATACGATTACCGGCACGGTGCTGGTCAAGCCACACTTTCGCTGCTGGTGTATCGATCGCATCCCTAAGCCGTGCGAGTTGATCCTCAACCAATGCATTTAGAGGATAAAGAATAAGTGCGCGGACTGCTGCTGGCCTCGTCTCATGGCCTCTCTGAGACACCCTGGGTCGCCGCTGATGCCTCCACCAATCACGGTATGGGTCAGCCGGCCCCGGTGCCGACCAGCCAGACGATTCTCTAATCAGCTCACCAATAATCGGGAGGAAGAAGCATTCTGTCTTTCCAGACCCTGTACCGGTAGTCACGACCACATCCCCTCCATTTACTACGACCTCTTGGAATGAGTCGCGCTGGTGCGTGTATGGATGGCGATCCCGAGGGGATAGACCTAGTTCTGTGAAGTCGGTAAGGTCAGATATCTGTTGCGACGGCCAAATGTGCTGAAGAGAATTGGTGCTAATGTCGCCAAAGTTGCTATCGCATTTCTCATATTTGGGCACTGGTTCCAAGATTGGGTGCCGGTAAATACGATTGTCTCTATCTACAAGATTACGTCTTTCTGCCACTAGATCGTCATAACGAAGATCAAACGGGCTATCTAAGTACCTTAGATACATTTCTCGAAGAGAGTGGAATACTTGCAGAGGATTTTTCATAGGCTACTGTCCTAAAATTCTCTTGGCAGCGCTGAGGTGCCTTGGTTCTACGCATGGATACTCGAGATAGCCTTCCTTGATCTCGGGTATTAGGCCCGTGCAAAGGGTCAGCGCTCTATCCAATAGAAGGGGCGGCCGACAGACAGCAGGCATTGATAGAACTCTCCTTCCATAATCATATCGCAACACTTTTCGATGAGCCTGCCTGAGAACAATATATTTTCCAACCCGTACTGGCAATTTATATGATCTGCCCTGTAGCTTTATGAAGTATTCAGGCCGATATCGCACACGTATTTGAAATAATCCAAACATCCCGCCGCGTGCTTCGCTGATGGACGACTCGGCCCATTTGAGCTCGCTCGCTGAGAACCGAGCAACTTGCCAGTCCTCGCCAAAGGGCACCTCTGAGGGTGCGCGCAGCTGGAAGTTGTCGATTGGCGGTATGCTAGCAAGCAATCTCTCGATTCCATTTTCCTGGAGTATCACGTTTTCAACCTGAGCAACGTCAAACAACTCCTCAATAGAGCATGTCTCTAATATGATTCGATCCGGACAATCGACTTGAGATTCTACTAAAATTCTGTCTTGCCCTAGGTGTTGGGCCAGTTTCGACAAAAGCTTATTAGTCCGCGCCCCGCATAGGATTCCACGGGCCGTGTCTGCGCTTGGCGTCACCACGATTGTTGGTGGCACGACACGCCAGCCATTCTGGAACTCACGTCGAAAGAATTCTGCGTGGGCAAGCCTCTCAAGATTCAACTTGAATCGTAGGTGCTGAGGTAAACTACGAACTTCCGGAACGCCTTCGCCTGCGTCCTCCAACGATTCGTCAGACAGACCAGAAGCCGTCAACTCATCCAACGCCGTACGATAGCGTGACCAAGTGCCTTCGCCAGTTGCGGACATCCAGAGGAGAACGGCATTAGCACTCATTTTGCGCTCCTCCTAATCTGCCGAGCCGCGCGGACATAGTTTGACCATAGTTCTGCCGTGCCATTATTTGCTGGGTCCACGCAGAGTCCTTTTCGAGAGGAATTTAGGATTGCGTCGCACCAACGCAGCAACTGGTGATTTGGGCGGCACCGTAGGTATGGCTGTACAGAACCAACGGAGATATTTGACACAAACTTCGCAAAGACCCTGCTTTTATCGCATTGATATGGATTATCAGGAAGCGCCCAAACCACCGGAAAGTCCGTGATCGCCAACAATTCGTTTGCAGATTGGCCATATGGCGATGCGCATAAGTAAACTTGCCCAGGTTCTGCACCCACGAGGCAGCGGTTCGTTGCAGGCACCAAGGTTTGATCAGCGCGGCCCATGACAATAGGCCCGCAAACAGCAAGCTCGATAGCCTGTTTTCGATCAATCCGGTATGCGTAAGCTACGAAAGTGTCCCAAGTTTCCTGACCATCTACGATTTCGTATGGCGCGGTTACACCTCCGCAAAATACAACATGCCGACCAGGAGTAGACGCAGTTGGAGTAACGTAGTTTCCGTCCTCGTCCACGCTGGCCGATTCTCCGTCTATTGAAACAGCCGGTATATCGCCGCTACCGCCTCGGATGTGAATGCGCGGCGGATGGCCACTTAGCCATTTATTGTGGGTAAGCCTAATGCCACCTTCCAGGTAAACTTCAACTTCTTCGACAGGCCGTAGTGCATTGAGAATCCCCACCGATTCGTCGTGATCTACAGCTGTTGCGGGGCGGACATTTCTGAATAACACCCAGCCGTCTGGAACCCCGCGGCCTTGTATGCACTCGAAATCACTGCAGCCAGCCTGTTCTATCTCTCTACGAACGGAGTCCTGAATGCTTTCTCGGCACAGGACTAACTGATCCTCGTTGAGCAATAACCTCGTAGCAGAAACGTAGCCGAAAATTGTCGAACTTGGCGCTAAAACATAAACGTCTCTCGGGCTAAGTACCCACGTCGAACCATCACTTGCCCAGCGCATGCCATTTTCAAGGAATTGTCCAATCTGAGCATGTGAAAAGTCGCCGTACCACTCATCCTGACACGCGAACCAAAGCTCTTCGCCATCCGGTCCAGTTACTGGTATTTCTTCCTCCATACCTCCGCCGCGTGCAGGCAATAACGAAACCTGAATTAGGCTGCGGCGCCCTCGGCCAAACACGACTCTTACTGATACCTGCAGCGTGACTTGCCGCTGCCGTCCTTCGGATGGCCTTCTTCCTTGTGATCTTGGACTGGGACTCGTCGTTTCGGGCGTCCGAACTGACGGAACATAAGGCGCAACACGGCTTGGTTCCTTAGGTTCCGCAGGTTGCTCTGGAACCTCCGGCTCGGGCTCCTCTGGCTCAGGTTCCTCCGGCTCGGGTTCCTCCGGCTCGGGCTCCTCTGGCTCGGGTTCCTCTGGCTCGGGTTCCTCCGGCTCGGGTTCCTCCGGCTCGGGTTCCTCCGGCTCGGGTTCCTCCGGCTCGGGCTCCTCTGGCTCGGGCTCCTCTGGCTCGGGCTCCTCTGGCTCGGGTTCCTTCGGCTCCTCCATCTCTGGCTCCCCCGGCCCTTGGGATACTAGCGCTTCAATTTCCAGGGGCTGCTGCAGTGGCTCCCGCTCCGCGGCTTGTTGCCCCGTCTTACTCTTCTTGAAGATAACCACCGCAACGATCGCGAACGCGACAATCAATAGCGCGGCTATTCCAACAAAATTGGTCAAATTGACGTATTCCCCAAATCTGAGACCACCCAAAGGCGTGAACCGCCCCCGGCCTTCCGGAGACCCGTTAGTTTGAGTCGGTCCGCCATGGCCGACTTCCAGTTACTGATAATACGCCAGTTCCAACTCCGACGGCGGGATGTTGCTGATCGGCTCCAGCAGCCGATGGTGATTGAAACAGTCGACCCATACCAGCGTGGCATACTCGAGGGGGTTGATGGTGAGCCACGGCCCACGCCATATGGGCTTTTAGCCATCAGATAGTGCCATTTCAAAAGACGATAAGTGATTCAATCCTGACCTACAGTAAATCTTGTTCCCGTTATTGTTCCCACCATGCTCACAAGAAAATAATATTACTGATATTTAATCAGATGGATATCAGAAGTTGTTAGTTTCTGGCGTGGAATGATGGACAGATCCAGATCCACCGCGGCCAGCACCTTTATCACGGTATCGAGCCTCGCCATGGTCGCACCGTTCTCCAAATCTGACACCAGCGCCTGACGGACAGATGCCTTCCGGGCGACATCGACCTGCCGCATGCACTTCGCCTTGCGCGCCATGCGCAGGACTGCTCCGAGTTCCTTGTTGCTGCGTATGACCTTTTCCATCGCTCTCCCAGTTATACGATAAACCGTATAATTCGTTTTTATACGCTTTGGCAGATAATTTCAAAGTGACTGAATGCCTTACTGAGGGGCCGCCCATCGAAAAACGTTCATTCACATCGAAAACTGCACCATTTTCAGGGCTGATGTCGAAAAACAATCAGTAACCTCACCGCCCGATGTAGGCACTGATCACGGCCATCCCATCATGCCCCAGTTTCCCGGCTGATGGTGAGCCGGGCCTCGCGATCGGTTTCACGTTGTTCCGGGTCAGCTCCTTGGCCGGCGGGCCACCGGCAGCCGGGCATTGCCAGCCGGTTAGTTCCTCGTAACGGTTCTGGGCATAGGCGTGGTGCAGGCCTCCCAGACCCACACCAATATCCCCTGCCAGGACCACCGCGTCGGCGTCGGTTGCGGGTGGCGCGAAGTCTTCGCTTTCGATATGCAGATCATTCAGGATATGAAGTTTCATGCGAGAACTTTACACCCCAAAAAACCCGGT
>Ga0114931_10007157_pt1 | contig 13653 bp, 10 predicted proteins | sample 2SBtaG_FD_89579 | JGI IMG/M metagenome (GOLD analysis project Ga0114931, IMG submission 89579) | Deep subsurface microbial communities from Kolumbo volcano to uncover new lineages of life (NeLLi) - 2SBTROV14_V59a metaG | ecosystem: Environmental > Aquatic > Marine > Volcanic | place: Kolumbo... | reverse complement strand
TCGTTCATATCAAAAATCTCAGCTGAACGATAGTGTCCGCAACCAAAAGTTCAAACACTCTTGAAAGGAAATTTTTTCAATCGAGTTTGACGCTTTTTATTTTCCAAGTCCTAATCATACATACTAACAATATTGTCGCAGTTACAAAAAACAGGAAAAATGCAAGAGTGATTTTCGTTAATTAATACATGTGGTATGGCATTGTCAGTACCCTAACGCCCAAAAGCCTAAACACCCTTGAAAGTTAATGTCAGTTGGAATTTCATAAACGCTTAGTGTCTTCCAGTTCTCTGGTTAGAAGTCCAAGTGAAACATTAAAGGTAACCTTTTCAATCAAATTTCACCCTTTTGATTATATGTTCTGAGGTACGTAGCCGCAGCATGGGCGATAGATGCGCCTCTTTCGTCGGCACATCCTATAACACTCTCATTTTAAAGGTTTTCTGTTATTTTTTTTGCCCGTAGGGTATCCACTGGTGCCTGAATTCTATTCGTCTGTTTTTGTAAGCACTTGCGCAAGCTTTTCCGGCAGATAATCCATGCGCGTAAAACAGCTCGGGACATATCGCCTACGGCTGTTTCGGAGGGCTGCGTTTTAAACCAGGGTGCTGAATAGAGTCCATTTCTCCATGTGAACCAGCTTTAACCAGTTGACCATACAATCTTCAGTATTTAACAACAGGGCTAGTAGTTTGGTATGATGTAAAAAAAATTTCTTGAAGTGTCTGAGGAAAATATTATGAAGAAAACACACTGGAAAAACGCATTAGCTGCAATGCTATTACTAGTAGGCTGTGCGGGTGTGGGCCAGGCTTGGGCAACAACTACCAATATATTGTTTATTGTTGATATCTCGGGCAAAATGTCTGGAAAGTTTCCTAAACAAACCACGCTGGCTGATCCGACAAAAATGCAAATTGCCACGGATGTATTTCAGTCTTTTCTGGCTGAGTTACCTAAAGACTTAAATGTGGGACTGGAAGTGTATGGGCATCATGGCGATAGGGACTGCTCATCCCTTGAGGTGATGAACCCAATAGCACCACTGGATGACTCGGCAATAATGGAAAATGTACGAGATCTCCTGCCAGAACGCGGTTCTACGCCGTTGGCTAAAGCACTGGAACTGGGGGCTGAGGCGTTGAAAAATGTTCAGGGTGACAAGTTTATCGTACTTTTGTCCGACGGTAAGGACAGCTGTGGGGGTGATCCAATTGAAGTGGCGAAGGGCTTAAAAGAGCTGAATATCACAATCAATGTATTAGGCATTGATGTAAAAGATGATGAGATGGCCCAACTTTCCGGTATTGCGGAGGTTGATGGCGGGCAATATTTTGCTGTCAATAATACTGAAGATTTTGAAAAGAGTCTGGCAACCGTTAAAGAAAGGATAGTCGACAAGATACTCGAGACTAATGTGTTTTTTCGTGATGATTTCATCGGCAAATCACTCACTAATCAATGGCGAATTTTAAATCCTGACAAAAACAGCATCGGCGTTGAAAAAGGCGTTGCAGCAATGGTTGTCAAAGTAAATAATCCGAATAAGGCCACAAACATTTTACTTCTTGATACGCCTACTCCGGAAACTGACTGGATTATTAGCGCTAATTTTAGTTCTATACCTCATACAATGGATGTTGTATTTGAATTAGGCGTATCGAATAACACTAATTCGCAACAGATTCTGGCCCAAATACAGCTTAATGTTTCTACTAATTCGGTTAGCAATGTCTTCTTAAGAGGAATCAAGAACATCAAACAGTTCCCTTCTCATAGCTTTTATAAAAAATTGATTTCGTTCAAATCTGCAAACCAAAAACAACATGCTAATTTTTTCAAGGAACACATTAAATCAATAACGCTAAAGCTTCAGAAAATTGGTAACGAATATATTGCCTCAGCCAAGCTGGATCCTTTAAAAGCAGGTGACAAGGTGGTGCCATCAGATTGGGTGGCGCTACAACATTTTACTTCACTGCCGCTTCCGGACGATACCTATTTTATCAGGACGTATTTGAAAGATCCCAAAAGTCGCGGGGCACGGAACGCGAAAGAAATGATAGATGTAAATTGGGTTGAGGTTCAAACGATGGCGTATAAGGATAATTAGGGACAACAATCGTTAGGTAACTCACAACAAATTTATCCGCCATTCTTGGCATTTTATGTTGTGACAACGGAGACGATAAAGGGTCACTTTTCCCGGTCATCTTTGGTCATTAATCGGGCCGCTAATCTATCGCCAGAGAACTTTTTTAAGGCATGACCTTTTTTTTCAAACTTTCCTCCATTTGCTATGTATTTTCTTCTGAAATCATCAATAAACATCATCACCGAATGATCAATCAGATAACCCTCTGAAAAATCCATGATGATAGATTTGCCCGGTTCAAGTTCGGATAATGCTTTTTTAAAGGGCAGGAAATTAGAGAACAGTGCAGAACCTAGCAGGGTAACTACGATTCTGGAGTTATCAGGCCGTTGTATTGTAAAGTAAATTTTAAATATATTTTCTGGCCAGACACCTCGAATTAATTCTATAGCCAGTTTGGCGATAATGCCCATGGTTACGCCGATGAGCAAATCGGTAGCCAATACGCCAACAATAGTAATAATAAACAGCCAGAGTTGATCAACACCTATGTCAAGAACTTCTTTAAAGTTTTTTGGTTCAGCCAGCCGGTAGCCGGTATAAACCAGAAGTGCTGCTAATGTCGCCAGAGGAATGTTATGGATAAAGTGTGGAAATAGAAAGACAAAAACTAAAAAGATTAAGCCATGGAAGAAATTAGCCCAGCCGGTTTTAGCACCATTTTCAATATTGGCGGAACTCCTGATAATTTCAGAGATCAACGGCAAACCACCTATAAATCCAGATAACATGTTGCCGGCGCCGACGGCCATCAAGTCCCGGTCAAGATCAGATTCACGCTTATAGGGATCAAGTCTATCCACGGCAACAGTACTTACTAAAGATTCAAGACTGCAGACCAGGTTGATGCTGATGACCGCGCCCCAAAATTCAACGGTCATGACTTTTGAGAAATCCGGAAAATAAAAGAATGAAGATATTTGGTCAGGGATATCGACTAAATACTCCGGTGCTATCAAGTGTTCATGGCTTTCCATATAAGCCTGGCCCAAGAAAAAAAGATGAATATGCTCGTGTTGAACACCGTAATATTGGCCTAATCCCATGCCAAAGATTAAAACAACCAACGGCGCAGGTAGTTTTTTTAATAGGGGGTGCTTTAACAAGGGCCAGAGTATTAAAATGGCTAATCCACTGATGCCAATAAGGGCAATCCCGGGTTTTGCATGCAAAATACTATTTGGGATCTGGCTAATCGTTGCGAAAATATTGCCAAAGTCCGTGTTAATGCCCAGCATAATATGGCTTTGTTTGGCCATAATGATAATGCCGATAGCGGCTAACATGCCATGTATAACTGAGGCGGGAAATAAAGCGCCTAATTGACCGGCGCGATAAAAACCTAAAATTATTTGCAAGGCGCCAGAGAATACGATTGCCGCTAAAGTTAATCGATAACCAACCATAATGTCACCTTCCCCCAAAGATTCCACTGCGGCGAAAAGGACGACAATTAATCCGGCCGAAGGCCCGGTAATTGTTAGATAAGAGCCGTTGATACGTGAAATTAGAAGCCCTCCAATCACGGCTGGAATGATGCCCGCAGCTGAAGGAAAACCCGAAGCCAGGGCAACGCCCAGACATAAAGGCAAGGCCAGTAGAAAAACAAGAAAACCGGATTGCAAGTCCTGTCGCCAGTTTTGTTTTAAACCTGCTAAACCGGTTTCAGGGTTATTTAAATCTGGATTATTCATAATTCTCTTTATCCTGATAACAATGTGAATTAAGAGCTAAAAAGTAGCCGATTGTATATAGGGTTAATATTTCTTAAAATACGCTAACTTACCACAATATTTTTATGGATTCTTTGAACTGGCATAATCAATTAATAACAATATATCTGTATCTATGCAAGCATTATTAGAAGTGCTTATGGCTTTATAAACAATGTCGGCGAAATTAACCAGATTCCTGCTTTTCCGGCGAAGAAACCGCTATGCCCAAGCTTTTATAGACGACAATTGACCTCGTTGTACTAACCAGCAAAAAGCTTAAAATGGGGGCCAGAATTTATGTGTGGAGAGTGAAAAGGTGTTACAGTTGCTGAGTTGAGTTTGGGGGAAACAACTTGCCAGTCATCCTTTTGCACCTTCCCGACCGATGTGGAACTGGCTAACATCGAAAAGTAATTGATACTCGCGGCTTTGCAGAAAAGTCTTAGTTTTCGCGTTGAAGCTTCATAAACACCCGGTTTTTGGAAAGGGCCTTGTGCCGCAAATTGAAAGTCTGTTTCCTCATTATGAAATTGGCCAAGCTGGCCGTATTTCATTGTCAACAGCGGCCAAATTGGCCGCCAGTCTCTAATGTTAATCCCTAAAAAGATTAATAATCAATATTTTATAACCTCGCATGATTATTGCTATGTTGAAAACAAAGATGTAACCATTCAGTCTGTTTCAACTTAATTTAAGAAGGAAGACTGAGCTGTATGGATACAAGGGTAAATAAGCAGTAATCCGTTGCAGGCAACTGTCATTTCGACCAGAGGGAGAAATCTTTATTGAGTGCTACGTGTCTAGGTTCAGGATTCCTCGCTTCATTCGGAATGACAAAACTCACGGGTCAGTTAAACTAAGATTAGCTATATTATCCAGCAGTTTATTATCATCGGTGTATGCACGATCCAGAGAGTGATTGCAATAGGCTTGAAAAACCACTCTGAAAATACTTTAACACGATGACCTGAATCCTGACTTCACTACGGCACAGCGCACAAGCTCTTGATTCCACAGCGGTTAAAAAAACACCCACTTAATCGTTGGGTGAAGCTAAGATTTTTTTTAATCCCCCTGTGAAACCAATAGTTTGCACCCTGTTATCCGCATTGAAGTCACGGACTCAGGTATAAGGTTGTTGTAAGGTCGTCATAAATTACTGCTACAATCCAGTGCAGATAGGAGTCAAGTGCTTGAAAAAACCAAATGAAAATCCTGGTCATTAATTCGGGAAGTTCATCAATAAAATTCCGGCTTGTGGATATACAAGATCTTTCTCCGCTTGCTGATGGCATCCTCGAACGCATAGGAACAAAACAAAGCAAGGTAAGGTGCTTGTTGTATAACAAAAAGGGCGGTCATACAAAACTTGAAGAGCCGCGCCTTATCAACAGTCATACAGCGGGTTTTAAATGGCTCATCGACTTTCTTAACGGGCGGGTGTTGGGCAACAATCCAGCTGGCCTGATTGCCATTGGACACCGCGTTGTTCATGGTGGAGAGCGCTTTAAACAGGCCACATTGATTACTGAATCAGTCATCAACGCGGTTCGTAAAACCATTCCTTTGGCACCGGAACATAACCCGGCCAATCTGACAGGTATCGAAATTTGCCGGGCAACTTTTCCGACAATACCCCAGGTGGCTGTTTTCGATACGGCATTTCACCAGACTATGCCAGCCAAAGCTTATCGTTATGCACTACCAGAGGCTCTGTTTGAAGAACATAAAATCCGGCGTTATGGCTTTCACGGCACCTCGCATCACTGCGTTGCCCATTGTGCGGCTGATATGCTGGATAAACCCATTGCACAGCTCAACCTGATTACCCTGCACCTCGGCAACGGCGCCAGTGCAGCCGCTATTCAGCATGGCCGTTGCATTGATACCTCGATGGGCATGACTCCGCTGGAAGGTCTTATGATGGGTACACGCTGCGGTGACATTGACCCGGCCATCATTTTCTATCTGGCCCGCTCTGCCGGACTTGCGCTTGATGAAATAGATGCACTGTTGAATCAGAATTCCGGTCTTTCCGGTGTGTGCGGAAGCAATGACATGCGGGAAATACTACAGCGATCCGAACAGGACGACAACCAGGCCAAGTTAGCAATTGAGATGTATTGTTACCGGATTAAAAAATATATTGGTGCCTATAGCGCCGTTTTGGGTCCGCTCGATGCCTTGGTTTTTACTGCCGGTATTGGTGAGAACTGTCCGGCCGTACGTCTGCAAGTGTGCCTAGGCCTGGAAAACCTTGGAATTAATGTCGACTCTGACAAAAACAAAGCCACGATCAATTCAGCGGCAGCAATACAGACTAACACCAGCGCCGTCAAGATTCTGGTTATCCCGACTGATGAAGAGATGGAGATTGTCCGGCAGACACTGGCGTACATTTAACAAATAACTGATTCACAGCCATTCAATACATTGACTAATTCCTATTAAGGAGGACATTATGAACGAAAGCTCATTACCAGCAGAGACTACCAAAGCAGCGCTCAGCGAAAGTGATCTGCAAAAAATGGATGCTTATTGGCGTGCCGCCAATTACCTTTCCGTCGGCCAGATTTATTTGCTTGATAATCCGTTGCTTAAGGAACCGCTGACACTAGAGCATGTAAAACCCCGGCTGTTGGAACATTGGGGTACTACACCGGGACTCAACTTCATATATGTGCACTTGAACCGCGTGATCCGGCAACAGGATCTCAATATGATCTACATCGCCGGGCCGGGACATGGCGGGCCTGGGTTGGTGGCCAACACGTGGCTCGAAGGCACTTACAGTGAATATTATCCGAATATATCCCAGGATGAAGAAGGGATGCGGCGCCTGTTCAAACAATTTTCCTTCCCGGGTGGAATTCCCAGCCATGTAGCACCGGAAACGCCGGGCTCCATCAACGAAGGTGGCGAACTGGGTTATTCACTTTCCCATGCCTACGGCGCGGCGTTTGATAATCCTGATTTAATCGTTGCCTGTGTTGTTGGTGATGGCGAGGCGGAAACCGGCCCGCTGGCTACCGCCTGGCACTCCAATAAATTCCTCAATCCAGTGCGGGATGGGGCGGTGTTGCCGATCCTGCATTTGAATGGCTACAAGATCGCCAATCCCACCGTGCTGGCCCGCATCTCCCATGAGGAACTTGACGCCCTGTTCAACGGTTACGGTTATCAACCGTACTTTGTTGAAGGTAACGAGCCGGAAAGTATGCATCAACAGATGGCAGCCGCCATTGAACAGTGTATCGCCGAAATCCGCGAATATCAGGACAAGGCACGATCAGCAAGTGCTACCGGGCGGCCTCGCTGGCCGATGATTATTCTTCGTTCGCCGAAAGGCTGGACCGGACCGAAACAGGTCGATGGCAACAAGACCGAAGGATTCTGGCGTTCCCACCAGGTTCCATTTGCACAATTGGCGGAAAAGCCCGAACACTTGGCGCTGCTGGAAACCTGGATGAAAAGTTATCGTCCTGAAGAGTTGTTTACCCAGCAAGGTGAATTGATCGCTGAATTAAAGGCTCTGGCTCCCGAAGGTAACCGCCGGATGGGGGATAATCCACATGCCAACGGTGGATTATTGCTGAAAAAACTGCACCTGCCGGATTTTAGGGACTATGCGGTTAATGTACCCAAACCTGGTGCAGTAAAAGCTGAAGCGACCCGGGTTATGGGCACATTTCTCCGGGATGTGATGGCCGAAAACCGCAAGTCGCGCAATTTCCGAATTGTCGGTCCGGACGAAACAGCTTCCAACCGTTGGGGCAACGTTTTCGAAGAAACATCCCGGGCGTGGATGGCCGAGATGCTGCCAGAAGACACGGATTTGTCAGCGGATGGACGCGTCCTTGAAATCCTTTCCGAGCATACCTGTCAGGGCTGGCTGGAAGGCTATCTCCTGACCGGCCGGCACGGTTTTTTTTCCTGTTATGAAGCTTTTATTCATCTGGTGGACTCGATGTTTAACCAGCATGCCAAATGGCTTAAAACCACGCGTGATGAGATTCCCTGGCGCCGTCCCATCGCTTCATTAAATTATCTGTTGACCTCTCATGTCTGGCGTCAGGATCATAATGGTTTTTCGCATCAGGATCCCGGCTTTATAGACCATGTAGTTAACAAAAAAGCAGATGTTATCCGGGTTTATCTGCCACCTGATGCAAACACCTTGTTGTCCGTTACAAACCATGTCTTGAGAAGCCGGAATTATATCAATGTGATTATCGCTGGTAAGCAGCCGGAACACCAATGGCTGGATATGGATGCAGCCATCAAACATTGTTCAAGCGGTATCGGAATATGGGCGTGGGCCAGTAATGATGAGGGGGGGGATCCTGATGTGGTGATGGCATGTGCCGGTGATGTGCCAACGCTTGAAACCTTGGCGGCCGTCGATATTCTGCATCACAAAATACCGGATCTTAAAATACGCGTTGTCAATGTCGTTGATCTGATGACTCTACAGCCTCATGAAGAGCATCCCCATGGACTGAGTGACCGCAACTTTGACGATATTTTTACTACCGATAAGCCCATCATATTTGCCTACCACGGCTATCCCTGGCTGATACACCGGTTATGTTACCGGCGCTGCAACCATAAAAATCTGCATGTGCGCGGCTACAAAGAAGAAGGCACAACCACTACCCCATTCAATATGGTAGTGATGAATGCTCTGGACCGTTTCCATCTGGTCGCCGATGTGGTCGAACGGGTTCCCCGTTTACGTCAGCGCGCCGCCTATGTGAAACAGTATGTACACGATAAGCTGATCGATCATCACCAATATATTCAGCAGCACGGTGATGATATGCCTGAAATTCGTGATTGGCAATGGCCTTCAGAGTGATTGTGAGGCGCTAAATGCAGATGATTCTTTCCTCAGAATACATGCTTTATGCTAAAACACTGATTGGTGTACTGGCTATTGTTAATCCATTAGGCGCAATCCCGATTTTTTTGTCGCTGTGCAGTGACCGTACCCCTGCACAATGCAAACAAGTTGCGAGGACCAGTGCTTTGGCGGTCGCGGTGATTCTGATTCTGGCAACCTGGGGAGGGGATACTATTCTGGGCTTTTTCGGCATAGATGTTCCTGCTTTCCGGGTCGGTGGCGGCCTGCTGATTCTATTGATGGCGATTAATATGCTGCATGCGAGACAGTGCCATACCCGGCAAAACCCTGAAGAAGCTGATGAGGCCGGCAATAAGGAAAACATTGCCGTTGTTCCCCTTGCGATCCCACTGATGGCAGGGCCAGGCGCTATCAGTCTGGTTATTGTTGACGCGCATCAGATGATCAACTGGAGTGACCGGTTAATATTGAGCGTGGATATACTGTTCGTGGCTTTCGCTGTTTGGGTGGCGTTACGGTTGGCCGCACCTATTGGTAAAAAACTGGGGGTTACCGGACTGAATATTGCCACCCGGGTGATGGGATTGCTGCCGAGTCTTGCTTAGGAACGGGGACTTATTAAATACTCGCTCCGTACCGTAAAAGTCGCCTTTATGTGCTGAGGAACGAAGCACATCAGAGGTGATGGATGCGCCTGCGGCTGGCTTAACTTCAAAACACCTGCTTCCAGCCTAATAAAATCAAATGCTTATCTTTCTATCTGGATAATAAAATGAGACTGCAGCGTGTAGTTTGGTGCTGAGCTTGCGAAATCCAATAGAATGTGTGCCGCCATAGTTGCGCAAGTTGTGCATTGTACCTCGGCGCCAACCTTCAAAAATCTGGTATCAAGGTCAGATCAGCTGATCCCAACGCAATAAAATTAAAGCCTTGCTTCCAATGTGCGGGTTGCCTGCCTCCTTGCGGGTATGACGTACGATAAAAGCGTAGCAAGTCATTTTCTGCAAGGTCTGGTTCTCTGAAGTTATTTTCCATGTCTGTTCGTAATCTATTTATGGCAGTTGTTCAACGCTTTTAATAAATCTCAACACGGGGCCAAATAGGCCGCATGGTTTTGCCAAATACCGGCCAAAATGGCCGCCTATACAGCGAATTAATACAAAAAAATAAAAAAAACAATGGCTTATTAATTGGCATGAAAATAGCTTAGTTATTAATGATAAAGACAAATGCAAGTGGAAAGGTTATGCGCAAGAGACTTTTATTCATCAGCACATGCGCCATCGTGACAGCATTTGCGATGGGCTGGTTAGCCGCTTTAATTGCTAATCAATACGTTGAATATAAAGGGATAGCTCAGGCCATGCCAATTATCCGTTTTGAAAGAATAGATGAAGTACGCAAGGTGCTGATTATCGGACTTTTTAACCCGGGAACATTGCCCATAGAAATTAGCCGTACAGCATTGAGTTATAAGATGAACAATGAAATTGTTTCAGCTGATTACATTATCAAAGCATATGGTAATAAGCCACTGGTACTGGATCCGGGTGACACAATACTGGTTCCGTTAGCAAAAAATGCATCAATCAAAGCGAAGAAGGAAATGGGTCATTATTGGGGGCAGTTGGATTTCCGGGTGCCGGGACAGGTCGATTTTTATAGTATACATCACCGGTTTGGTGTTCCAGGAAATGCAACAACTGCTGGGTAATTCTAGTTCACGTCTACGGATGAATTCTGATTTTGAAGGGTTTATCAAAACACCCGCTCGTGATCTGAAAGAGGAAACGAACCGCTATTTTATAAGACTGAATCTGTCAGGAGCAATTGCATCGTCACTTGATGTAAAACTGGAAGGTCAAAAATTATCAATTTCAATAAAAACAGGGGGCTCAAGTGAGCAAAATGGAGGTGATAAAAATCACTATTACCGGCGTGAGCCGTTTTACCGGTACCTATTAACGTTTATTAATTTTACCCGGGCCGGTTAAAAAATCGGCCAGGACTACGGAATACAAAAACGGTGTTTTAACAATTACCGTTCTAAAAGCATAGGGGCTATCCCAGTAATCAAATAAATATTAACTTATATATTAAGGAAACAATCATGAAAAATAAAAAATCAACAAGCAGTACTACCATGGGTGCGGTAATTATTCCTTTGGCCTTATTATTGCCGATTATGGCGTGTGCAGGAGAGGCAGCAAAGAATCCATCCGCCGTATCGGGAAAAAACATGACAGTCAAAAACAACGCTTTTGCAACCGAAAAAGCATTGCTGGGTGACCGTAAACAAATAGTCAAGGAAGCGGTTGATGCAACAAAAGCAACAGAAGCAGCAATACGGGCTCTGGAAAAGAATCAACCGAAAGAAGCATTGGCTGCATTGGAAGTGGTTTCAGGTAATTTACATTTACTGCTTGCCCGCGATCCAAGTTTAGGCTTACTGCCTATTGATATTCAGGTACAGGTCATAGAGGGCATTAGCGATTTGAAAGCCATTAAAAGATTGGAAGATGAATTAGATGGTTTAATTGGTGATAAACACTACCAGGCTGCCCGGCCTATTATTGAGAGTTTAGTAGACGAAATTAGATTGACCACTGTCTATTTGCCGCTCGCCACCTATCCTGCCGCTATTGATTCTGTGGCTCCGCTGATCGATGCGGGTAAATTGGATGAAGCTAAACAGGCATTATATGATGTCCTGGACACTTTCGTATCCGACCAGGAAGTTACGCCGTTGGCAATTATCCGGGCTGATAACAAATTAACTGAAGCCTTTCAAATTGAGCATAAAGGCGATTTATCCAAACAGGAAATGAAAGATAAAATTGCCAAACTGGTCAACGACGCTGGCCAGGATATTAAAGTGGCGGAAGTCTTAGGTTATGGCACCAATGATGATTATCAGGAGCTCTACACTAGTATGGATGCATTAAAAAAATCGATTGGTACCAGCGGTTTCAAAGGGGAGTGGTCAAAAATCAAAAAATCCATAGCAGCGTTTAAAAATAAAATCGTTCATACCCGCGGATAATAAATTCGAACCGCTATAAATCAATAGATCTAATGCCGGGTTGCGCCAATTTCCAACCCGGCATACAAGGATTAACCCCAAGAGACGGATGAAAAATTGCTCAATTAACAGTGGATAATAGATTGATCACCAAGGTTGCGATCATTAGTAAAGGTATAGCCAAAAATATTGCTGATCGATATTTTAGTTGTAAAAACACCATCATCCGGTTATTTTAAACGTTAAAATTATGAAAAACCCCATAATATCTACTATACAAGCAATGGAAATCCTCGATTCCCGGGGCAATCCCACAGTGCGTGTCTTTGTGGAACTTAACGATGGAACCAGCGCCGTTTCCTCTGTCCCATCCGGAGCCAGTACCGGTGGAAATGAGGCCGTGGAGCTGCGTGATCAGAATATGTCCCGGTATGCTGGTAAAGGGGTGCTTACAGCAGTATCTAATGTGAACGGGAAAATCAGTCCGTCCTTAATCGGCATGAATGTTTTTCAACAAGCCCTAATTGATCACACCATGATTGAGCTGGATAGTACGCCCAATAAATCTAATTTAGGGGCCAATGCTATTTTGGGAGTATCGATGGCAGTGGCTCGGGCGGCGGCGGCTGCCGTTCATATTCCTCTTTATCAATATTTAGGCGGTGTTGGGGCAAAACGCTTGCCGGTGCCCTGTATGAACATTCTTAATGGCGGTGAACATGCCGATAATAATGTGGATATTCAAGAATTTATGGTTGTTCCTCTGGGTGCGGGCACATTCCGTGAGGGGCTTCGTTATGCCGCAGAAACTTTCCATGTGCTGAAAAAAATTCTGCAAGACCGGGGGCTTGCCACCAGTGTTGGTGATGAAGGTGGTTTTGCTCCAAACCTGGACAGCAATGAGGATGCAATTGAGATAATTATTCAAGCGATCGAAAAGGAAGGCTAAGCCGGGAGAGGACATTGCCATCGCGTTAGATAGTGCAGCCAATTCATTTTCACTGGATATGAAAGGCCGTTATGATCTCAAATGGTCAGGTGCAGGTAAAATGCACAGCAATGAGCTGATTATGCTTGCTGAAAAATGGGTGTCGAAATACCCTATTATTCTTTGGGAAGACCCATTAGCTGAAGCCGACTGGAACGGGTTTAAACAATTTACCGGTCAACTTGGAAAAAAGATCGAAGTTGTCGGAGACGATATCTTTGTTACCAACACTCATTATATTCACCGGGGGATAGTAGAAGGTACAGCAAATTCTGCACTGATTAAATTAAATCAGATTGGTACGGTATCGGAAACAATTGATGCAGTACGGATGTGCCGTGATGCCGGATGGCGTTATTTTATATCTCATCGTTCCGGGGAAACAGAGGATTCCTTCCTGGCAGATTTTGCTGTTGCAATGGATGGCGGTCATCTCAAGACAGGTTCTGCTAGCCGAAGTGAGAGGATAGCAAAATATAATCGCTTGTTGGAAATTGAACAGGAACTCGGTAAAGCAGCATTGTATTACTGGGACTAAAAAACGAGAACGACACTTCACTTGTCTTGTTGCCCGCTTACTTTGCTGCGGCAACGGTTGCATCTAATCCCACTACCAACTTATTTTTCCGTGAAAACCGCTGCTATCGGATGTGCTTTCATTTTTCAGCCCAGTTAGGTTTTTGAACTATTGAAAAAACCTTCAAAATCAGCCTATTATGCATCAATTCAAAGCTTGCAATAGTTCCAGTACGGCAAGTTTCTGCGAATAATGATTGTAAAAATCGCAACTTGCGAAATTAAAAGCAGCCGTTGCAGTGCAAAATGGAAGTCTGGTCGCGAAGCGTTATTTATCGGGTCAAATCTAAAATGATAAATATCATAAATCTCATTACAATTGCTTCACAGCAC
>Ga0114931_10007156_pt1 | contig 13653 bp, 11 predicted proteins | sample 2SBtaG_FD_89579 | JGI IMG/M metagenome (GOLD analysis project Ga0114931, IMG submission 89579) | Deep subsurface microbial communities from Kolumbo volcano to uncover new lineages of life (NeLLi) - 2SBTROV14_V59a metaG | ecosystem: Environmental > Aquatic > Marine > Volcanic | place: Kolumbo... | reverse complement strand
GAGCGTGAGAGGCTCTCGACCTCGCCATTGATGCCGCGGATGGAGGAGTTGATATGCGCCAGCAGGGAGGCCGTCTCTTCGACGGCTTCCTCGATCTGCTGGCCGGACTGACCGACTTCGTCGTTCACCCGGCTGATTTCCTTGGGGAGTGTGCTGAGGTGCTCCATGAAACGCCCGACGGAGGTGTCGAGGGTGCTCTGGCGGTCGCAGAAGCGCCGAAGGCTTTCGCCAAACTCGCCCAGGGGCAGCAGCTCTTCAGGGCGCACAGCCTCGCTCCCCCCCTCCGCCAGGCGGTGCATGATCGCCACCGCGTGGGCGACGTTGGCGTTCTGCGCGGAGCCAGTGTCCCAGTGGAGCCAGAGAGCGAGCCCGGCCAGGACAGCCGCGCAGCCCAACCCGAGCCAGAGTGAGGGCAGAAAGACCCCGCCCAGACCCGCCGCAGCGGCCAACAGGCTCGGGGTCCAGCGTTTGAGGTCGAGGCCGTCCGAAATGGTGCCCTGCGGATCAGCGGTGTCGTTCTCGGCTTCCATGGTGGCGGTGGGCCTCCCGTGGGATCAGTTCGCCCCTCGGATCGGCCAGGGGGGGGCCGCGCTTGAGGAAAAGTCCCGAGGTCACGCCGGGGTAGTGGAAGGATATTCCGGCTGCTGGAGGCCTCCGCGGGCGGGTCAGCCCAGGCGGACGCGCGAGCTGGTGATCACCTCGTCGTGCAGGGCCCGGAAGGTACCCACCGAAATCGCCTCGCGGACTCGCTCGAGGGTTCGAAGGTAGAAGCGGAGATTGTGGAGCGAGGCCAGGCGCGCGCCCAGGGCCTCCCCGCTCCTCAGCAGGTGCCGCAGATACGACCGAGAGTGCTGCGTGCACACGACGCAGTCGCAGTGGGGGTCCGGAGGTCGAAAGTCCCGTTCGAAGCAGCGGTGCTTCACCCGCAGTTGGCCCTCGCTGGTGAACAGCACGCCGTGGCGGCCGTGGCGCGTGGGCACCACGCAGTCGAAGAGGTCCACCCCGCGGGCGACTCCCCGTACCAGGTCCTCGGGTCGCCCGAGCCCCATCAGGTAGCGCGGCCGATCCTCGGGCAGGCAGGCGTGGGTCAAGGCCAGCAGCGCATCGCGCTGCTCCAAGGTCTCTCCCAGACCGAGTCCGCCGTGGGCATAGCCGTCGAAGCCCTGCGCCGCGGTCTGCTGGGCGCTGCTGCGGCGCAGGGCCGGCTGCGTGCCTCCCTGCACGATCCCAAACAGGGCCTGATCCGGCCGGCTGTGCACCCGCCTGCAGCGCTCTGCCCAGCGCAGGCTGCGCTCCATGGCTTCGCGCATCCGTTCGCCCTCCGAAGGATCTGCGGGAAGACACTCGTCCAGGGCCATGGCGATGTCCGCCCCCAGAGCCTCCTGGATTGCTACGGCGCGCTCCGGCGTCAGGGTCCGGCGCTGACCGTCCAGCGCCGAGTGGAAGGTCACCCCGTGCTCCGCGACCTGGGCCCGCTGCGCCAGGGAGGTGACCTGGAAGCCACCGCTGTCCGTGAGCCACGGGCCGCGCCAGGCCGTGAATCCATGCAGTCCTCCCGCCGCAGCGATCACCTCCGCACCGGGTCGTTCGTCCAGATGGTAGGTGTTGGCCAACACGATCTCCGCACCCAGCGCGCGAAGGTCTGCCCCCGAGACGCCGCGCACCGTGCCGTAGGTGGCCACGGGCATGAAGGCCGGGGTGTGCACGGTCCCATGCGGGGTGACCAGGCGCCCCGCACGCGCCTCGCCAGCGCGGGCTTCGATCTTGAAGGAGAGCGGGGCGCCCATCACAGGATCAGCATGGCGTCGCCGTAGGAGTAGAAGCGGTAGCCATGCGCCACCGCCTCGGCGTAGGTCTGGAGCACCCGCCGGCGCCCTGCAAAGGCTGCTACGAGCAGCAGGAGCGAGGAGCGGGGCAGATGGAAATTGGTGAGCAGCGCATCGACCACCTGGAAGGGCGCCCCGGGACGCATGAAGAGGCGGGTTTCTCCGCTCTCGGCACGCACCCCTCCATGGCCATCCGCGCAGGTCTCGAGGACGCGCGTCGTGGTGGTGCCCACCGCCACCACACGGCCTCCCTTTGCGTGCGTCTCGGCCACGCAGCGTGCGGTGTGCGCCGGCAGGTGGAAGGCTTCGGCGTGCAGCGTCCCGGACCCAAGCTCGGACTCACCAATGGGCCGGAAGGTTCCGGCTCCCACATGGAGCACGACTTCGGCCCAGCCCACGCCGGCGGCGCGCAGGCGTGTCAGCAGGGCACGTCCGAGATGTAGCCCGGCGGTGGGTGCGGCCACCGAGCCTGGCTCGCGCGCGAAGACGGTCTGGTAGCGCAGGGTGTCGGCGGGCTCCGGTGCGGGCCTGCGGATATAGGGCGGAAGCGGGGCCTCGCCGAGGGAGTAGGGCGAACGCTCGGCGGGGAAGGCGAGGGTCACACTGCCGTCGGCTGCGAGGGCGACCAGTTCCGCATCCAGGCCCTCCGCCCCACGCTCGAAGCGGAGCTTCTGACCCACTCGGAGCCGGCCGCGGCAACGCAACAGGGCGCGATGCTGGCCGGGAAGCTCTCCGGGACCCAGCAGCAATGCAGTGGCAGCGCCGCCGCTGGCCTTTTGACCGCGCAGCCGGGCAGGCTCCACCCGGGTGGCATTGGCGACGAGCAGGTCGCCGGGCCGAAGCCAGGCCACGAGATCGCGCACCTGGACATGGGTGCGATGGCTGGTCTGACGGTCCAACACGAGCATGCGGGCTGCTTCGCGCTCCGGGCAAGGGTGCTGGGCGATGCGCTCCACCGGCAGCTCGAAATCGAAGTCAGCGAGACGCAGGCGCCGCTTCACGCACGACCTCCGTGGCGAGGGCGCCCAGAAGGGCGGGGGTGTCGCGCAAGGCGTCCCACGAGAAGAGTGCCGACCCGAGCTGGGGCTCCACAGTCACGCGGCGCAGCTGGGCCACTGCGTCGGAAGGCTTCTCCTGAAACAGCCACGCTCCCAACCCCACCCAGATGGCACGGTTGCGGGCAAGGCCAGCCAGGGCGTCCACGCTATAACGCAGGCGCCGGGGATCCCGCGTGTAGAGCATGGGGACCGCAAAATCCAGCTGACCGCCGTCCAGCCACCCCGGCCAGTCCTGAAGATCCACCAGGTAGGCCCGTTCGCGGTCCGCAACGACTGCGGCAGAGACCAGCAGGCCGGGGTGCACGCCGCGCGCTCGCGCGGCGATGGCGGTCACCAGGGCTGTCAGCTGGCCGCGCCGCCAGGCGTCCCAGGCGTTGGCGTTTGCAAGGGAACGACCGAAGGGGGCCTGCAGACCGGTCTCTGCCTGGAAGCGGGCGCGGCTGGCCTGCCCGTAGCCAAAGCCCAGGCCCACGCCGAAGCGGCTTCCCGGAGCAAAGGGCAGGGCGGCCGCGTAGCGGATGTAGTCCAGGTGCAGGCCGTCCAGCTCCGGATGGCCCTGCAGCAGCTCGGCGAAGGTGGCGACCAGACGTTCGCGTACGCCCGGTGCGGCGGGGTCCAGCCAGATCGCCGGTGTTCCCAGCCGTAGCCAATCCCGGTCCGGAGCAGGCGGTTCGTAGTCCGGATAGTCCAGGATCGACCGGCCCTTCTGGTCCACCAGCGCCGCTTCGCGGCCCAGGTCGCGCAGGATCGGTGCCGTCCGATTCCGGGCGAGGGAGAGCACGTTCACCCAGGCGTGCACGCGCAGACCCGCCTGATGGGCGCGTTTCACGAGGATGGAGAGAGCGTCCTGCCCTCCCTGCCGGAAGACGCCGGCGTAGGGCTCCGCGTCCGCGAGTGTCGAGGGGTACCATGCGCGCCCGCCGCGGTAGACCTGCACGAAGAGGTCCGTCACGCCGAGGGCCTGTGCGTCTTCCAGAAGCAGGGCCACCCGCTGCGGGCGCTCCAGCACCCGCTGCGAGCCTTCGCACAGCACCCACAAGCCGCGCGGTTGGCCCAGATGGGGCTCCTGCAGCGCCGCGATCCGGTGCGATTGCGCTGTTCCAGCCGAAGGGGGCGAGGCTCCGCAGGCGGCTGCGAGCCCGGCGAGGACCCCAAGCGCGAACCCGATGCCAGTGGCGCGTCGGAAGCTGCCAGATTCGCCCATCACGGAGCCAAGCTAGCAGGACGTTGCCACGACGCCGTGCCTCGGCCCCACCGCCTCACACGGATAAAGCGCATGGGAGTACAGCCTGGACACCCAGGTGGCTCACGTCGGATGTACCGTTGACACCCGGGCCGCCTCCCGCACACTGGGGCGGGAGGGGGGATCTGCGAGGCGTGGAGAAAAGGCTGCTCTCGTGGCCGCCAAGCCGGGCCCTGGGCGCCTCGCTGGCGCTTCTCGTGGCCCTGTCCGCGGGCTCGTCACCCAGCCCCGGTGACACGGGGCCGAGGCGGCCGGGGCTCGCCCTGCGCCGCGCGGTGGCGGCACTGGAGTCGGGCGCTCCCCGGGAGGCTGCCTGGCGCCTCGCAGCAACGGCAGAAGAGCATCCCCTCATTGCCGACATCGCGGACCGACTGCGGGTGCAGGCGCTTCAGGACGACGGCCGCCCCGGCGAGGCCGCTGCCGCCGGGTTGGCCTTCCTGCGGCGCTACCCGGGCTCCGGCCAGCGACCGCAGGTGCTGCGCGCACTCGGCGACGCCTACCGGGCGCTGGGGGACATGCGCTCCGCTCGCTCCACCTGGTTGCAGGCCCTGCGCGAGACGCGCGATCCCAGCGCGCGTGCGGGCCTCCACGCCGCCATGGCTGGGAGCTTCGAGGAGGACGGCCAGCCCGACCGCGCGGCACAGGAATGGCTGGAGATCTGGAGCCGCATTCCTGACGCGCCAGAGGCCAGCTTGGCGGAAGCCGCGCTGGATCGTCTCGAAGCGCAGCGCGAGCGGCGCTATCGCCGCGCCGCCAGCTGGGGGCGGCGCAGCGAGGCGCTCTATGACCTGCGGCACAATGAGGCGGCCCTCGAGGCGTGCCAACGGGCCTTGGCACTGGGACCGTCGGCCGCGGAGCACCGCGAGGTGGCAAGGCGGCAGGCCTATCTGCTGTTTCGCCTGCGACGCTACCCGGAGGCCGCGAAAGCGTTCTCCGCTCTTGGCCGGGGCAAGGAGTTCCGCTTCTGGCATGCCCGCTCCCTGGCTCGGGCCGGCCGGGTCGAGCAGGCTATTGCCCTGTTCAAGACGCTGGCGCGGAACCCGCGGCATAGCCTGGACGCGCGAGCGCTGTTTCTGGCTGCCACTCTCGAGGAGGAGCGCGCTCCGAAGGGTGCGGCGAAGCAGGAGGAGATTGTCGCGAGGCGAGCGCCACAGCCTTCCCTGCGGCGAGAGGCCCGCTGGCGGCTCGGCTGGAGGGCGTGGAAGGAGGGCCGCTTCCAGGTGGCCAGCGCCGAGTTCGAGGGCCTGGTACGGGAAGAAGCCGACCCCCTTGCGGCCCTGCGTCCGCGTTACTGGTGGGCACGGAGCCAGATGGCCGAAGGCGACGCAGCGGGTGCGCAGGCCCTGCGGGAGATGGCCCGCGACTACCCCTTCAGCTACTACGGCTGGCGCGCCAGTCAGCGCGTCGCACGCATGGCTCCCACCGAGCGGGAGCCGGCTCCCACCAGGCAAGGAGGGGAGAAGCCGAAGGGGCGCTCGCGTGCCTCCAAGCTGGCTCCTCGGGACCTGGCACGTGTGCGGGCGCTGGTAGAAGCCGGGCTCCTGGAGGACGCTCAGCAGGCGATCCGCGCCCTGACCCGAGGCCGGCGCGGCGCGGACCTCGTGACCCTGGCGCGCCTGTACCAGGCGACCGGTGCCTATCATGCCGCCGAGCGGCTGGTAATCGACCCGAACCTCATGCGGCTCGCCGCCGGTCCGCGCCCCCGACAAGAAGAGCTCTGGTGGCTGGCCTGGCCCGATGCCTACGCGCAGCAGGTCGAGGCGGCGGCGGCGCAGCATGGGGTGGAGGCGGCCCTGGTCTATGCGGTGATGCGGGAGGAGAGCGGCTACCGCCCCGATATCCTCTCGGTGGTGGGGGCCCGGGGGCTCACGCAGATCATGCCCGGTACGGGAGCGCGGTTGGCCCGGCAGCTCGGGCGGGATGGATTCCATCCAGATCAGCTCTTCGACCCCGCCGTCAACCTGGAGCTTGGAGCCTTCTATCTGGCCCAGTTGATGCGACGGTTCGACGGCCGCGCCTCGGCGGCCATCGCCAGCTACAACGCTGGCCCGGCCGTGGTCACGCGCTGGCTCCAGGCCGGCAGCGATCTGGGGGACGACGCATGGGTGGAAGCGATCCCCTACGCCCAGACCCGGGAGTACGCGCGTCGGGTGCTGCGCAGCCTCCACATCTACCGCACGCTCTACGGCGCGCCGTGAGAGCGCTGTGGAAGCCCCGCCGCGCGGCTTCGGGAGGCCTGGACGTGGTCGGCCTGGGCGAGATCTCGTTGGACCACCTGGCCACCGTCGCACATCTCCCACAGCCCGGAGACAAGCTCGAGGTCCAAGCCTGGCGAGATCTTCCGGGCGGCCAGATTGCGACGGCGATCCTGGGCTGCTGTCGGCTGGGCCTGCGCGGTGGGCTGGTGGGCTGCGTCGGCGAGGATGAAGCGGGGGAGGTTGCGCTGGCCCCTCTGGATGCGGCGGGGGTGGAGACCCGGGGCGTTCGCCTCCGGAGCGTTGGCCGGACCCGCAGTGCCACGGTCCTCGTGGAGCGAAAAACCGGTGAGCGGACCATCCTCTGGCAGCGTGATCCTCGACTTCGCCTGAAGGTTGGCGAGGTACGCAGGGAGGAGATCGAGGCCGGGCAGGTCCTCCTGCTGGACGCGGGCGACCCGGAACTCGCCACCTGGGCTGCGCGCATTGCGCGCGGGGCGGGTCTCGCCACGATTCTGGACGTGGATGTTCCGGGGCCGGGGGTCGAGGCGCTGCTCGAGAACGTGGATTTCCCCATCGTTCCGAGAACGTTTCTGGCGGCCGCTTTCGGGGACGACGTGCCGGAGGGGGGTCTGCGCGTACTCGGGCACCTGGGAGCGCGCTTCCCGGTGGTCACGCTGGGGGATCGCGGCGCGATCGGCGGCACCGCCGAGAATCCCCTTCGCAGCCCCGCCTTCCCGGTCCACGTGGTAGACACCACCGGCGCGGGGGATGCCTTTCATGCCGGCTTCGCCTGGGGCCTTTTGCGCGGCCTGCGTCCGGCCGATCTCCTGCGTGCCGCCAACGCTACGGCCGGACTTAGCTGCCGGGCCCTCGGCGCCCAGGGAGGCCTGCCGACGCGGGAGGAGCTCGAGTCACTCCTGCGCGGGCCAGTTCCGGGGCAGGCTGGGAGGACATCGTGAAGGTTCGTCAACATCGCCACTCGGGGGGAGCGCTGCCGCTCGTGCTGCTGGTGCTCGTGCTGGGTCTCGGGGGGCTCGGCTACAACTACAAACGCAACCTCGACCTCGAGCGCCAGCAGCCGAGGCCCTACCGGGCGTATTCGGACGCCAATCTCAAGGGCTTGATCACAGCCTACGAGCATGAGGTCGACCGGCTCCAGGCCCAACCCCTGCGCAGCACCAAGGGCACGCGACCGCATGGCGATCTGCTGGGGGACCGCATCCGCTCCTACCAACGCGTGCACGCGGCAGGGCAGGCCAACCGCCTCCGCGCCAGCGAGCTGGCAGGGCAGCAGGGCATCCTGAAGGAGCTCGAACGCGAGCGGGAGACCCGGGACAGCCTGGGCTCGGGCTGGCAGCTCCAGATGCACCGCGCCTTGCACTTCTAGCCGATCCTCGTCTCCCCCCCTGGAGCACGTGGCCGCGGAGCCCGTCAGTTGTCGTCGCTGGGCGGCGCAATGAAGCCCTTGCCGCCTCCCTCCAGCGATTCGATGTCGAGCTCGGCCGCCTCTCCTTCGTCCGAATCGTGGGCATCCGCCGTCGAGGGCTCGTCCTCTTCCAGCAGCCGGCTCATGGGTGCAGCGGCGGGTCGCGACCTTCTCGGCCTGGGGGCCTTCGGGCGCGGCGCTCGCGGCTCCAAGGGCTTCTCTCGCTGGTCGGCACCGCACTTGGGGCAGATGGGGTCGGGCTTCCCCAGGTCGTAGAACTTCGCAGTGCAGTCGAAGCAGATCCACTTGTGACCCAGGCCGGGCTTGGGCTCGCGACTGGCCGGCTCAGCCGGCGCAAAGCGCTTTTTTGCCGCGCGCCGGGGCTTCGCGGCCTTGGGGGTCGTTCGCCGCGCGTTCTTGAGTGCGCCCTTGCTGGCGGGCGCCGGGGCGGCAGCCTTCTTCCCGGCGGCCTTTCGGGCCGGTGCAGCAGCGACCGCCTTTCCGGCGGCCTTCTGGGAGGCCTTGCGCGGCGCCTGCTGAGCGGGGGCTTTCTTCGCCGCTCTCCCAGCGGGCTTCTTCGCCGTCGACTTCCGGCTCGCCGGTTTGGCCCCGGTCTGCTTCTTCGTGGCCTTCTTGGCGGCTTTCCTGGCCGCGGTCTTCTTCGCGGTCTTCTTGGCGGCTTTCCTGGCCGCGGTCTTCTTCGCGGTCTTCTTGGCGGCTTTCCTGGCCGCGGTCTTCTTCGCGGTCTTCTTGGCCACAGCCTTCTTGGCGGCTTTCTTGCGGAGCTTCTTCGCCGGCTTGTGGGTGTCCCTCCGGGCTGTCTTCTTCCCAGCGGTCCTGGCGGACTTCTTGGCAGGGCTCATTCGCTCACTCCATTACGCATTTCGAGTCGCGTCCCCCGGGTCCATCACCCGGCCAGCGTGGTATCCCGTCCGCTGCGCGACGGGCAGGGTCGACGGCCCCGCCTATCGCAAATCTCCCGAGGTAGGGCCAATCCCCACCAGTCCCCGTACGGGTCCGTGGGACCGTACAAGGCAAGGCACCATCCCCGCGTTTCCCGTTATGGTCATTCCCGCGCCGGGCTCGTACCTCGCGCTCGTCTCCTCCTTGGCCGCACACTCCGCGTGCCGATCGCCAGGCCATGTGGAGTGATGCAGTCGCGACTCGGCTGGACCAGAGGTTGCCCAGCGTTCCAAGGGGGCTCGCGGTCCCTGTAGCACACGAAGACGGCGTCGCCAGGGGTTGTAAGCGAAGTTGCCGTAATTGCGACGCACCTGCCGGGAACGGGCCGGGTCCATCCGCGGTCTCGGGTCCCTGCAAGCTGGATCCAGGAGCTGAAAGCGTGGCCTCAAGAGAGGGGGGGCGAAGGGATCCCATGGATCTCGGGATTCAATTTAACATAATATATCTTATCGGACATTGGAGAGAAGCCTCCAGCCGACCGGAGGCACCAAGATGGAGGCTCCTCGGCCCGATTGCGGCCCCGGGGCGGCTGCGCCCCCTCCGCACCCCTTTACTGGGGATGGGCCGCCTGCTGGCGCAGGCGGAGCTCGCGAAGCCGAGCGGACAGATGGTCGGGAATCGGATCCCCTGCGTTGGCGCGCGCCTCCGCACGACCAAAGACCGCAAGCGCGCGCGTGGGATCCCCCGCGTCCGCCCAGCAGCGGGCAGCCTGGGCCAGCGCCAGGGCCGCTACGGGCTGCTTCAGGTTCCCGGCCGTCTCCCAGGCCTTGGCGGCGCCTTTGGAATCGCCCTGGGCGTCGAGCCCTTCGGCCAGGCGCATCCAAGCCAGGGCTTCCAGCTGGCTGTGGTGCGGCGCGCGCGTCGCCGCCGCTCGCCAGGCGGCCAGGGCACCCTTCCCGTCCCCAATCGCGGCAAGCAGGGCCCCCGCCTGGAGACGGGCCTGGACAGCCGCGGCGGTGCCGTCGTACCGGTCTGCGGTGGCCAGGAAGCGCGCGGCATGGCTCTTGCGGGCGTCGCGCGCGATCTGTGGGTTTGCGGGCTCAGGCGCGACGATGGCACCGGCCGGCGCGCCCATGGCGGCCAGGAAGTCTGCCTGGATCTCTGCGACGGCCTGGGCCGCCTCCTCCGCGCGGTGCCGGGAGTGCGTGGTCCACAGCCCCGCCGCCGCCGCCGAGAGCAGAATCAGGGCAATCGCGGAGAGCACGGTCCTCGGGTTGTCGGCCACCACTTCGGCCGTCCGGTCGAAGACCGGTTCGATCTCGTGCAGGGCTTCGGTGGCCTGCCTGGAATCGCTGCGGCTCGCCATGAATCGCGGATGCCCCCTCTTCTCCGCGCCGACCAGAGCTGCGGAACGCGGCATTGTAGGCGCTGCTTCGGGACCGCGCCCATCCTGGAGCCGCCGCTCTCTCAGCGTGGCTCGCCGCGCCGCTCGCGCAGACGCAGGCGCACCGGGACCCCCGCAAGATCGAAGCGCTCGCGGAGGCGGTTGATCAGGAAGCGACGGTAGGAGGGCTGCACCGCACGTGGATCCGTACAGAAGAGCACGAGGGTGGGGGGGCGGGCCTCGGTCTGCGTGGCGAAGAAGAACTTGATCGGTCGCTTCCGGCTGCCCCGCTGGGCCATGGCCGGCTCGTGGCTGTGCACACAGTCCTGAAGCCAACGGTTGAGCTCTGCGGTGGGGATGCGCAGGCTGGCAGCGTCTCCGAGACGGGCGGCCAACGCGAGCACCCTCCCGACGCCGCGGCCTGTCTTCGCAGAGATCCGGAGCTTCGGGATGTCCCGATAGGGCCGCAGCCGCCGATCCACCTCGTCCAGGAGGCGCTGGCGGGCCCCCGCATCGGCTTGCTCCACCTGGTCCCACTTGTTCACCAGCAGTGCGGCGGCGCAACCCCGCTGCCGCGCGAGGGAGAGCACCCTTGCGTCCTGGTCGGTGAAGCCCTCCGCGGCGTCCATCAAGACAAGGGCCACCTCCGCTCGCTCGAGGGCTCGCACCGTCATCAAGGCGCTGCCGCGCTCCACCGTTCGCACTCGGCGGCCCGGGCGCCGCAGTCCGGCGGTGTCCACGAAGACGAAGCTTCCCGCTTCGCCGTCCACCCGGATGTCGATGGCGTCGCGGGTGGTGCCGGGTACATCGGAGACCACCACCCGCTCGCTTCCGCACAGGCGGTTCAACAGCGAGCTCTTGCCCACGTTCGGGCGGCCTGCCAGGGCGACCCTCAGGGGGGTGCCCTCCCCTGCCGGAGCTGCGAGGCCTGCGGGCGCCTCGGGCAGCTGGCTCACCAGCTCCTCGAGCAGGTCCCACGCGCCGCTCCCGTGCTCCGCGGAGACGGCGCGCACGGGCTCGAGGCCAAGGCCATGGAACTCGCCCGCAAGGGCGGCGTGCTGGGGCGCGTCTAGCTTGTTCACGGCCACCGCGACGGGCCGCTCGCTGCGCAGCAGGAGTCGGGCCAGGTCCGCCTCCTGGGGAAGTAGCCCGGCCCGGCCATCCACGACGAAGAGGATGGCATCCGCCCGCTCGAGCGCCGCCCGGGCCTGCCCTTGGACCGCCGCCTCGATGCCGCTTTCGGCATCCGAGTCGAGCCCCGCAGTATCCACGAGAAGAATCTGCCGCGAGCCCACCTCGACTTCTTCGACGAGCTGGTCGCGGGTGATGCCCGGCGTATCATCGACCAGCGCACGGCGGCGGCCGGCATAGCGGTTGAAGAGGGTGGATTTGCCGACATTCGGGCGGCCCACGATGGCGACGATGGGGAGCGCGGGGACGGGCATGGAGAGCTCCGAGGCGTCGCAGGCTACCGCCGGGGACCTGGGACGCAACTCGCCCCCCAACCTCACGGTAGCTTGAAACTTGTTGACAATGCAGGAGAGCCCCCCGTAGGCTCCAACGGGGAGCACGGAACGACCGGGGCCTGGCGAGCGGGGGGTTTCCCCATCGCGACCCCCGCTAGCGCGTTGTAGGGGAGATATTCGTGACCAAGCGAAGGAATCTGAGGGCGCTCTGCGCCGGAGCCGCACTTGCGGCACTGCTCGCCTCACCGGCCTGGGGGACGACAGCGGCTTTCCAACGCTCGATCGAGGATATGACTCAGGCGCCCCTCGATATCCTCGCCGCGCCCATCGTGGCCGGCCAGACGATCGTGACGAACCTGCGAGAAATCGACGATACCCTGGCTGTGCGGATTGCCTACCCGCTCCCTGGCTTTGCCTGGAACCTGATGGTGCAGCTGGGGGCTGGCGTCATCCGGGAGATGACGGGGGTCCTCGAGTTCGTGCCGGGCACCGTCCTGCTCTTCACCCACGCCGAAATGGATCCGCTCTTCGACCCGGTAGAAGAGAATGACGCGTTGGTGGACTTCGAAGGGATTCCCTTCTACCGCATCAAGTTCGGGATCAACTACACCACGGCCGGATACTGACGCCGCCATGGCGCCGGAAAAGCCGCCGACCGGCTGCTAGTAGGTCCCTCCCCCCTCTGGGTGCAGGAAGCGGGCCACGGCTTCAGTGATCTGCCGGGGGTCCGCGGGGTCCAGCCAGCGCGCGTCGGGAACCCCTCGCAGCCACGTGCGCTGCCGGCGCGCGAACTGCCAGGTATCGCGGTTCATCTCTTCCGCGACATGCGCGAGGGTCTCGCGCCCTTCGAGAACGGGCTGCATGTGGCGGTAGCCAATGGCCCGCATGCACGGCAGCTCCGGCCCGAAGCCGCGGTCCCGTAGCGCGCGCACCTCCTGGAGCAATCCCGCCGCAATCATCCCCTCACAGCGCCGTCGGATCCGCAGGGCCAATCCTTCTCCCGGATCGAGTGCCAAGTGGAGCGAGCGGTAGCGTGAGCCGGCGCTTCGGCGTGCGCGTCGGAGTGCCGATGGGATCTCTCCGCTCACGGCGTAGATCTCGAGAGCGCGCACGATCCGCATGCGGTCGTGGGGATGAAGTCCACCCGCGGTCTCCGGGTCCAGGCGTTCCAGGCGGCGGTGCAACGCTCCGGGATCTCCTGCGGCTGCGCAGCGTTTCGCCTCTTCCAGGAGGCCCTGCCGCACCTCCGCGTTGCGGGCGACACCAGCCATGCCTCCCTCGAGGAATGCCCGGATGTAGAGGCCGGTGCCTCCCACCAGAAAGACCCGACGCCCACGAGCCCACACGTCGTAGGCGGCTCGTGCGGCGTCTTCGGCAAAGCGGGCCGCGTTGTACTGCACCGTGGGCGGTACGATGTCGATCAGATGGTGGGGGATGCGGGCGCGCTCGTCGCGGGTCGGCTTCGCGGTGCCGATATCCAGGAAGCGGTAGACCTGCATGGAGTCGGCTCCGACGATCTCCGCACCGAAACGCTCCGCTAGGTCGAGGGCCAACGCCGTCTTGCCCGCCGCCGTGGGCCCGGTGATCACCACCACCGAGGGGCGCTGCAGCTGCTGCTCCGGCGGGGCTTCGCACATGGCTCGCACGATAACGGTTCAGGGCAGCGGCGCCCTTCGCAGGCGCTCAGGCCCGGCCGAAGCGGCGCTCGATCTCCGCGAGGCCTACCGGCACAGCGACCGGGCGGCCGTGAGGGCACGTGGGCGCCCAGGCGATCGCATCCAGCGCATCGAAGAGCGCGCGTTGCTCCTGCGGATCCAGAACCTCACCGGCACGCCGAGCGGAGTGGCAGGCCATGCTGGCAAAGAGCTGATCCGCGGCACCGAGGATCCGAGTCCCGGCGCGCAGGCTGGCTCCGAGGTTGCCTGCCCGCTGAAGCTCTTCGGCGAGGCCGCGCAGCAGGCCCAGCGGGTCTCGTTCGGCGAGCAACGCGGGAACTGCCCGGAGCATCACGCTGGCTTCCCCAAAGGGCTCCACCTCATAGCCCAGATCGCGCACCAGCGACGCGTTCTCCGCGAGGGCTTCGGCTGCCCCAGGCGCAAGGGGCACGTGGCTGGGCACCAGAAGTGCCTGGCGCTCTGCCCCGCCCTTC
>Ga0114931_10007155_pt1 | contig 13654 bp, 10 predicted proteins | sample 2SBtaG_FD_89579 | JGI IMG/M metagenome (GOLD analysis project Ga0114931, IMG submission 89579) | Deep subsurface microbial communities from Kolumbo volcano to uncover new lineages of life (NeLLi) - 2SBTROV14_V59a metaG | ecosystem: Environmental > Aquatic > Marine > Volcanic | place: Kolumbo... | reverse complement strand
GTAGCGACGCAATCCAGGATTCTGGATCGCCGCGCCGCCGTAAGGCGGCTCGCGATGACGTTCAGGCCGAAGGAATCAGAACGACGCGCAAAGTAGTTTTTCAGCAACCTGTTAGAGATGCCCCTAAAAAACCACAGAGGCCCGTCATCCGCCCGGCTGTTGCTGGGTGATGCAGTGAACTCCGCCCTGGCCGGTGATCAAGGTGCGCGCCGGGATGCCGACGATTTGGCGGTCCGGGAAAAACCTGCCGATCAATTCCAGGGCCGCCCGGTCATTGGCGTGGTTATAAGCAGGCACCAGCACCGCGCGGTTGCCGATATAAAAATTCGCGTAACTGGCGGGCCACCGGTTTTGAGCGTCACCCACGTAGCCCGGCATCGGCAGCCGCACCACGTCGAGCGGGTTGCCGTCCTGGTCCCCGGCCTGCCGCAAAACCTCGTAATTTTCCTTCAAGTTTGTATAATTGGCGTCGGCTTCATCCTCCTCCCAGGCGCAAAGAACGGTATTGGCATTGACAAACCGCGCCAGGTTGTCGATATGTCCATCCGTATCGTCACCCTGGATTCCACCTTTGCACCAGATGATTTTTCGGATGCCGAGAAAATCTTTCAGGCGGCGTTCCACTTGGCCGCGGGTCAGGCCGGTCTTGCGGTTGGGGTTGAGGAGGCATTGTTCGGTGGTGAGACAGGTTCCCTTGCCGTTGACGTCAATGGCCCCGCCCTCCAGAACCATTTCCGGCTGGAAGACGGTCCATCCGGCCCGGCCGGCAAGAATTTGGGCGGCGCGGGCATCGTCCCGCATCTCGTATTTTCCGCCCCAGGCATTGAAGAGCCACCGGTTGCAGGCGGGTTTTTTGCCGCCGCCGGCATCGGCTGAAAGAAAGTTGGGGCCATAGTCCCTGATCCAAATGTCGTTAGTCGGGACTATGTAAAGTTCCACTCGATCGAGATGCTCTAAAGGCAGTTTTTCGACCACCGCCTTTGCCAGGGTTTTATCGTTCACGAGAATATGGACCGGCTCCCCTGCCGCCAGCGCGCCGATCATGGAAACATACAACGATTCCATGGCCTGCATATCCGGCCAGTAAGTCCGGTCATGCGGCCAGGTCAGCCAGGTGGCGGCGTGCGGTTCCCACTCGGCGGGCATCCGGTAACCCAGGGCGGCAGGAGTCTCACTCATTTCGATCCAGGTAGATTCGCGTCAGCCCTTTATAGGCGTCCGTCCTCCGGTCGCGGAAGAACGGCCAGTTGCGGCGGGTTTCGCCGATTTGCGACAGGTCGCATTCGGCGATGAGGAGCTGGTCCCGGTCCGCCGCGGCGCGGGCAAGCACTTCGCCGAAAGGGTCGCAGACGAAAGACTGTCCCCAAAACTGCAGGTCGTCTTCCCGGCCCACGCGGTTGACCGCGGCGACGAAAACTCCGTTGGCGACGGCATGGCTTCTCTGCATGGTTTCCCAGGCGGCGTGCTGCTTTTGCGCCTCCCCGGCGTCGGCGTTTTGAAAACCGATGGCGGTGGGATAAAATAGAAATTGCGCGCCGGAGAGGGCGCACAGCCGGGCGGCTTCCGGAAACCACTGGTCCCAGCAAATGAGCACCCCGACCCGGCCATAGCGGGTCGGAAAACTTTCAAACCCCGTGTCTCCCGGCGTAAAATAAAATTTTTCGTAAAAACAGGGGTCGTCGGGAATGTGCATCTTGCGGTACCGGCCGGCAATCGAACCGTCGGCGTCGATGACCACCGCCGTGTTATGATAAATCCCCTCAGCGCGTTTTTCAAACAGCGGCGCGATGATGACGGTTTCCAACTCGGCGGCCAGCCGGCACAGTTTGTCCGTCGTCGGCCCGGGAATTTCCTCGGCCAGGGAAAAATATTTCGTATCTTCTTCCCGGCAAAAGTAGCGCGAACGAAATAACTCCTGGAGGCAGACGATGCGTGCTCCCTTTGCCGAAGCCTCGCGGATGACGCGGATGGCGTGCTCCAGGTTCTTTTCGTCCCGGTGCGCCATCTGCGCCAGGCCAACGGTGATATTATGATTACCGGACATATTCAGTTGCGGAGAAAAAGTTTTCGACGATCGACATGATTTATAGAGTGTAGACAATCTTTCCCTAATCATCAACGTTCAATCCGCCGGGTTTCATGCAAGACATCGAGTGGATAAAAAAAGCGCTGCGGGATTATTACAAGCCGAAACTGCGCCGCGAGTTAAAACGTGAGCCGAACCGGGAAGAACTCGACCGGCGGTTCCGGGAAATTTACAGCCGGTTGAACTTCACCCTTCTCGTGGGAGTCAACCAGGGGGTGAGCGTGGTTTTCCACGAAATCGCCAAAATTTCGCTGGATGAATTCGACCGATTCCGCGACAATGTGGAAGGTTACATTCTGCAACGATTTGGGGGAGGAAATTTTAAACTGAATTTTTATGAAGGGCCTTCCTTTGTGGTGACGGTGAATTACAAGCCCGAGGGAGAGCCGAAATGGAAACACTTGATTCCCGGAAAATCTTGACGCCCTCGCCTGCCCCCACGAAACACGCCGCGCACCCGCCGCGTTCCCAGCCGGCGCCTTTTTCCGAGGCATTGCAATCCATCCTCGGCAAGCGGGAGGACGCCGCGCCCCCGGTTTGCGTGGAGGGCCTGACCGGTTCTTCGCGGGCGCTGTTTTTGGCGAACCTTTGCCGCGCCGCGTCCTCTCCCATTCTGGTGCTTACCGCCGGACAAAACGCCGGCGAGTCGCTGCTGGGCGATATGCGCTACTTCATCCGGCATGAAAAATTTAAATTTTCGCCTCGGTTTTTTCCTTCCTGGGAGCTGCTGCCCTACGAAGACCTGTCTCCGCTGCGGGAAATTTCCGGCGAGCGGCTGAACATCCTCAATCGATTATCCCGGGGCCAGTGCCCCTTGCTTGTCGCCCCCGTGGAGGCGGTGCTGCAATACATCATGCCGCGCAAGGCGCTCGAAACCTTTCTGTTCACCATTCAAAAGGGCGACGACCTGGACCGGGAAACCGTGGAAACCTGCCTGACCGACGCCGGTTACAGCCGCACCGGCCTGGTGGAGGAACGCGGCCAGTTCAGCCTCCGCGGCGACATTCTCGACATCTTCGTGCCCGCCCACGACAATCCGGCGCGCATCGAGTTTTTTGGCGACGAAGTGGAATCCCTGCGCTGGTTCGACATCGGCTCCCAAATATCCACCCGCGAAATCAAAAACCTCGTCGTTTTGCCGGTGCGGGAAATCTGCCTGGACCGGGCGCGCCGGGAACGCGGCATCGCAAACATCCTCGCCCTCGGCAGGACCGGAGAAGTCAATCCCCGCCGGTTGCAGGAATGCGTGGAACGCATCCGCAACCTCGGAAACTTCGGCGGCATCGAAAAGCTGGCGCCTTTTTTCTATTCGGAAAAAGAGACCCTGTTCGACTACCTGCCGGCGGAAACCCTCATCGTCCTGGACGAGAAAGAAATCATCAACACGCAAATCGAGAAACATCAAGACCTCATTCTCACGGAGTACGGGCGCGTCCGGGAACGCGGCGACATCGCCGCCGAACCCGACGACCTGTACCTGAACTCCGGGCGGTTTGCCGATCTCCTGACCCGGAAAAAAACACTGCACCTGAGTTCCCTCAAACTTTTCGAGAACGGCAATCATGTATTCCATTATGAAGTGAATGCCATTCCTCCCATGCAGGGGAAATTCGACGCCTTCGCCGGGTTTGCGCGCGATTGGCTGCGCCGGGATTTCGAACTGACGGTTGTCGCCCCGACCAAGGGGCATGTCTCGCGGGTGCACGAACTTTTCGACCAGAACGACTTGCCGCTCAACGTCGAGCAGGGAAGCATCAGCTGTGGGTTCAAATTTCCGGCCGCCCGGCGGATTTTCGTCGCCGAGCATGAAATATTCGGGCGCAGCCACAAGCACCGTTACCGGCGCAAACCCAAGTCCATGAGTTTTCAGCGCGGCTTCAAAGACCTGAAGCCGGGCGATTTTCTGGTGCATATCGATTACGGCATCGGCAAATATGCCGGCCACCGCGAGCTGTCGACCGGGGAAGGCGGCGGGGAATTCCTGGAAATCCACTATGCCGGCGATGAAAAATTGTACATCCCCATGGACGGCCTCGCCTTCATCCAAAAATTTATCGGCAACGACGACCAACCGCCGCCCCTGGACAAGCTGGGCAGCGTTGCCTGGAAACGGCAAAAGAACAGAATCAAAAAATCCATCCGCGAAATGGCCGGGGCGCTTCTCAAACTCTATGCCAAGCGGGAAATTGCCGAAGGCCACAGCTTTTCCGCCAATCCCGTCTGGTTGCAGGAATTCGCCGATTCCTTCGAATTCGTCGAAACCGATGACCAGATGCGGGCCATCGAAGACGTGTTGGCGGACCTGGAAAAACCGAAGCCCATGGACCGGCTGATTTGCGGCGACGTGGGCTTCGGCAAAACCGAGGTGGCCATGCGCGCCGCCTTCCAGGTTGTTCTGGACAAAAAACAAGTGGCCGTTCTGGTGCCCACAACCATTCTGGCGCAGCAACACTTTCTGACTTTTCAAGAACGGTTCCGCGAATACCCCATAACCATCGACATGGTCTGCCGGTTTCGCACTCCCAACCAGCAAAGGCAAACCCTGCAAAAATTGAAAAACGGACAACTGGACATCGTCATCGGCACCCACCGGCTGCTTTCCGGCGACGTGCAATTTGCCAATTTGGGACTGATCGTCATCGATGAGGAACAGCGTTTCGGCGTCAAGCATAAGGAAAAGCTGAAACAACTGCGCGCCACCCTGGACATTCTGACTCTGACCGCAACGCCGATTCCCAGAACCCTGCACTTCTCCTTAATGGGCGTACGCGATTTGAGCGTTATCGAAACGCCTCCGGAGGACCGCCTGTCCATTAAAACCTATGTGAAACGATTTGACGAGGACCTCATCCGCGAGGCGATTTTGCGGGAGATCGAGCGTGGCGGGCAAATCTTTTTCGTCCACAACAAGGTTCGCAGCATCCATTCCGTGGCGGAGATGATCGGCAAGATCGTCCCCCAGGCCAAGCTGGGAATCGGCCATGGGCAAATGCCGGAAAAAGAACTGGAAGACGTTATGGAAAAGTTCATCAATAAGAAAATCGATATCCTGTTGTCCACGTCGATCATCGAGTCCGGCCTCGACATCCCCACCGCAAACACGATCATCGTCAACCGGGCCGACCAGTTCGGCCTGGCCCAGCTCTACCAGCTGCGCGGCAGGGTGGGACGCTACAAGCACCAGGCTTACGCTTATTTCCTCATCCCCGGCGCCGGAGCGATTTCCTCCCAGGCGCACAAACGCCTGACCGCCATCGAGGAAATGGTCGAGCTGGGCGCCGGATTCCAGCTTGCCGCAAGGGATTTGGAAATCCGCGGAACGGGCAACATGCTGGGGCACCGGCAATCCGGGCACATCAACGCCGTCGGCTTCGACCTTTATTGCAAGTTGATCGAGGATACGGTAAAAGAACTGAAGGGTGAAAAGGTCGAACACAGCATTGAACCCGAAATCAATTTGATGATGAAGGGATTCATTCCAAAAAACTATATTCCCGATCTCAATCAGCGGCTGGAAATTTATCGGCGGCTTTACCTTGTCAACAATCCGGAATATATCGACTCCATCAAGGATGAGTTGCTTGACCGTTACGGCAGCCTCCCGGAACCGGCGGAAAAGCTGCTGCGTCTTTTGGAAATAAAAATCCTGTGTCAAAAACTCCATATCTCCCGGGCGGACTTGAAAAAAGACGGCGTTTACCTGACCATTGAAACCTCCACGCCCATCGCCCCGCAAAAGATCGCCGAACTTCTCGACGACCGACTGCGCCTGGTCTCGGAAAACCAAATTGCCCTGACGGCAAAAAGGCAAAACTGGCGCAACGACACGGAAACCGTCAAACATTATTTACAAAAATTACTGAGTGCTTGCGATGCTGATTAAAATCCCCGGCATACCGGCCATACCGCCGTTCGTTACCGTTGCTTTTTTGTTGGCGCTTGCTCTCGGCGGCTGCTCCGACTCCGTATCCTCCCGGAACGGCATCCGTGACGACGCCGTCGTGGCCGTCGTCAACGGCGAAAAAATTCCCGCCGGGGCATTCAAAAAAGAACTGACCCTCATGAAGCGCAAATACCGCGTCCAAAAGCAAGGCTCCTCCAAGCCGGAGGAATTGTTGCTTCTCAAAACCAAGGCGTTGAATCAATTGGTGCAAAATCTTCTGTTCGGGCAGGAAGCCAGGAAGCACGGCATCCGCGTACATGAAGAACAGCTGCGGCAAACCCTGCAAGAGGCAAAAAACGGCTACCGCAAAAACTCTTTCAAGCGGATCTTTGAACTGGAGGATATCAGCCGGCAGGACTGGGAAAACAAGTTGAAAAACAACCTGTTGATAAAAAATTTGATAAACGCGGTGGTCAATAGTAAAGTGGTTGTGGCCAAAAATGAAGTGGCGGAATACTTTGAGAATCATCCCAAGGAATTCCACAAACCGGAACAGGTCCGAGCTCTTCACATCATGGTAACCACCGAGGAGGAAGCCCGTAATATTCTCAAACGCCTGGAAACCCACGGTGCGAATTTTTCCGACCTCGCCATTGAATACTCCCAGGGGCCGGAAGGCACCCAGGGAGGCGACTTGGGATACTTCGAGGCCGGCCAAATGCCGGAAGAGTTTGACGGTGTTTTCAAGTTAAAACCGGGAAAAATCAGCGATATCATCCGCACACCCTACGGGTTTCACATCTTCAAGGTAGTCGATAAAAAACCTGAACGCATCATAGGCTTCGAGGAATCGAGGAAACTGATCCGCGCCAAACTGTTGCAGCAGCATCAGGAAGACGCCTTTCGCAAATGGGCCGCGCAAATCCGCGACCGCGCCCGTATCGAAATCGACCATGAGAACTTCGCGCAAATCAACTGACATCCTCGCCGCCGGCGTTTTCATTCTCCTGGGGCTGGCGGCAAACCCTGCTGCCGGCGCGGAGACCGTTGACCGAATCGTCGGCAAGGTTAACGACAACATCATCACTTTCAGCGAAGTGGAGGAGCGGGCCATCGCCTTGAGTAACCGCTTGGAAAGCGATCCCTCCCGCGCTCCCTCCCAGCCCCCCACCAAAGATGAACTCATGCAGCAAGCCCTGGATTTGTACATCGAGGAAAAACTGCTGATCGAGGAAGGTAAAAAGAAAGACCTGAAAGTCGAGGAAGCACAAGTCGATAAAGCCGTCAAGGGCATCCAGGCGCAGAATCATTTGAGCGACGACACCCTGGAACAAATGCTCGCCCGCGAAGGCGTCACCTTCGATGCCTACAAAGATCAGATCCGCAACCAGATCATGATCTCGCAAGTCAGGAAAACACAGTTCAAAAACCGCATGCGGATCAGCAAAAAACGATTAAAAAAATACTACCGCACCCATCTGAAAGATTTCAGAACTCCGACTAAAATTCACGCCCGCCATATCCTGTTCATTCTCGACAAAGATTTGTCCAAAAGCGCCAGAGAACTGAAAAGGGAAAAAGCCCGGGAGGTTCTCCGGGAAATCCGCTCGGGCGCCGACTTTAACAAGATGGCGCAAATTTATTCCGAGGACGTTTCCGCCCCCAAGGGCGGGGACCTGGGCGTTCTGGAAGAAGGGAAGATGCTCAAACCATTTCAGGATGCCGCCTTCCAACTGACCGTCGGCGAGGTAAGCCCCATCATTGAGACCCCCTACGGGTTGCACCTCATAAAGGTGGACAAGAAAATTCCCGGGAAAACCCTCTCCTTCAAGGAAGCCGAAAACACAATCAGAAAGATCCTCCTGGACCGGACCTTGGAGAAACGCTACCGGGCCTGGATCGGCGAATTGAAAAAAACCGCGTATGTGCAAACGACATTGTTCAAAAAGCCCGCCAGGAAAGCCAAACGCTCCGGAAAAGGCATCCGGCAAACCGCCAGTCTTGCCAAAAGAAAACTCAACGCTAGGGTAAAACGCCCTTCCGGAAAATCCGCCGTCAAAAGAAAACGCGCTCCAACCCGGGCCGTGTCCAAAAAACCGGCCAGACAGCAAACCAAACAAGTGAAAGCCAGAAAGAACGGCAGACCCGAACCCTTGAGCCTGTCGGCCATGGAAAAGAAGTTGATGCAAATCAAGACCCTGAAAAATAAAAAGAAGATATCCGAGTCCGAGTATCAGATGAGAAAGAAATGGCTTTTAAGCCAGCTTTAGTCTTCTCCGGCAAACCCGCCCGTCCCGCCCCGCAAATGTGATACACTTTTACTGATTTGTTTCCGCGCGCCACACGCATAATCTTCTGACATCCGCTGCCGGCAACCGCCGGCAAAAGTCACAAACCGGCCGGCTCGCGTCCCCGGTTCGGACGGGTGGATATCGATGAAACCTCTTGTTGAAAAATTCAAAGCGGCCCTGACCCGTTACCGCATGGTTTCTCCCGGGGAAAAGGTTCTGGTATCCGTATCGGGGGGAGCCGATTCCGTAGCCCTGCTGCATCTTTTTTACGATTTGCGGAATGACCTGAAACTCCGCCTGGCCGTTGCCCATCTCAACCACCTGGCCCGAGGCAAGGCCTCGGATGAGGACGCTCTTTTCGTTTCCCGGCTGGGTGAAAAACTGGGATTGGAGACCCACATCGAAACCATCGATGTCAAAAAAGAACAAGCTGCTTACAAAACCTCCTTTCAGGAAACCGCCCGGCTCCTGCGATACCGCTTTCTCGAGCAGGTGCGGCAAAAAACGGCGGCGGATAAAATCGCCCTGGGGCACACGGCGGGAGACCAGGCGGAAACGGTTCTCATAAATTTTTTGCGCGGCAGCGGCATGAAGGGACTGACGGGGATCCCTCCCGTCCGGAACTGTGTCATCCGCCCCTTGATTGAGTCCTTTCATCAGGACGCGGAAACTTTTTTAAAAAGCCGCGGCTTGCCGTTTCGCACCGACCTTTCCAACAGCGACCCGCGGTATCTGCGCAACCGCATCCGCGCCGACCTGATTCCCAAACTGCAAACGGAATACAATAAAAACATTCTGACGCATATCGTCCAAACCGCCGAGATTCTCCGGGATGAAGAAGCGTTTTTGGACGCCTGCCTGCAAAAGAGCTTTGCGGCATGTTTCACCTCGGGCCAAAAAGGCAGCGACGTTGCGCTCAGCCTGGAAAAAATCAAAGCGGAAAGTCCTGCCTTGCAAAAACGGTTGGTGCGAAAAGCCTTTTTTTTCGTCAACAACCACCTGCGCCGGCTGACCGCCCGGCATGTGCAACAAGTCCTGGAGTCGGTTGCCCGGCCCCGGCGCGGCAGGGAACTGCATCTCCCCGGCCGGCTGCGGGTGACATGCGCCGGAGACGACCTGGTGTTCAGCAAGACACCCGGACACCGGCCCGGCCCTTCAACCGGCGGACGGCCTCCCACTCCCTTGAAAATTTTCGGCACCACCGAAGCCGAACGCTTCCGGTTCGTCACCCGCTTGAGCGACCCAAAAAGCGGCGGCGGTTACAGCGGGTCCTTGAACCGGGCTTTTCTGGATTTCGATAAAACGGGGGATTGCATTTATCTCCGGTTCTTTTTACCGGGGGACCGATTCGTCCCTTTGGGAATGTCCGGAACGAAGAAATTGAAATCGTTTTTTATCGACGAGAAAATCCCCCGGGAACAAAGAAACCGGACGCCCATCTTGACAACACGGGAGAATGATATTATCTGGGTGTTCGGCAAGAGAATCTCCAATACTTACCGCGTGACACCGGAAACAAAAAATATTCTCCTGATCGAGGGCATCCCGCTGAACGACCTTGCCGGGGCGGGGATACAACCTGAAAACCGGGAGAAAACGAACACAAAAATAAACATTTAGAACCTGTTTTTCGTTTATTATGTTAAAATGGAATCACCTGTAACACAGGACAAAAGCCGTTATTCTACGCAAAGGAGAGCGTTTTGAATCAATTTTATAAAAACCTGGCACTCTGGCTGGTCATCGGCTTGATCATGATCGCCTTATTCAATATTTTCAACAAGCCGCTGACCTCCCAGTCCGAGGTTATTTTTAGCGATTTCGTCAACAAAGTGGAATCCGGGGAAGTTGCCAATGTCGTCATCCAGGGAGACCGGATCCGCGGTAAATATGTTGACGGGCGGACGTTCCAGACGTTCACGCCGCCCAACGATCCGGAAATCATCAAGCAATTACGCCAGAAAAATGTGCACATCGCGGTGGAGCCTCCGGAGCAAACCAGCTGGTATATGAGCCTGTTGATTTCCTGGTTTCCCATGCTCCTGTTGTTGGGCATCTGGATATTTTTCATGCGGCAGATGCAAAGCGGCGGCGGCAAAGCTCTTTCCTTCGGCAAAAGCAAGGCCCGGCTGTTGAGCAACGGCAAGAACAAAACCACATTTAAAGACGTGGCGGGCGTCGATGAGGCCAAGGAGGAATTGCATGAAATCATTGAGTTCCTCAAGGAGCCGCAAAAGTTCAACAGCCTGGGCGGGAAAATCCCCAAAGGCGTGCTGTTGATCGGCCCTCCGGGAACGGGCAAAACCCTGCTGGCCCGCGCCATCGCCGGCGAGGCCAACGTGCCTTTTTTCAACATCAGCGGATCGGATTTTGTCGAGATGTTCGTCGGCGTGGGCGCTTCGCGGGTGCGCGACCTTTTTGAACAGGGCAAAAAAAACAGCCCCTGCATCATCTTCGTTGACGAGATCGACGCCGTGGGAAGGCACCGCGGCGCCGGCCTGGGCGGCGGCCACGATGAGCGCGAACAAACCCTGAACCAGTTGCTCGTGGAGATGGACGGTTTTGAAAACAACGATGGCGTCATTATGATTGCCGCCACCAACCGCCCGGACGTCCTCGACCCGGCGTTGCTGCGCCCCGGCCGGTTCGACCGGCAGGTCGTCGTCAACCGCCCGGACGTCAAGGGCCGCGAAGGCATCCTCAAGGTGCACACGTCCAACGTGCCGCTGACGGACGATATCGACCTTAAGGTCATTGCCCGGGGAACGCCGGGTTTCACCGGGGCCGATCTGGCCAACTTGGTGAACGAGGCCGCCTTGCTCGCCGCCCGCAACGACAAAAACGCCGTCACCCAGGAAGACTTCGAAGAAGCCAAGGATAAAGTTCTGATGGGCGTGGAACGGCGCAGCATGGTGATCTCCGAACATGAGAAAAAAGTCACGGCCTACCACGAAGCCGGCCATGCGCTGATCGCCGCCTTGATCCCGGGCACCGACCCCATCCATAAAGTCACCATTATCCCGCGGGGGCGCGCCCTGGGCGTCACCCAGCAGTTGCCCACGGACGAAAGACACACCTATCCCAAAAAATTCCTGTACAACAACCTCGCTATTTTCATGGGCGGACGGGCAGCCGAAGAGGTCGCTTTGGGCGAAATCACCACCGGCGCCGGCAACGACATAGAGCGCGCCACGGGCCTGGCGCACAAGATGGTCTGCGAATGGGGTATGAGCACAAAGATGGGCCCCCTCACCTACGGCACAAAAGAAGAGCAGGTCTTTCTCGGACGAGACTTCAACGTTCAGAAAAATTTCAGCGACGAAACCGCCAAGCTGATCGATCTGGAAGTCAAAGCTCTGGTTATGGGCGGCTACAACAGGGCCAAGGAACTGCTGTTGGCGAACCGCAACCTTCTCGAAAAACTCGCTCAGGCTCTCTTGGACAAGGAAACCATAACCGCATCCGAGATCAAAGAGTTGATAGACGGCAAACCCAGCCCGCAAGCACAGGAAGACGCCGCCGATGCCTCGGCGTCCCGCGCTTCGTCATCCAAGCAACGGCGGGAAAAGCCCGGCAAAAGCGGCGCCGCCGGAGATATCCTTCCCGGCCCGGAACTTCCGGACCCATCCCCGGCTTAGCCGGCGAACGAAAAAAATATTTTCACGCTCCGATCATCGATTCGCCCCCTGGGGAAGACGGTTTTTTTTGCCTCGATCCGTGGCATCATACGGCCGCCGCAAACATCCAAATTTCATCTGATTTTGGAGATTGGCGAAATGCCGGACTTCTCCCTCAAAGCCAACGGCGAGTCCATGCCCGTCTTAATTATGGGAATTATCAATCTCTCCCCGGACTCGTTTTATAAGAAAAACCACTGTTCCGCACAAGCCGAATCTCTTGCAATGGCGGAACGATTGGTGGAGGAAGGCGCCGACATTCTGGATATTGGCGCCGAAACCTCCCGGCCAGGCTCGCAACCCATTGCCGATGAGGTTGAATTGGACCGGTTGACGGCCGTCGTCCCCGAATTGCGCCGGCAAATTAAAATTCCTCTCTCCGTGGACACCTGCAAGCCCCGCGTGGCGGAGAAAATGCTCTCGCTGGGCGTTGACATGATCAACGATATCACCGGACTGCAGCACCCGGAAATGGCGGAGACCATTGCGCGGCATGGGGCGGGCGTCGTGCTGATGCACATGCGGGGAACCCCGGCTGTCATGCAGAACCGGCCTCGTTATGACGACCTTATCGGCGAAATCCTGCTCTATTTACGGAAAAGCGTCGCCCTGGCGGAAGAGGCCGGAATCCATTCCGACCGCATCGCCATCGACCCCGGCATCGGATTCGGAAAAACCGCCGAACACAATCTGGAAATTCTCCGGCAACTCGGCCGCTTCAAAGTGTTGAACAAACCCATTCTCCTGGGCGCGTCGCGCAAATCTTTCATCGGCAAGGTGCTGGACCTGCCCACGGAAGAGCGGCTGGAAGGCTCCCTGGCGGCGGCACTGATCGGCATGGAAAACGGCGCCTCCATCCTCCGGGTGCACGATGTCAAGGAAACCGTCCGGGCCGTGAAAATGACGCAGGCCATTTTAAATCCGCGAATCCAACATGACGACGATAAGACTTTACATCAACGTTGACCACGTGGCGACGATCCGCGAAGCCCGGAAAACCGTGGAACCCGACCCGCTGACCGCCGCGCTGCTGGCGGAGCAGGCCGGCGCCGACGGCATCACCGTTCACTTGCGCGAGGACCGCCGCCACATCCAGGACCGGGACGTGGCCCGCATCCGGGAATCCATCAAGACCCGGCTCAATCTGGAAATGGCCGCCACCGGGGAAATGGTCGGCATAGCCTTGCAAACCCGGCCGCAACAAGTCTCCCTCGTTCCGGAAAAGCGCCTGGAAATCACCACCGAGGGTGGACTGGATGTGTGCGCCCAGGAAGAACACCTGCGAACCGTGAAAGACCGGATAGCCTCCCGGAACATTTTATTCAGCTTGTTTATCGATGCCGATCCCAGGCAGATCGACGCCGCCCAGCGCATCGGCGCGGACAGCATCGAAATCAACACGGGCCTTTATTCGGAAACGACGGACGGCCCAGCCGCCGATGAGGAACTGAAAAAAATCCGGCAGGCCGCAGGCCACGCCGCCCAACTCGGATTGCGGGTATTCGCCGGCCATGGATTAACCAACGACAACGTCCTGGCCATCGCCGCCATTCCTGAAATCGAGGAACTCAACATCGGCCACAGCATCGTCGGCCGCTCGGTTTACCTGGGAATGCAACAAGCCGTCGGCGAAATGCTTCGTTCCATAGAGCGGGGCGTAAAATTGCGCCCCCAATGAGGCGGATTTTGTGGTAAACTGGCGTTAATCGAAATCAAT
>Ga0114931_10007154_pt1 | contig 13655 bp, 13 predicted proteins | sample 2SBtaG_FD_89579 | JGI IMG/M metagenome (GOLD analysis project Ga0114931, IMG submission 89579) | Deep subsurface microbial communities from Kolumbo volcano to uncover new lineages of life (NeLLi) - 2SBTROV14_V59a metaG | ecosystem: Environmental > Aquatic > Marine > Volcanic | place: Kolumbo... | reverse complement strand
CGACCGCCAACACCATGGCCACCAGCACCCCCGCCATCGCCATTGCGTCCACCACCGGCGCCGCACGCACCATCGTCCCGAAACCAGCTGACAGAAACCGCGCATCGCTATTGCATGGCATCAACAGCTGGGGCTATCAGCTGCAAAATCTCGACATGACCAGGGCGGCTGCATCGCCCTATGATCTGCTTGTCATCGACCCATCCTCGCTGGACTTCGGGCCAACGAACTGGGGGCGCAAGATGCTGCAGCGCCTCAAGAGCAAACCCAATGGCAAAAGGCGCCGCGTCGTTGCCTATCTTTCGATCGGCGAAGCAGAAGCCTATCGCAGCTATTGGCAGCGGCGCTGGGTCGGCCGGCGCGGCACTCCTCCCAAAGGGCATGGCAACAACGCGGCCGCTTTGGCTTTGGCGGGGGCTGGGGCGGGCCGAATTACGCCGCCAAAACCGATTCTCGCAACAAGACCGGTTCTCGCAACAAGACCGGTGCGCGCCACAAGACCCGTTCGCGCAACAAGACCCGTTCGCATCACGGCGCCGCCCCTGCGCGCCACAAGGCCGGCCCTGCGTACCAGGCCACGCCGGGCGCATCTGCCGCAATTCGCATTAGCGACTACTATGCCCTCGCGCCTTGCCCATTTTGCCACCCCCAAGCTCAACGGCTTCACCGCCGCACTCAAGACCCCGCTGCAATTCCCAACCGACAAGGCACCGCCCTGGCTTGGCTATGAAAACGCCAGTTGGCGCGGCAATTTTCATGTCCGCTTCTGGCTCGAGGGATGGCAGAAGCTCATCATCGGCTCACCGCGTTCAGCTATCGCCCGACTCATCAAGGCCGGTTTTGACGGTGTTTATCTTGACCGCGCCGATGCCTATGAATCCTGGCGGCATGAGCGGCCGGGCGCGGCGGCGGACATGAAGCAATTCATCACAAAGCTTGCCTCTTACGCACGCCAGCAAAAGCCAGATTTCATCGTCATCCTGCAGAACGCCGAAGAATTGCTCGCCGACCCGGCCTTGCGCAATGCCATCGACGCTGTCGCCAAGGAGGACCTGCTTTACGGCCCCGAAAAATCGCCTGGCACGCCGGTTCGAAATTCGGCCGAGGACGTAAAACGGGCCTTGAGCTATCTCAGGCTGGCACAGCGCGATGGCCGCCCGGTCCTCGCCGTTGAGTATCTGAAGGACGCTGAGGCAATAAAGGCTGCAGCGCAACGCTTGACCACCCTGGGGCTCATCCCCTATTTCGGCCCGCGCGAACTCGACAGCCTGCCGCAGAAACTCTAACCGCACGGGCAGCGCCGCTTCGCCTTGGAAAGGCGCCACGTCTTGTTGAAAACACAGGCCACGTCTTGTTGCACGCGCGGATCGCAGAATGTCTGCCGGCCGCATGAAATTGAGCCACTATGTCTACCGCCGCACGAAATTGAGTCACTCATTCCGCGCGGATGCTATTCAAGGAGCGCCACATGACACATGACATGGCACGCGATATGGCAGTTGTTATAAGCAGCATCCTACGGAGCAGCCCCGTCATGATGACTTTCGCCATTTGCCGATCAGGCCGCTATCGTCTGCCTGCGCTCCTGTCTGTCACCCTCGCCACCAGTCTCGTCAGCCTTTTGGCATGCCCCCCAGCAGGCATGGCGGCGCGCGAGCTGCCGCGCTTCGTCCCCCGCCCGGTTGCCGCCGTGCGCCCCAACGGACATGCCGGCAGCCAGGCCCATCGCCTACGCCTTATCAATGCCGCCAGAAGCTGGGGCTACCAGTTGAGCAGCCTCAATGTCGCGCAGGCAGCGCGCTCCCCCTTTGATCTTCTCGTCATCGACGGCACCACCGGGCTCGCCGGCAACCGGCCGCTGACGCGCGCCCAGATACAGTCCCTCAAGCGCAAGCCTGACGGCAAACGGCGGCTGGTTATTTCCTATCTCTCGATCGGCGAAGCGGAAGATTATCGCACCGACTATTTTGCCAAGGAATATCTCACTGAGGACGCGCCCGACTGGCTGATGGCGGAAAACCCGCATTGGAAGGGCAACCGCATCATCAGGTTCTGCGAGGAGGGATGGCAGAAAACCATCCTTGGCGACCGCTACGGCCACAACGTCTATAATTCAATCGAGCTGTCGCCGCTCGACAGGCTGATCGAGCTGGGGTTTGACGGCGTTTATCTCGACCGCGTCGATGTCTACAGCGAAGTCGGCCGGCAATGCCCGGACGCGGAAAACAGGATGGTCGATTTCGTGGCCCGTCTGGCATCGCACGCACGCCGGCGAAATTCCAATTTCATTGTCATGCTGCAAAATGCCGAGGAACTTCTGGTCCATGCCAAGATGCGCCGGGCCATCGACGCGGTGGCCAAGGAAGACCTCTTCTATGGCAACGACTATTCGCAACGGCGCAACAGTGCTGACGACATCGCCAATTCGATCCAATATCTCAAGAAGGCCAAACACGCCGGCCGTCCGGTATTCGTGGTCGACTACGTCAAGAGCCGGCGCAAGATCCGCGCCGCCAAGCGGCTCATCAAGGCCAATGGATTCATCCCCTACATCGGCCCGCGCGATCTTAACCGCTTGTGGCTGCCGGGACGCAACTTCTAACCGCCCATCCCGGCCGACACAGTCAAGACGGTTAACCCTGCCGTCCCCTCTCCCCTTCATTGCGCAACACGGCTAGGATAACGGCGTCGGCAGCCCACCCGAGCCCGAGGCTCCCGCCCAACCAAGACAAACTCCAGGAAAGCCCGCAAATGTTACAGCACGCGGCCCAATACCCGGTCACAACAATCCTGATCCTCCTGGCATTGCTGGCGATGGCCTGGTTCGGCTACCGCCAATTATTTGCGGGGGCGGACAGCCGCCACGAGTCGCACAAAGGCCCGGCTCACGCGACGGAGCGCACAGACGGCCGATCACGCAGACGCAACAGAGCGCGCAAGCGCGACAGCCGGACGTCACCCGACAGCACAACAGCGCCAGCACTGCTCAGCGCCGCCAAAAGCTGGGGCTATCAGTTGCAGGACCTCGACATCGGCCAGGCGACCGCCAGCCCCTTCGACATGCTGGTCATCGACTATGCCTTGGATGGCGATGATGACAGCGCCCTCAGCCCGGCCCAGGTGGCACGCCTCAAACGCAAAGCCGATGGCGGGCGCCGTCTCTGCCTTGCCTATCTGTCCGTCGGTGAAGCCGAGAGCTATCGCTCCTATTGGCGCCCGGAATGGAAAAAGCACAAGCCCGGCTGGCTATTGCGTGAAAACCCCGATTGGCAGGAAAATTACGCCGTCCGCTTCTGGCATGACGGCTGGCAGGAGCTGATCTTCGGCCAGCGCAGGGCCTATCTCGACAAGATCATCGCGCAGGGCTTTGACGGCGTCTACCTCGACAAATGCGATGTCTTTGAGGACCTGGAGCGCGACTATCGCAAGGTTGCCGCCGAACGCAAGGACCTTGCCGGTGACATGATCGGCTTCGTGCAACGTCTGGCCGCTTATGCCAGGTCGAAATCCCCCGAATTTCTGCTGGTCATGCAAAATGCCGAAGGCCTGTTGCGCCATGCCGCCCTACGCACCGTGCTTGATGGTGTCGCCAAGGAGGAATTGTCATTCGGCCAGGACGGCGGCCAGCGGCGCAATGAGGACGACGACTATCAATATGCCCGCCACCATCTCGGCCTGATGCGCAGCGCCGGCAAGCCTGTTTTCGTGGTCGAATATCTGTCGGCAAAGGCAAAAATCAAGGAGGCCGCGGCGCTCTGCGATGGGCTGGGCTTTGTGCTCACAATTTCAGATCCATCGCGCGAGCTTGACCGGCTGGACTTTGATGCCGCAATCGTCTGAGCGCCGGCGCGAGGCATCACCAGCGCCTGAAATGGCTGCCCCTGAAATGACTGTCCCTGAAATGAACTGCCCCGCCCCTTTTGAGTCCAATCAGCCGGCCACCTTGATGCCGGCACGCCAGCGCCGCCACAACACGATGGTTGCCGGCAGGAACACCAGATCGCCCAGAAGCGCCGCCATCAGGGTCATTGCCGAGACCTTGCCAAACAAACGCAGACTGGGCAGATCCGACAACACGGTGACGCCAAGACCGAAGGTCAGCACGATGGTTGTCAGGATGAGCGCCGGACCGACCAGCACGCGGGCGCGGCGTATCGCCAGCGCCGGATCTTCGCCTTCGCGTTCTTCCAGGCGCAGCCTGTTGAGGAAGTGAATGAGCGAATCAACACCGAGCCCGAAAACGACAATCAAGGCCACCACCGAGGCGAACTCCAGACCATCGCCGCCAAACCATAAAAAGGCGCCCGTGGTGACAATCGGAAACAGGCCCGGCAGCAGCGAAATCAAGCCGACAAAGACCGAACGGAAGGCAAGGCCGATCAGCGTCGACACAAAAACAATCTCCAGCGGCAGCTTGGCATTCAACTGCTTGATCATGATCGAGCTGTTGCGCGCCGCTATGGCCGTCAGTCCGGTTACCGAAATCGTGAAATCAGGATGCGCCTTGCGCAGCGACTGCAGTGCCGCGTCGATCTTGTCGATGACCGGCAGAATCCGGCTGGAGTCAATGTCAGGCAGCCGCCCGGTCACCAGCACGGATTTTTGATCGGTTGCGATAAAGCGCTGCACCAGATGCTTCGGCAGATAGCCGACGAACTTCTTGACCGATGCAAGCCGGGTGTCACCCTGCGCGGCAAGCCAGCGGCGCAGCGATTGCAGCGACCAGACGTTGCCGAGACCTGCCGTCTTTTCCAAAATCAAATGCGCGCCCTTGATGACATCCATCACCGGCTCGGAATAAAGCTGATGCGGGGCCTTCCATTCGATCATGATATGCACCGGATTGGCGCCGGTCAGCTTCTGGTCGAGTTGCCCGGTTGCCGCCAGCGCCTGCTCGCGATCGGGCACCTGATCGGCAAGCCGGTAGCGCGGTTGCAATTGCGCATAGGCCAGGCCGAAAACAGCAAAAAGCACAAAGCCGGCAACAACATAGGTTCTGGAGCGCTCAACCACCCGATCGACGATCCAGCCAACGGCGCCGGCCAGCCAGTCCATGGCGCCATCGGCTGGCGACACCACCGCGGCAAGAGAGCGTTCATTGCGGATGAGCAGCGTCGCCAGCAGCGGCAGCGCGACGATGACGCAAAGGAAGGAAATTATGGTCGCTACCGCACCAGCCTCGCCGAAGGTGCGAATGAGTCCTGAATCGGAAAGCTGCAGGGCCAGAAACGACAGCAGAACCGCGCCATGGGCGAGCACGCAGGCCGGGCCAACAACGAGAATGGAAAACCGCGCCGCACTATAGCGGTCATCCCCCGCCCTGATCTGCATGCGCAATGCCGAGGTCATTTGCATGCTGTCAGCAAAGCCCAGCACCATAATCAGCGGCGTCATGACATTCAAAAACAGATTGAGCTTGAAGCCCAGCCAGCCGAGCAGCCCGAGCGACCACAATGTTGCCAGCAGTGGCGGCAATGCGGCGACGACCATCAGCGAAACGCGCCGGAAAAACAACATCGCAATGCTGGCGCCAAACAGCAGCCCAAGGCCATTATAGATCAGCTGGTCGTGCTTGACCGCATTGCGGATTTCCATCTGCATGACCGGCGCGCCGGTTAACTTGACGGTAAGCCCGCTGCCTTTCAGCTGTTCCTCGGCCGCCCGGCGGATACCGCCGATCACCTTGTCGGCACCGAGCTCGACAACATCCTTGCGGTTGAGCGCAATGACAATAAGCGCCAACTGCCCATCCGGTGACAGGAATTTGCCCTTGACAATGTCATTCTCGCGCATCTTTTTGATGGCTTCGTCATAGGCCTTGCCTTCGGGCAATTCATCCGGCACCAGCGGCGGCGCATAGCCTTTCGCATTCATTTTGCCGCGCGCCGAAAACAGCGATACGACACCGGCAACGCCATCGCTCAGGTCCATCTCGAAGACGACATTGCGCAGCGCCATGAACTGCTTGCGCCGCAGCAGCTTCTTGCCCTCAACGACGACCAATACGTCATATTCGTTTGACGGAAACCGCTTCGACACCTCCTCGAACCGGTGAAACTCCGCTGTGTCGGTGCGGAACAGCTCCGATAATGAATCATCGACGCTGAGACGCTGGTAGCCGAAAAAACCGCCAATGGTCGCGACAATCATGAAAATCAGGCAGAGCCAGGGCGCTGTCAGGGCGAGAAATCCCAGCCGTTCCATGCCAAAGCCAAGATTGAACCTGGGATGGGGGCCATTGCCGCCTATCCCGTCGTTTCCTGTCCCCTCGTTGCCTGACATGGTTTCCCCTGTGTTTCCCCTGATTTGCCGCTGCCCGGTCTTGTCTGCCAGACTTGCCCGCTTGTGAGCCGCCCCGAATCGGAATCTATCTCCACCGGTCAATATAGATCGCAGACCCTGCCCCGGCAAACATCGCCGCTGCTGACAACATCGCCGCCGGGGCTGAAAACACCAGCGGAAAACACCGCAGCAAGCCGTTATAGCTGTAGATTTTGCAGCAGAGCCTCAGCGATTTTGCCACCGCAATCAGCCAGTCGTGACCACAGGTCTCAATCTTAACGCTTCCCAAATATTCAGATTTACTGATATGATGCCGCCCGCGCGGACATATTTACTGGCAATGACCAGAATGACTGCCATAATGGAGCGCATTGAAAAATGCACCGAATTATCCAACGCCAACCAGAGGAAACCATCGAATGGCTGACAAAACTCTCGACGCCAAGGGCTTGAATTGCCCTCTGCCAATCCTGAAGGCCAAAAAGGCCATCAACGAGGTCCCGAAGGGCGGTACGCTGGAAGTTCTTTCCACCGATCCAGGCTCGGTCGCCGACTTTGAAGCCTTTTGTCGCACCACCGGCAATGAACTGGTTGAAACTGGTGAAGAAAGCGGCGTATATCGTTTCCTGATCAAGCACGCCGCATAGCATCCGGACCAGGCAGCTTTTGCATGATCGTGCATTGCCATCTCAATCCTGCGTCACCATCTCCATTGACGCGCGAGCGATCGTCCGGATTATGCAGCCACCGAAGGCGTCCCGCTCAGAGGCCTTATGGCGCCTTGAGCGGGATTTCATTTGCGTTGCCGACGGCGGTCGTCGTCGCGCCGGTTGATATTTCTGCCGCACGATGGCAGCATTTCTGTTGGCTGCACAGGCGGCATTGTTGTTGGCCGCAGGCGGCATTGTTGTTGGCCGCAGGCCGGCGCTGACGGGCGGTTAGCTCAGCGGTAGAGCACACGCTTCACACGCGTGGGGTCACTGGTTCAATCCCAGTACCGCCCACCATTGAAACATATTGCAGATCAATGACTTAAGTCTGATGCTGAGCCTGCGCTCAAAAGGCCAAATAGCCCCTGGGGTAGCAGCCGGGGTAGCGGGATTGTGGTTAATGGCTGGGTGGGCGGTGTTCGATGGTCACCAAATATCAACCTGTGCTGAGTATCCTGGCGCCCCAATGATCCCCCGATGGACACCAGCCCGATGCACGCTTTCGATATGATCCGGCTCCTTGCGCCTGACCTTGAGCCGAAACTGGCGAAAATCCATCTCGCAAGCTGGAACGGCCGCCAGTACCCTCTCGACGAGTTTCTGACCGGCCGGTTCTTCGAATAGCAGTCCTATCAGACCCAGAAGAACTTCGAGCGTCCGTTCGTCCTCTCACTCATCAAGCTTGAGGCACGCGACCAATGGCTGTTTTGCGGACTCCACCGGGTTCAGGGCCCCTGTGAACTCGGGCCGGACCCTGACCCCGCCTCGGGCGACAAGCAGTGCTGGCGCTACCCTCTGGAGGAGGAGCCGGCCTGCTCAGAGCTGACGGGGCGTTTGGTCGTCTCGTTCACCCGGCCGGGGCGGCAGTCCTACCTCAATGCCGAGACATGGGCCAACCAGATCACGTTGGCCGAGATCTACCCGCGCCGGCTGTCGATCGGCGAATTCCCTGGCTATCGCTCGATCGACCTCTCCTTCGATGAACTGTGTCTCGTGGTTAGCCAAGCCCTCGATGGCTGGCGCTCGGCATTGTCGAGCGTGGCAGGCGTCTACCTGATCTCCGACGCTGAGACCGGCGATCTCTATGTCGGCGCAGCCTCAGGCGCCGGAGGCATCTGGCAACGCTGGTCGGACTATGCGGCCACCGGGTATGGCGGCAACGTCGAATTGCGCGCGCTCGTCAATGGCGATGGCATGGACCGCGCCAGGCAGTTCCGCTTCTCGGTCTTGGAGATCGCCGACATCCATACCGGCGATGCCGACGTCATTGCGCGAGAGGCACACTGGAAACGCGTACTGCTCAGCCGCTCGCACGGGCTCAATGGAAATTGACCATCGAGCTGTACTGCACACTGTCTAGGATTCCGCCGGAACAAACTGCTTCAATCCGCTATCGGCAAGAATTCGGCTAAATTCATTGGGATTTAATATCCGCACCGATCTTCTTGCTAAATCGCCCTACCTTCTCTGCCATTTCTGCCTCGTAGTATCGTCCGCCGACTCGGTAGGGCACGAATTTCGTGAACCAGCGATGGCACACACGACCCTTATTGCCGATCCGTGCGAGCGCGAACGCTCACCGCAAGTTTCAAAATGGTCACTCCAATGTTTCTTGGCGATGCAAATCGTACCGCCAGCAGGCTTCGTGGAGAAAGCCTAAAGAGCCAGATCACATTTTGGTGGCGTGTTTTGAATTTTGCACGGGCTGCTGGTCAAAACCGTAACAACTTGGATGCAGCATTGCGGGACCTGCAATTGCGGGAGAAGAGGATTTTCGGCGGTCCTGGTGAAGAGGGACAAAGTAGCGTTCTGATCAGTTTTCCCTCGGGAGTTTTCCCTGCAAAGCAATCGGCGCCCCCCAAAAAGCTGAATGATGCCGAAGGGCGAACTGTTGGTCCCGGAGCATGTTACTTCGGTTACGGGCTGATGAAAGCGTTTGGTAAGGACGCTGGTGAACTAGAGCGATCGTGCTTTCTCGGAGGGCAGGTGTTTCAGGCGCGTTTTCTGTTTAGTCATCGCCTGGGCGACGAAGACATCTCCTCTTTCATTGAAGCGTTGAAGTTCTTTGGCCTTGTCGGTGGACTGCGAGCCACCCTTTGTAACATACTGATTTCAAAGAGCGAATATTGGCGATTCCGCGAACCTCTTACCATTTCAGGAAAATGGCTCGCATTTTTCGCAACCGCACACTTCATAATCATGGTTTTCATTGCCTTGTCAACACCTTAACCTCAACCGCGAACCTCACGCCGAAAACTGGCGGCAGCGTTGGTCAAGTGGTAGACACTGCGCAGAGGGCTGCATCGTCCTGATCAGAGATGATCGATGAGCCTGTCAATCACGCAAATGCGGCCCATCCAATGGAACAGAATCCTCCCGGTTCCTTCGTCCTGCTGCCAAGCATAAATTTCGTGAGTCGATGGTCTGTGATCGCCGGCAAGATCTTTGATCTTGTCCCTGTTTCTTGGTTTCCGTGACTGGTCCGCCGTCCAAACGCACAGAGCGTCCAAAGTATCATTCACCTGCCGCCAACGCCTCGCCGGCAGTTTTTTCAAGAAGCTCTCCATCTGCCGCTTGACACTGTCGCTCGGCTCCACTGAATCGAGCAATGGCGAGAAGATTTCCGTTTCGGATTTGTCATTCCTGAATTTCGACCAGAGTAGCGCGCCCCACTCCGAAAGCTCAGCTTCCTTGCCGGCAATCAAGAGAAGAGATTCAGGAATATTGGCCCCTTCCCATTCATTCCTTGAAATCTGTTTTCCAGCAGCTAGGGCGCGATAAAGTGCAAAATGCTTGTAAAATTCCAGCGAAGTAGACAGTTGAACTGGGAGTCGCGGGATATGCATGAGATCGTCGCTCGATTCGAAGACGTAGAGCGTTTCCGCGCCACTCAGCATGGCCAGATTTTGCATGTATCCATTAACGCCCTTGAATCCGCCCGTCAGATTGAAAACGACTTTTCGCCCTTCCTTCTGTGCGTCACCGACGATAAACGGGAAACTGATCAATCGCCTGTCCAAATCACAAAACAGCCTGCATGGCACAATGAGTCCCCATGAACCCGCTTTGATCTGCGTCTTTATGTCATCTATGCGTCATCTATGAATTTGCCTGACTAACCAGAATTTTCTCTAAGCTTTTGATTTTATTGGCGATCCCGGTACGACTCGAACGTACGACCTGCGGATTAGAAGTCCGCTGCTCTATCCAGCTGAGCTACGGGACCGTTGGGGAAACATGACGCTGTCCTGCCTGCCTGCCAAGAAGCGATTGCCCAGTCTTGCATCATGCGCTGCCGCCAGGCCGGTCATAGCGCGTAGAGCATTAATGCGTCCAGCTGCCGATGCGGCCGAATTTGAAGTTGTCAGCATAGGCTTTGCGGACAGCTCTGCGCGGTTTTGGCTCGCTCACCTTGAATGCCAGGCCGTTACGCTTGGCATAGGCAATGGCCTCGTCCCTGGTGGCAAAACGCAAGCGCACCTGCGCCCCGGTGTCAGTGGTGCTTGTCCAGCCCATCAAGGGATCTATCTGGCGCGGCGCCGCCGGCTCAAATTCCAGTATCCAATATTTGCCGCGCGCCAGGCCCGACTGCATGGCGGTTTTGGCAGGTTTATAGATACGGGCGGACATGGCCTATCCTTTGGCGTTGGGAAATTTGCGGCGTTGGCAGCGGACTGTAAACCCCGTCATGTTGATTTCAAAAAATCCATCCAAGCCCTTGAAACCATGGTCGGGGCACGGTGATTCGAACACCGGACTTCCTGCTCCCAAAGCAGGTGCTCTACCAGGCTGAGCTATACCCCGAAACATGTCTTCGACCAGAGCCCGTCTTCTGCCGCGTTCGCGCCTGAGCGTCAAGCGGAGAAATACCGCAAACACACCAAGGATCCTGCCACCACCCGTCAGGCCCTTGCGGGATTGGCGATCAAACAAGGCCGGGTATTGCTGCACTATGGCGGCATTTTGAACAAAGGAGCCTTTAGCCTGTCACCGACCTTGAGCCCGAGCCGGCGCGCCGCGCCACCGGCCAATTCAAGGACAAAGCTGGCGAGGCCGCCTGAAGCTATAATATCCTCCGACAGCGGCTCGGTATTTGCAGCGATTCGCAAGACAGACCCATCAGCGCGGACGAACACCATGTCGAGCGGTATATAGGTGTTCTTCATCCACATGGTGATGATCTGCGGATGCTGATAGACGAACAGCATCCCGTTTCTGTCATCCAAATGGCTGCGATACATCAGCCCGAGGGCTTTTTCAGCATTACTTCGGGCGATTTCGGCAATGATTGTTTTGGCACCTGCAGATGTCATCAGAACGATGGTCTCGTGGCGCATCGCCGCCATGGCCCGCGCCGCCGGCCCGACAGCGCTCATCGCCACCATAAGCAGAGCGCAAAACAACGACAGGGCCGCCACATGGACAGCCCTGCCACAGTTCTGTAACAAGCCTTTAACGTCGTCAATACGGTCAGTGAGAGGTCGGATGCGTGGTATCAGCACCATCGAGACGCAACTCTGCTGCCATGGTGCCTTTTTCGCCATTTCCAAACCGCACCTGAACCATCTGGCCTGGCCGCAGTTCAGTAAAGCCAAAGCGGCGCAAGGTCTCCATGTGAACAAAAATGTCAGGGGTGCCTTCTCCACGAGTCAGGAAGCCAAATCCCCGCACACGGTTGAACCATTTAACCATGGCGCGTTCCCAGCCACTTTCGGGTTCAACCACAACGTGGGTCCGCTGTGGCAACTGCGAAGGATGAATAGCTGTAGTTTCATCCATGGATATGATCCGGAAAGCCTGCATTCCCTTCGGGCGGCAGAGAACTTCGCAATGCACCCTGGCACCTTCATGGGCCGTCTGGAAGCCGCCGGCACGAAGGCAGGTTACGTGCAACAGAATATCCGAGATGCCATTGTCGGGCACGATAAATCCATAACCCTTGCTGGCATCGAACCATTTAATGACACCGGAAATCTCGATGACTTCCAGCCCTTCAGGATTGCCCGGCTCGTCGTCGCCGCCACGTTGCCCCGCAACGGCTGCGTTCAGCTCCGGCGTCTGTTTTGAATCCCCCATAGGTAGCTACCCCTTTTACTCTAAGCGTTAAAATTCAAGCGTACATTTTTCATTCGTCTTCGATAATCGGTTTGCAAGGTTGCCCACCCGCCAACGCCTCATCAATGACTTGACCGGAGCTTATAGATTTATGCCGCTGAAGCAAGTATGGGCTTACTGCGCCGGCCACGCATGAGCCGCAGAAGATCTCCCAATCCCTGTTAACTGAAAGGCTATAAGATATTGTTTTCAAGTAAATTTCCAGACACTTCACGAAGGCTCGGAAAAAGTGATTTGCGGGTCTCCATGAAGCGTTTGTTCGACAGCTTTTCAACCTATATTTATGGGTCTTTGGCCTCAATACAGGCACAGGTGATTCGGCTTTGACGACAATCACTTGATGCATTGAACAGCTTTCTGAAGGCGCAAATAGTCGCGCCTGATTGCGTCCACTATCCCCAGAAATTTCATTTGCCGGAAAATATTTTTTGGCAATCTGTCACATGGACTTTGAAAACCGCAGCAGCGGGCTCCTGGCCGCCGGCATGTCACTTTCAGGCGCTCGCGCAGTAGTTGACATGAGCTTCGCAGTTTCCATTTATCAGCTCACAGCGATGGCGTTCAGCGCCGCTGGTTGGGCGGTGCGATTGAACGGCGCAAATGACCATATGCATTTAACCGCTCAACGGGCCCATCATGGCAGTCGCGACGGCAAGGTGGTAGTCTTCTAAAAATGTTCATCTCTTAAAGTGTTAGTCTCTAAATGAGATGAGCCTGCGGGGCATTGCCATTCATCCTGGTTACTCGAGGGTCACTCTGCCCGGCAGCCCGACAGTGTTGGTTGTTTTCTGGAGATCACATGAGATATCTGCATACCATGGTGCGCATTAGCGATATTGAGAAAAGCCTGGATTTCTACTGCAACAGGCTCGGAATGGTTGAAACGCGCCGCATTGACAATGAAGCCGGTCGCTTCACGCTTATCTTTCTGGCCGCGCCCGGCGATGAAGCACAGGCGCGCAAGACCAAGGCACCGCTTCTTGAGCTCACCCACAATTGGGATCCTGAATCTTATGACGAAGGCCGCAATTTCGGTCATCTGGCTTTCGAGGTTGATGATATTTATGCAACCTGCAGCGCTTTGCGCGAAGCCGGCGTCACCATCAACAGGCCGCCAAGAGACGGGCGCATGGCCTTCATCCGTTCGCCCGACAACATCTCCATTGAACTCTTACAGAAAGGCCCGTCATTGCGCAAAGCCGAACCCTGGCTGTCGATGGCCAACAGCGGCCACTGGTGAACAGCATATCACGCAAAAATCAGCCCCTCCCCCCGCGCGCAAAATGATTGACTCATCCGCGTGACGGTGGACATCCTACGGCCTGCGCGTCTTCGACACGACGTGACCTGCGCGTCTTCGACACGACATGCGACCTGCGCGTTTCCAACACGACATGCCCCGCGCGTCTTCGACACGACGAGGCGCGCAGCCATCATGCTTTCGCGTCTGGGACATGACGAACGCGCTCCACACGCAATCAAGCGGTCATCCTTTATGACCGGGTGTAAAATATATTTGCATTCAAGAGGCAAATACTAATGTCCCGG
>Ga0114931_10007153_pt1 | contig 13655 bp, 5 predicted proteins | sample 2SBtaG_FD_89579 | JGI IMG/M metagenome (GOLD analysis project Ga0114931, IMG submission 89579) | Deep subsurface microbial communities from Kolumbo volcano to uncover new lineages of life (NeLLi) - 2SBTROV14_V59a metaG | ecosystem: Environmental > Aquatic > Marine > Volcanic | place: Kolumbo... | reverse complement strand
TTCTGGGGCTCCCGCACCCCCCGGGAAACCCGCTCTTCGTGATCCTCGCGCGCACGTGGGAGGTGCTGCTGACCCCGCTGGGGCTGCCGGTGGCCGTGCGCATCAACCTCTTCGCCGCGACGACGAGCGCGCTGGCCAGCTTCTTCATGTACCTGACCGTGCACCGGATCCTCGTGGGTGTGCTGGCCAGCCGCCGGAAGGCCCACGTGGGCGCCGCGGTCGCCACGCTGCTGGGAGCGACTTCGTTCACGGTGTGGAACCAGTCGAACGTAAACGAGAAGGTGTACACGGTCAGCGTGCTCGTCATCGCGGCGGTGAGCTGGCTGGCGCTGCGCTGGAAGGACAGGAAGGACGAACCCGGCAGCGCGCGGTATCTGCTGGCCGGACTCTTCCTGCTCGTGCTGGGCTCGACCAACCACCTGATGTCGGTGCTTCCGCTGCCGGCACTGGGCGTGTTCGTGCTGCTCACGGCGCCCGGGGCGGTCTTCCGCAGGGACTTCCTCGTCCGCGCCGCGGCGCTCGTGGTGCTCGGCCTGTCCTTCAACTTCGTGCTGCCGGTGCGGTCGGCCCGGGAGCCGGTGATCAACGAGGGCCAGCCGACCTGCTCGTCGCTCGTGGGTGCCGCCGAGGCGATCTACACGAACGGCAAGGCCGGGTGTCCCGAGCTGGCTGCCAACCTGCGGCGCGACCAGTACCAGAAACCACCGGTCACGCAGCGGATGGCGCCGTTTGGGGCGCAGTTCCTCAACTACTTCCAGTACCTCGACTGGCAGTGGGCCAGGGGGATGGATCCGTCGGAGACGCCGGGTAACGCGCGTCTGCCGATCACACTGCTCTTCGTCGCGCTGGCGGGGGCGGGGTTGTGGGCGGTCTGGAAGACGGACCGGGAGGCGTTCGCCTATCTTGTGACGCTGATGGCCACGCTTACCGTCGGGCTCGTCTTCTACCTCAACTTCAAGTACGGCTATTCGCTGGCGCCCGAGGTGCAGGACCGGACGCTCCACGAGGTGCGCGAGCGCGATTACTTCTTCGTCGCGAGCTTCCTCTTCTGGGGCGCACTCGCCGGAATCGGGCTGGTGTGGGCGTGGGACGCGGCGGCGCGCGCGATCAAAGGCGCGCGGGGGCACCTCGCGCTCTCGCCCATCCTGGCATTGGCGCTCATCCCTCTGGCGTTCAACTGGGCGTGGGCGTCGCGGGCTGGCGACTACGCTGCGCGCGACTGGGCGTACGACCTGCTGATGAGCGTGGAGCCGTACGGAATCATCTTCACGAACGGCGACAACGACACCTTTCCGCTGTGGTACCTGCAGGAGGTCGAGGGGCTCCGCCAGGACGTGACCGTCATCGTCGGGCAGTACCTCTTCACGTCGTGGTACCCGAAGCAGCTCCAGGCGCTCACGAGGCCGGAACGGCAGCGACGCTTTGACCCGGCGCAGGCCGCGGGGCTGTATGAAGACCCGGGGCGGATACCCGCCCATCCTATTCTCGCGCTCTCGCCCGAAGACATGGACCGCATCGGCACGGTGCGTCTGGATCGCGACCTGACGGTCTCGCTGACGCGTGGCATGGCCGTGCAGTATCCGGCCGGAACGCTGCTGCACCGGGGCAACCAGTTGGCGCTGTCGATCATCCGCGACTCGATCGAGGAGCGGCCCATCTACTTCGCGAGCAGCGGGGGGATGATGACCGAGCTGGGGCTCACGCCGTGGGCCATCAACCACGCGCTCGGCGCGAAGCTGGTGATGCGGAAGCTCGACGGGCCGGCGCCCGAGGGCGTCGTGCGGGGCTCGCCCGAGTACGGCGGTGAGTGGTTCGATCTGGACGCGTCGCTCAAGCTCTACCGCGACGTCTACGGATACCGGGGCATTCGCGACCGCCCGATCTGGCAGGACCGCTCCACGCTCAACATCCCCTGGCACTACTACGCGCTGGCGCTGCAACTCTCCGACGTCGTGCGCCAAGCGGGTGGCGATGAGAAGTTGGTGGATGACCTCATGCAGGATGCGGCGATGTTTCAGATCGTCGCGCAGGGCGGCGCCCGGGGCAGACCCGCCGTCGAGCCCGCCCCCGCCCCCGCCGCCGAAGCCTCACCCGAGTAACGCGGGAGGGAGGGAGCATGATGCGTACCGTCGCACTCGCCGTCCTGACAGGCACAGGCGTGCTGGCCGCGCTCCCGGTCCGCGCGCAGGAGCCGGCCCCGTTCTCCGCCGAGCTGCTCACCGAGTGGCACTGGCGGCTGCTCGGCCCTTCGATGCCGGCCGGCCGCGCGTGGCAGGTGGTGGGCGTGCCCTCGCGGCCTGGAACGCTCTACGTGACCACCGCCGGGGGCGGGCTGTGGAAGTCCGTCAACCACGGCATTACCTTCGAGCCGATCTTCAACCACGAGCGCTCCGCGTCGACCGGCGCCGTGGCCGTTGCGCCGTCGGATCCGGACATCGTCTGGCTCGGCACGGGCGAGCCGGCCAACACCCGCGCCAACGCGTGGGGCGACGGCGTGTACCGTTCGCTCGACGACGGCGCCACGTGGACGCGCATGGGGTTGCGCGACAGCTACCTCGTCTCGCGCATCGTGGTGCATCCCCACGACCCCGAGGTGGTGTGGGTCGCGGCGATGGGACACCTGTGGGGCCGCAACGCCGAACGGGGGGTGTTCAAGACCACCGACGGGGGACGCACCTGGCGAAAGGTCCTCTACCTCGACGACGAGACGGGGGCGATGGATCTCCGGATCGACCCGACCGATCCGGACGTGCTGTATGCGTCGCTCTGGCAGCGCCTGCGCTACGGCGGCGGTGACATGGACGAGGCCGGGCCCGGGAGCGGGATCTACCGGAGCCGGGACGGGGGAGAGCACTGGACGCGGCTCGCGCGCGGGCTCCCGACCGACGACATGGGCAAGATCCACCTTGCCGTGGGGCACCGGAATCCGCGGATCGTGTACGCCGCGATCCTCACCGGCGAGCCGACGCGGGGCGGCCGCACGAGTGACCAGGGGGGGATCTTCCGCTCCGACGACGGAGGCGACACGTGGCGGCGCGTGAACCCCACGATGACGTCGTACTACTATCAGTTCATCGCCACCGACCCGTCCGACGACGAAACGCTCTGGATGTCGGCGTTCGAGCTGAGCCGTTCGACCGACGGCGGCCGCACGTTCCACAAGGTCAACATGCGGCACGTGCACGACGATCTGCACTCGATCTGGATCGATCCGTCGGATCCGCGGCACATCGCGCTGAGTGGAGACGGTGGGGTGAACGTGACCTTCGACGGCGGCCGGACGTGGGGGGCGACGACGCTGCCCATCGGCCAGTTCTACGAGGTGTCGGTCGACAACCAGGATCCCTATCACGTCATCGGCGGCATGCAGGACACCGGCCACTGGCTGGGGCCGAGCCGCACGTACGACGAAGAGGGGATCACCCCGAGCGACTGGTACAAGCTCCGCTTTAACGGAGACGGGATGGCCAGCGCCACGGACCCCCGCGATCCGAATATCCTCTACATGGTGCAGGAGTTCGGGAACACCTCGCGCCTCGATCTCCGGACGTGGGAGCGGCGCGAACTCCAGCCGCGCGACACGGCCGCGCTGCGCAGGGCGGGCGCCACGCACCGCGTGCGCTGGAACTGGACGCCGGCCTTCGCGCTGTCGCGCCATGACCCGGACTACCTGTACCTCGGAAGCAACTACCTCTTCCGCATCCACGGTCTGAGCGGCGACTTCGAGATCATCAGCCCCGACCTGAGCTGGCAGCAGGACCGCACGCTGGTGGGCGCGCGCGACGGCTACCACAGCTACGGCACGATCTTCTCCGTGGCCGAGTCTCCTCTGGACGCCGGGACGATCTGGGCGGGCGCCGACGACGGGCCGATCTGGGTCACGCGCGACGGAGGGAGCCACTGGGGTGAGGTGGACGGGTCGCTGCCGGCCGGCGCGCCCGAGCACTGCGTCGTGGCGGAGATCGAGGCGTCGCACTTCGACGCCGGCCGGGCGTATGTCGCACTCGACTGCCATGCCCGCGACGACGTCCGTCCCTACCTGTACCGGACCGACGATGGGGGCGCGAGTTGGCGCGACGTCACGGCGGACCTGCCCCCGAACGGGCCGTCGTACGTCGTCCGGGAGGATCCGGCCAACGAGCGCGTGCTCTACGCCGGCACCGAGTTCGGGGTCTTCGTCAGCATCGACGGAGGCGGGCACTGGGTCGCGCTGCAGAACAACCTGCCGACTGCGGGTGTGCGGACGCTGGCGATCCAGGAGCGCGATCTCGACCTGGTGGCGGGCACCTTCGGCCGGGCGATCTGGGTCACCGACATCGGGCCCTTCGCCGAGCTGACCCCCGGGATGCTCGCCGAGCCGCTCCACCTCTTCCGCACCGCACCGGCCACGCGCTTCCGGTGGAGGGTGACGTACGGCAATACGATCGAGGAGCTCAACGGCGACGGCTTCTTCCGGGCCGCGAATCCCCCGTACGGGGCCGCCATCATCTACTACGTGCGCGATCCGGCGCCCGGGGGCGCCCGGATCACCATCGAGCGCGGCGACGGGAGCGTGGTGCGCACGATCGAGGGTCCCGGCAGCCGGGGGATCCACCGCGTGGTGTGGGATCTGCGCTCCGACGCCACCGTGGCGGCGCCGCCACCCCGCAGGGGCCGCACGCCGAGCGAGGTGCGCTTCGCCGCCACCGTGCCGGTCGGGAGCTACGGGGTGCGGGTGAGTGTCGGAGGCCGGAGCGCCCGGGGCACCGTCGAGGTGCGGCCGGAGCCCGACGGCGTGAAGCAGGCGGCGGTGCGGCGGTGAGCGCGGCGGAGCACATGGGTCGAGACGCCGCCCGGGCGCGGGCGGCCGCCACCGCACCGGCTGCGACGCACCCTGCGGCCCCCGCCCCTGAAGATTCGCCCGCGCCCGCGTCGCCTCCGCTCGAACGTAGCGAGCTTCTCCGCTATGCGCGGCACCTGGCGCTCCCGGAGGTCGGGCTCGAGGGGCAGGCGCGCCTCAAGCGCGCCCGCGTGCTGTGCGTGGGAGCGGGGGGGCTGGGATCGCCGCTCGCGCTCTACCTGGCCGCCGCGGGCGTCGGCACCCTGGGCCTGGTCGACGACGACGTCGTGGATCCCTCGAACCTCCAGAGACAGCTCCTCTACGGCACCGGCGACATCGGCCGGCCGAAGGTCGACGCGGCGGCCGACCGGCTGGCCGACGTGAACCCCCACGTTGAGGTCGTGCGCCACCGCACCCGGCTGACCAGCGCCAACGCGCTCGAGATCCTGCGAGACTACGACGTGGTCGTCGACGGCACCGACAACTTTCCCACCCGCTACCTGGTCAACGACGCGTGCGTGCTGCTCGGCAAGCCGAACGTGTACGGCTCCGTGTACCGGTGGGAGGGCCAGGTCTCGGTGTTCGCGACCTCCGGCGGCCCGTGCTACCGCTGCCTCTTCCGTGAGCCGCCACCTCCGGGGCTCGTCCCCAACTGCGCGGAGGGTGGGGTGATGGGGGTGCTCCCCGGGATTATCGGGTCGCTGCAGGCGATGGAGACGCTCAAGCTCATCCTCGGCGTGGGGCAGACGCTGGCCGGGCGCCTGCTGATCTTCGACGCTATGGAGATGCTGTGGCGCGAGGTGAGCCTCCGGCGTGATCCCGCCTGCCCGGTATGCGGCGAGCAGCCGACACAGCGCGGGCTCATCGACTACGAGGTGTTCTGCGGCGTGAAGCCGCCGCCGGGCGAGCCCGCGGCCGCGACCCCGGTACCCGAGCTGGACGTGCGGGAGCTGTCCGAGCGCCTGGCCCGGGGCGACGTTCCGTTTCTCCTGGACGTGCGAGAGCCGTGGGAGTGGCGACTCGGCAACCTGGCGGAGCACGGCGCGGTGCTGATGCCGATGGCCGAGCTCGACGCCCGCATCGGTGAGATCCCGCGCGATCGCCCGGTGGTCGTATACTGCCGGGTCGGCGAGCGCAGCGCTCGGGCCGCGGCGCGGCTCATCGAAGAGGGGTTCGGCCCGGTCTACAATCTCCGGGACGGTCTGCTCGCGTGGGCGCGCGAGGTGGACCCGGACATCGTCGTGGTGTGACGCCCGGGCTGCTATACTTGCAGCGAACGTGAGGTCCATACGTCTTCCCCAACGCGTGTGCTACCTGCCATGATCCATCGAACCGCATCCCTTCTCATGCTGCTCACCGTTCTCGCCGGTTGCGGACGTGAGGCCCACACGAATGCGGCCCGGGACCCCGAGGGGTGCCCGGGCATCGCCAACCCCGACGCCGGAAAGGGGTGGGACGCGTACCGGAACGACGACCTGGCCGCGGCGCAGCAAGCGTTTCAGGCGGCCCGCGACGCATGTCCTTCGCACCTGGGCGCCCGCGCGGGGTTGGGGTACGTGGCGCTCCGGGAAGGCGAGCTGGAGGCGGCGCGAACGCTCTTCCGCGAGGTCGTGCAGGATGATCCCGCCAACGTGGACGCCCTCGAGGGGCTCGCGCTGCTCGCGTGGCGGGAAGGCGACCTCGAGCGTGCCGGTGAGGGCTTTCGGAAGGTGCTCGAGCTGGACCCTGAGCATCAGGAGGCCCGGTCGTACCTGGAGCGCATGGAGAAGCCCGACTCCGCGGGCGCCTGACGGTCGGCGAAGAATCTCAGATGCGTACGGCCCTCGGGGGTTCGGTGCTCGCGGCGTTGCTTCTTGCCCCGGCGGGCGCGGCGGCGCAGCGGGTCTGCCCGCGCGCGGCGGGCCCGGATGCCGAGGCCGGGTGGGCGGCGTTTCGTGAAGGTAATCTGACCGCGGCCCGGCGCCGCTTCGACGCGGCGCTCACGCTGTGCCCGGCGGATCCGTACGCTTCGACCGGCCTCGGCTACGTGGAGCTGCGCGAGGGCCGCGACGACCGCGCACGCACGCTCTTCGAACGCGTGGCCCGCGTCCAGCCGGAGAACGTCGACGCGCTGGTCGGCCTGGGGTTGCTGGCCTGGCGGGCCGGCGACCTGCCCGCCGTGCGAGAGCGCTTCCTGCGCGTGCGGGAGATCGCGCCCGACAACCCCACCGCGCGGGAGTACCTCGCGCGGCTTCCGGCCGGGCTGGGCGAAGCGCGGCCGCGCCCTCCGCTCGTGGTGCCGGACACGCTCGTCTATCCGGCGCGCACCCACGGCGATCGCTTCGAGGTCCGGACGGCGGAGGGGTGGAGGCCCTTCTACATCAAGGGCGTGAATCTCGGAGCCGCCCTTCCCGGCCGGCATCCGAGCGAGTTCCCGGATTCCGCGACCTACGCGCGATGGATCCGCGAGATGGTGGACATGCACGCCAACGTCGTGCGCGTCTACACGATCCATCCCCCGGCGTTCTACAACGCGCTCTACGACTGGAACACCGCCCATCCGGATCGCCCGCTCCGGCTGATCCACGGGGTGTGGGCCGAGCTGCCGCCGGACCACGACTACCGGGATCCGGAGTGGGAGGGCGCGTTCTTCGCCGAGATGCACCGGGTGGTCGACCTGATCCACGGACGGGCGGACATCGAGCCGCGGCCGGGGCACGCCTCGGGCCACTACGTAGCCGACGTGTCTCCCTGGGTGCTGGCCTACATCATCGGGCGCGAGTGGGAGCCGTTTTCGGTCATGGCGTTCGATTCGCTCCGCGGGCACGAAGCCGGCTTTCGGGGCCGGTACGTTCGCGTCGCCGGCGGCAACGCGATGGACGCCTGGCTGGGCCGGGCGACCGAAGAGATCGTCGCCTACGAGACCCGGACCTATCACGCGCAGCGGCCGGTGGCGTACACGAACTGGCCCACGCTCGACCCGCTCCATCACCCGACCGAGACCACGGTCGACGAGGAGATGGCCATCCGCAGGGCCCGAGGAGAGCATCCCGACGTCCGGCCACGCGAGTACGACAACGACGCGGTGAGCGTCGACGCCGCGCTCGTTTCCACGACTTCGGCATTTCCCGCCGGCTACTTCGCGTCGTATCACGCGTATCCCTACTATCCCGATTTCATGGTCGTCCAGCGGGACTACCTCGCCGCGCGCTCGTCGTTCGGGCCTTCCAACTACTTCGGGTACCTGAAGGAGCTCAAGGCGCATCACGAGGGCATGCCGGTAGTGATCTCCGAGTACGGCGTACCCGCGAGCCTCGGCATCGCCCACCTCCAGCCCCGGGGGATGCATCACGGGGGCGAGACCGAAGCGGGTATGGCCGCGATCGATCGCCGGCTCACCCTCGAGCTGGCGGAGGCGGGCATGGCGGGAGGCGCGCTCTTCGCGTGGATGGACGAGTGGTTCAAGAAGAACTGGGTGGTGGTCGACTTCGAGCTGCCGCCGGAGCGGAACCGCCTGTGGTTCAACCGCCTCGACGCCGAGCAGCATTACGGGATGCTGGCCATGGATGCACGCCCCCCGTTCGAGGGCGCGACGCTGGCGGATCGGCTGGTGGGCTGGCGCGCGGTGGAGCCGCTCTACAGGGGGAAGGGCCTGACGCTGCGCGCGGCGTACGACGCCGCGTACCTCTGGCTTCTGGTGGAGAAGCCGGATCGGGCCGTGGGCGATGAGCTGCTGGTCGGCTTCGACGTCATCGATCCCCGCCGCGGCGACTTCCGGTGGCCGGGCCGCCAGGGTCCGCGTCTGCCCATCGGCGTGGAGTTCGTGCTGCGCGACACCGGACGTGACGTGCGCGTGCTAGTCGATCCCCCCCAGAACCCGTTCCGGCTGGTGCCGGTGGGGCAGGGGGCGCGGGGTATGGAGGGCAGAAGCTTTCCGGTGGCCGACGCCCCTCCCGGGCTCTTTCGTTCGCGCGTCGAGATGCGCTACAACCTGCCCTATTACACGCGGGCGAATGAGGACGGCCGCTACGACACGATGAGGGTCGTCGTCAATCGGCGGCGCTTCGCACGCGACTCGACCGAGTTCCTCGCCGTGGGCTACGATCGCGGCGACCTCAGGGCCGGGCCGCCTCCCGACGGGCTGTGGGAGCGGAGTCCCGACCAGGGCATCCTCGAGGTGCGCATCCCCTGGATGCTGCTCAACTTCACCGATCCGAGCCGGCACCGCGTGCTGCAAGGTCCCGGAGAGAACACCGGGCGCGCCGTGCGAGGGGCGGACGGCCGCTGGCGTCTGGCGCCGGGCGCCCGGGCGTGGCCCGACTCCATCGTGGGAGAGCTCGGCACGCGGCAGGTCGACGGCATCGGCGTGGCGGTGGCGTACCGGAGCGCCGGGGGCTCGTGGGCATCGTGGCCCGCGGCAGGCGCGAGTTCCGCAGCCGTTGCACGCTTCACCTGGCCGGGGTGGGACGCGCCGGCGTACCGCGTGCGCGAGCGTCCGGTCTACGACACGATGCGCACCGTGTACGCCGCGCTTGATCCGTACGGAGAGCGGACACGGACCGGGGTGGCGGAACCGCCCGCCGGACAGCCCCGGAAACGGCCCACGCAGCGGCCCTCCGAACGACCCGCGCCCGGTCGTGGGGCGCCGGGGCGTCCTGGCGCCGCCCCCCCGGCGCAGCACCCCGATTCCGCGGACGTCGCGTGGCGCTCGGGCGATCAGGCAACGGCGGAGCGCCTCTACCGGGCACGGCTCGCCCGGAACCCCCACGACGGGGTGGCGCTTCACCGGGTGGCGCTGATCGAGGCGTGGTCGGGCCGCTACGCGAACGCGCTGGACATGCTCGAGCGGCTGCGGAAGGAAGCACCGGAGAATCTGGATGCGCAGGTGGACCACGCCCGCGTGCGGGCGTGGAGCGGAGACGTGACCGGCGCCCTGGAGGAACTCGATCGGCTCCTGGCGGAGCATCCGGCTCACGCGGGTGCCCTGGAGGCTCGCGCGCTGTTCGAAGCCTGGGCCGGACGATACGAGGCGTCGCTCTCGACGTACGGGCAGCTCCTGGCCATCGCCCCGGACAACGAAGCCGCCCGGCGCCAGCAGGCGCAGGTGCTGTCGTGGGCGTCACGCTTCGAGGCTTCGCGGGCCATCTACGACAGCTTGATCGCGAAGAATCCCGACGACGTCGAGGCCCGCCTGGGCCTGGCGCGTGTGCTGACCTTCGCGGATGATCTCGATGGCGCGGTGGAAGCGTACCGCGCCGTGCTGGCCCGCCTGCCCGACGATCCCAGAGCGCTGCGGGGCCTGGGCCGTGCGCTGAGTTGGGCGGGACGCCTCGTGGAGGGAGAGGAGGTGCTGCGGCGCGCCGTGGCGCACGACCGCGGCGTCCAATCGCTGGTGGGTCTTGCGCAGAATCTGAGGTGGCAGGGACGTAACGCGGCCGCACTCGACTTCCTCCGGCGCGCAGCCGCCGTCGCTCCGACGAACGGCGACGTCAAGGAGCAGCTCCGCTGGGTCAACGTCGCGCTCGGCCGGTGGATGCGTCCTTCGGTGGTCGTCGAAGACGACTCCGACGACAACCGGATGACCACAACCGCGGTGGCCGCGAGCTGGCATCCCTCGCCGCGGCTGGGCATGCGCGTCGATGCGTACCAGCGCACCCTGTCGCAGGGCGCGCTCGATCGTCAGGCGCTGGGCATGACGGTCTCGGGCGCGTACCAGATCGAGCCCGGCTGGACGGTGTCGGCCGGGGTCGGCGGCAGCACGACGGACAGCGACCGCAAGAGCTCGTTCGCGGCGGTGCGCATGGGCGTGACCTCGCCGGGACGCTACCCGTATGGGGGCGGATTTCTCTTCACCACGGGGGCGCTGGACGCCACCGCCCGGCTCGCGGAGACGGGGGTCCGGATGTCGGAGATCATGTTCACCGGCAGGTGGAAGCCCGCCCCCGCCTGGCGGTTGAACACGGGGCTCGGGCGGGCGTGGTTCCGGGGCACGCGGGACAACACGCGGGTGAGCTTCAGCATGAACGCGACACGGCGCCTGAAGCGGGCGTGGAGTGTGGGCGGAGGTGTGCGCGCTTTCGGATATGATCACGACCTCACGGACGGCTATTTCGATCCGGACTTTTACGGGATCGCAGAGCTGACCGCCCGGTGGCTGTACGAGCCCGACCGGTGGAGCCTGCTCGTGGAGGCCGCGCCGGGAGTCCAGCGGGTCGGCCGGCACGGCAGCGCCGCCGGAGCGTTCCGCGCGTCCGCACGCATCGCGTACCGGCTCGGTCCCGGGCGAGAGATCTCCGTATCCGGCGGGTACTCGTCCACCGGCCTGCAGAGCTTCTCGACCGGTCGGTCGGACTACCGGTACAAGGCGCTTATCCTGGGGGGAAGCTGGGTGTTCCAGTAGGTCCGGTGAAGGGCGAGCCCCCCTCCGGCTCCCTTGCCCGGCTGGCACGATCGGGCGAACGTCCTCGTATCCGAGGGGTCCTCACCCCCGGCTTTCCACACGTAACCGGGGTACCGGCCGCGGCTCGCGGTACCTTCCACGCACATCGGACCGAGGAAGACATCCATGCGCTTGACCCGATCTTCGGGCGTCGCGGCGGCGGCGCTGTCCGCCTTCACGGCCTTGCTCCTCCCCGTTTCCGCCCGCGCCCAGATCCGCTTCCAGCCCTCGGCGGGAATCAGCAACCCGACGAGCGATTTCGGGGATATCGTCGATGGCGGGTACCACGGCCGACTGGGGTTGAGGGCGGACATCCCGCTCTTTCCACTGTCCTTCCAGGTGGAGGGCGAGCTGAACCACTTTCCCGGATCGACGAGCGGAAGCGCGAACGTGGTGGGCGGAAACTTCAGCGTCGTCCTCTCGCTCGGAGGAATCGGGCTGTCGCCGTACGTGCTGGGCGGGCTCGGCTACTACCACACCTCGTTCTCCGACGAATTCACCGGCATGTCCAGCAGCTCGGACAAGGGCTTTCACGTCGGCTTCGGCGTCGATATCGGGCTGCTCGGCTTCGGCGGCTTCGTCGAGGGCCGCTACGTGCGGGTCAGCCGCGCCGGCACCGACGCGCAGTGGCTTCCGGTGTCGTTCGGCGTGCGATTCTGACGCGCGGGCTCAGAACCCCGCGAGATCCACGATCGCGTCCAGCACGTCACGTGTCTGGGGTAGGATGACCTCCTCGAGCTGAGGCGCGTACGCCACCCAGGTGTCCATGGAGGCTACGCGACGGACCGGGCCGTCCAACCACGGAAACAGCTCGTCGGCGATGCGCGCCGCGATCTCGGAGCCGATGCCCCACGACAGGCTGTCCTCGTGGGCGACGATGACCTTGCCCGTCTTCCGCACGGAGTCGGCGATGCGCCCCATGTCGAAGGGCTGCAGCGTCCTGAGATCCAGCACCTCGACGTCGATGCCGTGCTGCTCGGAGGCCACCGCGGCGGCATCGAGGCTCCGCTTCACGAGGGCGCCGCAGGCCACGACGGTAAGGTCGCGGCCCTCGCGCACCACGCGGGCCTTGCCGAAGGGGATCATGAAGTTCTCCCCCGGGTTGCGCCCCTTGTTGTGGATCTGCCGGTACAGGTGCTTGTGCTCGAGGAAGAGCACGGGATCATCCGAGCGGATCGCGGTGCGGAGCAACCCGTTGGCGTCCTCGGCGGTGCTGGGCAGGACGACGCGCAGCCCGGGGCAGTGGGTGAAGAGCGTCTCACCGGTCTGCGAGTGGAAGATCCCCCCACCCTTGAGGTATCCCCCGTACGTGACCCGGATCACCACGGGCGCGGAAAAGGCGCCGTTGGAGCGGTACCGCATGGTGGCCAACTCATCGCGGATCTGCATCATCGCCGGCCAGATGTAGTCGAAGAACTGGATCTCGACGACCGGCCGCAAGCCGCGCACCGCCATGCCGACGGCGCGTCCGACGATGTTGGCCTCCGCGAGGGGGGTGTTGAAGACACGATCGCCGCCGAAGCGCTGCTGAAGTCCGTGCGTGACCTTGAAGACCCCGCCCTTTCCCTTCACCTCGCGCAGCGCCTCCTCCCTGGAAGCGTCCGCCACGTCCTGGCCGAAGAGGATGACGCGCGGGTCATGCGCCATCTCGTCGCGCAGGCAGACGTTCAGAAGATCGACCATGGTCAGAAGCCGGTCGTCCCGGTAGTCGGGATCGTCTTCCCTGTCGAAGTCGGGGCCGGTCGGGTCCACGTCCTCGGAGTACAGGTGGCGCAGCGCGGTATCCGGCGCCGGCTGGGGATGGTTCAGCGCCTCGTCCGCCGCGCGGGCCACCTCTTCCTCAACTTCAAGCTCCAGCGCATCCAGCTCCTCCTCGGTGGCCGCCCCCAGCTCGAGGAGCAGCGCGCGGGTACGGCGCAGGGGATCTCTCCGCTCCTGCTCCTCCCGCTCCGCGGCGGTGCGGTACGCGCGCTCGTCGTCGGACATCGAGTGGGAGTACGGTCGCGTCGTGAACGCATGGACCAATGCGGGTCCGCGCCGTGCGCGCGCGTGCGCGACGGCTTGCTCCGCTGCCCGGTAGCTATCGACGATGTCGGTGCCGTCGCACTCGACGACCTCGAGATCCGGAAAGCCCGACACCAGGCGCGTGATGTTGCCACCGGCCGTCTGGACCTCCACCGGTACGGAGATCGCGTACCCGTTGTCCTCGATGACGTACACGATCGGGAGCTTGAGATTGCACGCGGTGTTGAGCGACTCCCAGAACTCCCCCCCCGAGGTGGCCCCATCGCCCGAGCACGCCACGACGATCTCATCCTCCTCGAAGCGCTCGATACGCTCGCGCAGGCCCTCGATCCGGCCGATCCGCATGCCCCCTTCCGCCGTACCCACGGCCTGGAGGAACTGCGTTCCCGTGGG
>Ga0114931_10007152_pt1 | contig 13655 bp, 12 predicted proteins | sample 2SBtaG_FD_89579 | JGI IMG/M metagenome (GOLD analysis project Ga0114931, IMG submission 89579) | Deep subsurface microbial communities from Kolumbo volcano to uncover new lineages of life (NeLLi) - 2SBTROV14_V59a metaG | ecosystem: Environmental > Aquatic > Marine > Volcanic | place: Kolumbo... | reverse complement strand
GCTGGTCGAGCAGGGGCTCGACATCGAGCACGAGTATTACCTGGGCGTGACCCTGGATCGGGCGACCGGTCACATCACCGTGATGGCCTCGACCGAGGGCGGCATGGAGATCGAAGAGGTCGCTGCCAAGTCGCCGGAGAAGATCCTCAAGGAGTCGATCAACCCGGCGGTTGGCTGGCAGGACTTTCAGGCGCGCCGCCTCGGCTTCGCCCTGGGTCTCGACGGCAAGCAGGTGCGCGCGTTCGGCAAGTTCGTCGCCGCGCTCAGCCGCTGCTACGACGAAATGGACTGCTCGCTGCTCGAGATCAACCCACTGGTCACGACCAAAGATGGCCGGGTGCTGGCGCTCGACGCCAAGATCAATTTCGACGACAACGCCCTGTTCCGGCACAAGGAGCTGCAGGAGTGGCGCGACCTGTCCGAGGAGGATCCGTCGGAGGTCGAGGCCAAGAAGTACGACCTCAGCTACATCAACCTCGACGGCACCGTCGGCTGCATGGTCAACGGCGCCGGCCTGGCGATGTCGACCATGGACACCATCAAGTTCTATGGCGGTGAGCCGGCCAACTTCCTCGACGTCGGCGGCGGCGCGACCGCCGAGAAGGTGACCGCGGCGTTCAAGATCATCACCAGTGATCCCAACGTCAAGAGCATCTTCATCAACATCTTCGGCGGCATCATGAAGTGCGACACCATCGCCGAGGGCGTGGTCACCGCGGTCAAAGAGGTCGGGCTCGAGGTGCCGCTGGTGGTTCGCCTCGAGGGCACCAACGTAGAGCTGGGCAAGAAGATCCTGGCCGAGAGTGGACTCAACCTGGTCGCCGCCGAGAACATGGCCGACGGCGCCAAGAAGGCAGTGGAGCTGGCGAAATGAGCGTGCTCGTCAACAAAGAGACCAAGCTGATCGTCCAGGGCATGACCGGCTCCGCTGGCGCGTTCCACACGCGGCAGGCTCGCGACTACGGCACCAACGTCGTTGCCGGCGTGACGCCGGGCAAGAAGGGGGCCGTGGTCGAGGGGCTGGAGAAGGTGCCGGTGTTCGACACCGTGACCGATGCGGTCGCCGAGACCGGCGCCAACGCCACGGTCATCTACGTGCCGCCGCCGTTCGCCGCCGATGCCATCATGGAAGCGGCCGCGGCCGGTGTCCGGCTGATCGTCACCATCACCGAGGGCATCCCGACGCGCGACATGATCCGCGCCAAGACATTCCTCGACTCGGAGTACCCGGACACGATCCTCTTGGGGCCCAACTGCCCGGGCGTGATCACGCCGGGCCAATGCAAGATCGGCATCATGCCGGGCTACATCCACGAGCCGGGCAACGTCGGCGTGGTGTCGCGCTCGGGCACGCTCACCTACGAGGTGGTGCATCAGCTGACCGAGCTGGGCCTGGGCCAGTCCACTGCCATCGGCATCGGCGGCGACCCGGTCAAGGGCCTCGACTTCGTCGATTGCATCGAGATCTTCAACGACGATCCCGAGACCACGTCGATCTTCATGATCGGTGAGATCGGCGGATCGTCCGAGGAAGAGGCGGCCGAGTACATCAAGGCCAACGTCAAGAAGCCGGTGGGTGCCTTCATCGCCGGCCAGACCGCCCCTCCGGGCAAGCGGATGGGCCACGCCGGCGCCATCATCTCCGGCGGCAAGGGCACGGCCGCCGCCAAGATCGAAGCCCTGAAGGCCGCTGGTATCGCGGTGGCTCCCACCCCGGCCGAGATGGGCACGACCCTGCAGAAGATCCTTTAGGAGTAAGAGCTCACCATGGCAACCGAACGCACCCTTTCCATCATCAAGCCAGACGCGGTCAAGAAGAACGTCATCGGCGGCGTCATCCACGAGCTGGAGAAGGGCGGCCTGCGGGTCGTCGCCCAGCGCATGACCCGACTGACCAAAGCGCAGGCCCAGGCCTTCTACGCGGTCCACAAAGAGCGGCCTTTCTACAACGACCTGGTCGCCTTCATGACCGAAGGCCCGGTGGTCGTGCAGGTCCTCGAGAGCGACAACGCCGTGACTCGAAACCGCGAGATCATGGGCGCGACCAACCCCGAGCAGGCCGCCGACGGCACCATCCGCAAGCTGTACGGCACCAACATAGAGCGCAACGCGGTGCACGGCTCCGACTCGCCGGAGAACGCGGCCATCGAGGTCGGCTTCTTCTTCTCGGCGTCCGAGCTGGCCGCCCTGGCCCGCTGAGGAGCTGCGCATGATCGACCACCTGTCCACGTACGCGACCGACTTCGCCGCGACCCGGGAGTTCTACGACCGGGTCCTGCCGATGCTCGGCTACGAGCGCAATGTGGATCTGGTGGCCACCTTCGACCCCGAGTGGCCCGAGCGTCGGATCTGCGCCTACGGTGTGGGCGCCAAGCCGACGTTCTGGGTCGTCGAGGTCAAGGAGGTGTCGACGCCCCGGCACGTCGCCCTTTCCGCTGGGTCCGAAGATGCCGTGCGCGCGTTCCACGCCGCCGGTCTGGCCATCGGGGCCCCGGATCACGGCGCCCCGGGGCCGCGCCCGCAGTATCACCCCGGCTACTACGGCGCATTCCTGCTCGACCCCGACGGCAACAACGTCGAAGCCGTCTTCCACGCGCACGCCGCCTGATCCCGCCGCCGTGCGCTGGCTCGTCACGGCGGCGCTGGTCCTGTGCTGCGCTGGCCGCCCGGCGTGGGCGCAGCAGCCGCAGGCGTCGACCAAGACCATCGAGGTGCACCGGGTCGACCACGGCCCCCGCATCGACGGACGCCTGGACGACGCCGTCTGGTCGCGAGCCGTTTTCGTCGACGACATGCGCGACCAGGAGCCGGTCGAGAACGCGGTACCGTCGCGGCGCACCGAGGTCGGGTTCCTCTACGACGCCCACGCGCTGTACGTCGGCGCGCGCATGTTCGCGCCGTCCGGCGACGTGCAGGCGGTCATGACCCGCCGCGACGACACCGGCTCGGCCGAGCGGATCATCATCTCGCTCGACACCTTCAACGACCGGCGCACCGCCTACAGCTTCGCCGTCACCGCCGCCGGGGTCCGAGCCGACTGGTTCCACCCCGACGACTCGGCGCACCAGCGCGACGCGTCGTTCGATCCGGTGTGGACGGCCAGGGTCACCCGCGATGCCCGCGGCTGGTACGCCGAGATGCGCATCCCGTTCTCGCAGCTGCGCTTCCCCCGCCGCCGAGAGTACGACTGGGGCATCAACATCAACCGCTTCGTCCCCCACCTCAACGAAGACATCTTCTGGATCGTCGTACCCAAGGGGGAAGAGGGCTGGTCGAGCTACTTCGGCCAGCTGCGTGGCATCACCGACATCCGCGCATAGCGGCGCTTCGAGCTGCGGCCGTACGCCGCCGCCGACACAACGCTGACCTCGAAGGCGCTGATCGAGCCCGACGACCCGTTCACCAAGCAGCTCGACGCCGGCGGACGAGTCGGCCTGGACGCCAAGATCGGGCTGGGACCGAGCCTGACCCTGGACGCCACGGTCAACCCCGACTTCGGTCAGGTCGAGGCCGACCCGGCGGTGGTCAACCTGACCGCCTTCGAGACCCAGTTCGCCGAGCGGCGGCCGTTCTTCGTCGAGGGCGCCCAGCTCTTTCAAGGACTCAGCAGCAACTTCTACTACTCCCGACGCATCGGCGGTCCACCGCGCGGCGAGGTCGACGCCGACTACGCCGACATCCCGGCGGCGGCGCGCATCCTGGGCGCGGCCAAGGTCACCGGACGAACACCGTCGCGGCTGTCGATCGGCGCCATCAGCGCCCTCACCCAGCGGATGACCGCCAACACCTACGACGTCGCCACCGACACCCGCGAGACGGTGCCGATCGAGCCGCTGACCAGCTACAACACCGTGCGCCTCGAGCAGGAGCTCGGGGACAACTCGTCTCGCGTCGGCGCGATGGTCACCGGGGTCTATCGCGCCCTGGGCGACGCGCCCGACCTGCGCGCGCAGCTGCCGCGGTGGGCGACGACCGGCGAGGCTGACGGAAGCCTGCGGTTCGCCGGCGCCCGCTACGAGCTCGGCTACGTGCTCGGCTTCAGCGCCGCCGGCGGCTCGACCGAGGCGATCGCCGCGCGGCAACAGAACAGCGCCCACTACTTCCAACGCCCCGACCAGGACCACGTCACCTTCGACCCTTCGCGCACGACGATGAGCGGCTGGACCGGCGCCGTCGGCGCGGGCAAACGGAGCGGCGCGCTCCGCTTCGGCAGTGACCTGTACGCCGAGTCGCCGGGGTTCGATCCCAACGACCTGGGGATTCTGTTCGCCGCCGACGACCTGGGCGCCGACCTCGGCGTCGAGTACCACCTGACCCGGCCGTCGAGCTGGTACCACGCGATCGACCTGTCGCTGTCGGCTGGACAGGAGTGGAACTTCGGCGGCGTGCGGGCACCGGGCCGCGCCGACTTCAACGGCGGCGTCACCCTGCCCGGCTTCTGGCGGGTCAACGTCAACCAGCGGCTGAGCTACCCCGGCCTCGACGACGCGCTGACCCGAGGCGGCCCGCTGGCCGGCGTCGGCTGGGGAACCGGCGGACAGGTCAACCTGAGCACGCCGCAGGCGGCGCGCAACACGCTGTCGTTCGACGTCAGCTGGGATGCGAGCCAGACCGGCGTGACCGGTGCCGCGGCTTCGGCCAGCGTGGTCCTGCGCCCGGTCGATCGCCTGCAGGTGACGGTGTCACCGCGCTACATCGCCCGGCGCAACAACCGCCAGTACATCGACACCATCGACGGAGCCGGTGGTGCGACGTTCGACCGCCGCTACCTGTTCGCCACGGTGCACCAGCGCGAGCTGGCGCTGCAGCTGCGGTTGCAGCTCGGCTTCACCCCCGACCTGTCGCTCGAGGGGTATGCCGAGCCGTTTGCCTCCAGCGGCTCGTTCGACGCCTTCGGCGAGCTGCCGGCGCCGCGCAGCCGCGACCTTCGCACCTACGGCACCGACGGCACGACGCTCACGCGCACGGCCGGCGGCTACATGGTCAGTGACGGCGGCGACTCGTTCACCGTCGACGACCCCGACTTCACCGTGGTGTCGCTGCGGTCGACGCTGGTCCTGCGCTGGGAGATCCGCCCGGGTACGACGCTGTTCGTGGTCTGGCAGCAGAGCCGCGGCAGCGAGCGGTCGATCGCCCTGCGCTCGCCGTCGACCCTGGCCGACAGCGCCAGCGCGCCGGGCAGCAACACCCTGGCAGTCAAGCTGTCCTACTTCCTGCCAGTCGACTGACCGGGCCGCCCGCTACGTTAGCGGCGACGGCGGCGGGGAGCGTCCAGCTCGATCCGCTCGGTGTAGCCCCAGCGCACCAGGGGCGGCAGAACGGAGAGCCCGAGAGCACGGCCGACCTGCTTGGGCGACGGCGGCGGCGCCCGCTCGCCGATGGTCGGCTTCACGAATGGTTCGGTATCGGTCATGGGTCCCCCTGTTGGACAACCGCACCATAAGGGGGCCCCGGGGACCGGGACAAGGGCGAATGTGGGCGCCGACAGGCCGTGTTAGCGCGATCGAACGGCAGTTGCGTAGCCGCTGTCGGCGCCCTCACATTCGCTACAGCGATAGCCGATCTCTAGATGAGATCGGCTACGTCGTTTGCTTCGCCCTGGAGCTCGGCGGCGGTGGCGTCCATGCGCGCGCGGCTGAAGTCGTCGATCTCCAGCCCCTGGACGATCGACCACTGGCGATCCTTGCAGGTGCAGGGGAAGCCGTAGATCAGCCCCTCGGGCACGCCGTAGCTGCCGTCGGAGTAGACGCCCATCGATACCCATTGGCCGGCCGGCGTGCCGTTCCACCAGTCGTGAATGTGATCGATCGCGGCCGACGCGGCCGACGCCGCCGACGACAACCCGCGCGCCTCGATGATCGCCTTGCCGCGCTTCTGCACGGTGGGGATGAAGGTCTTCTCGATCCACTCCTGGTCGTTCACGTGCGCGGCGACGCTCTTGCCGTCGACCATGGCGTGGAACAGGTCGGGGTACTGGGTGGCCGAGTGGTTGCCCCAGATGGTCATCTTCTCGACCTTGGTCACCGGCACGCCGAGCTTGTGGGCGACCTGGCCCATCGCCCGGTTCTGATCCAGGCGGACCATGGCGGTGAAGTTTTCCTTCTTCAGGCCCTTGGCGTTGTGCATCGCGATGTAGGCGTTGGTGTTGGCCGGGTTGCCGACCACCAGGACCTTGACGTCCTTGTCGGCGGACTCGGCCAGCGCCTGGCCCTGACCGGTGAAGATCTTGCCGTTGGCGCTGAGCAGATCCTTGCGCTCCATGTCCTTGGTGCGCGGGCGAGCGCCGACGAGCAGCGCGATCTGGGTGCCTTTGAAGCCGATCATCGGATCGTCGGCCGACTCCATGCCTGCCAGCAGCGGGAAGGCGCTGTCGTCGAGCTCCATCATCACGCCCTCGAGGGCCTTCATGGCCGGCGGAATCTCGACCATCTGCAGGATGACCGGCTGATCCGGACCGAGCATGTTGCCGGCGGCGATGCGGAAGAGGAGCTGGTAACCGATTTGACCGGCGGCGCCGGTCACTGCAACGCGAACGGGTGCTTTCATGACGTGCCTCGATAGCCAGAGGTGAGAGGTTTCGGCGCCGTTAATACCACAATCGGCGCGCCGAGCCTCGCTCCCCGCCCGGGGCATCGCCAGAGCGCGATCTGCGGCGCTACTCGGGCCGTCGGTGGGCGGCGCTGCCGTCGGCCCATCGGTACCAGTAGCCGATCGGCCCCTTGATGGCGAACGACGCCTCACCCGCGTGCTCCTCGACGTAGCGGACAGCGTCCTCCAGCACGCGAAAGCGCGGACCCGCGTGGGTTCCGTCACCGCGCGACCACCAGACTTCGTACATTGCCTCGTTCATCACAGCTCCCTGCGCTCAGTCCTGCTGGTTCCAGCGTCGGGGAGCCTGGTGAGGCGGGCAAGAAATCGGCCGGGTGGGAGCGCCTCGCACCTCCGTCGCACAGACAGCGGCGAGCCGTGCGAACAGTGCGCAACACCAACGGGCCGCACAGCTGGGCCGCACAATCGAGGCCGCGACTCGACCTGTTCGCGGCGTTCCTGTTGCTGGTCCGTTTCATGCAATCGAGATCCGCATGCGCCGGATCCACCTCGCCCCACTTGCACTCCTCGCGATCTCGTTCGTCGGCTGCGGCGGCAACAACAAAGGGGGCGGTGGAAACACGGACGCGTCGACCGTCGACGCGCCGGTCAACAGCACCCCTGACGGTGCCGCGACGACACCCGACGCGCAGACCGTAAGCTGCGGAAATCTGGGCGAGCAGTGCTGCGCGCCCGGCGACACCTGCAGCACGGGCTCGTGCGTCGGTGGCATCTGCCGGGACTGCGGCGGACCGGGCCAGGCGTGCTGCGGCGGCCGGCAATGCGAGACCGGCCAGACCTGCACCGGCGGCGGCGCGGGCATCTGCGCGGCTTGCGGTGGACCGGGCGAAGTCTGCTGTGACCTCAACGCCTGCGGTGCCGGCGGCTGCTGCGACAACAACATCTGCACCGCCGACGGCTCGACGTGCGGCGGGCTCGGCGGCACCTGCACCGGCGGCTCGTGCGGCGGTTGCGGCGGGCTCGGCGAGACCTGCTGCGCCGGCGGCCAGTGCACTGCAACCGGGACCGACTGCAACGGCGGCATCTGCGGCTCGTGCGGCGGTGCCGGCGAGGCCTGCTGCGGCAACGACTGCGGGGCGGGCATGGCGTGCAACGGCGGCGTGTGCGCGACCTGTGGCGGCCCCGGCGAACCCTGCTGCCCGGGACGCAGCTGCGATTCGTCCGGCCTGACGTGCGACAGGAACGCCGATGTCTGCGTGACCTGTGGCGGACCCGGAGAGGCCTGTTGCGCCGGGCAGACCTGTGACGCCGGCTGTTGCGATCCGGGCAACGACACCTGCATCGCCGACGGCCAGAGCTGTGAGGTCGGCAGCTGCCAGGGGACGACCTGCACCATCTGTGGTCTCGACGGCACCTCCTGCTGTACGGGCGACACCTGCAACGGCGGCGGCTGCTGCGACGGCACGTCGTGCAACGCCAGTGGACAGACCACCACCACCGGCAACGTCTGCCTCGGCGGCACCGACACCACGTGCGGCGGTGTCGGGCAGGCGTGCTGCCAGGACAACTCGTGCAGCACCGGCTGCTGCGTCGGAGGCGCGTGCGTCGACGTCGGCACGACCTGTGGCTCTGGAAACGGCACGTGCACCGCCGGCGGCAACTGCATGAACGGCGGCAACTCGTGCGGTGGGCCAGGCCAGCAGTGCTGCGACGGCCACCCGTCGAGCAACCTGCAAACCGGCAACTTCTGTACCACGGCGGGGATGAGCTGCGACCCCCAGACCGGCAACTGCCTCGCCTGCGGCGGCCCCGGTCAACCGTGCTGCGACGGCAACAACTGCGACTCCGGTGGCTGCTGCGATCGCAACACCGACAGCTGTGTTGGCAACGGTGGCACCTGCTCCGGCGGCCAGGGCACCTGTACCGACGGCGGCTGCCGGAGCGGAACCTGCGGCCAGCTCGCGCAAACCTGCTGCGGCGGAGACGTGGACTGCACCGCCCCGTTCACCAGGTGCAGGAACAACACCTGCACCGCCTGTGGTGGCCTCGGTGAGCGCTGCTGCGACGGCGTCCAGGGCCGCTACTGCGGCGCGCCGTACGCGTGCGACAACAACACCTGCGCACCGTGCGGCGGCAGCGGCGAGCTCTGCTGCGCCGGCGACACCTGCGACTCCACCCTCAGCTGCAACACCAACACGAACCTGTGCCAGTAGCTGCGAGCTGAGCCGAACGGTCAGGCCGCCGGGGCGTTGCCCCGGTTGGCCAGCTGGCCGCAGGCGGCGTCGATGTCGTCACCGCGCGGCGTGCGCAGATAGACCGGCAAACCCAGGCGCTTGACGTGATTCTGGAATGCCTCGACCGCCGCGGGCGTCGGCCGCTGATAGGGCGCGTCCGGATGCGGGTTCCACGGGATGATGTTGACCTTGCACGGGATGCCGCGCAGCAGCCGGGCCAGCCGCTCGGCGTCTTCCGGACGGTCGGTGACGCCGGCCAGCAGCACGTACTCGAAGGTGATGCGCCGCCGGCGCTCGAGCGGATAGGCGCGCACCGCCGCGAGCAGCCGGTCGAGGTTCCACTTTTTGTTGACTGGCATGATGCTGCTGCGGACCTCGTCGCTCGCGCCGTTGAGCGAGATGGCCAGATTGGGCCGCACATCCTCGCGGCCCAGCTTTTCGATGCCGGGCACCAGGCCGACGGTCGACACGGTGATGCGCCGCTGCGACAGGTTGGCGCCCAGCTCGTGGGTGAGGATACGCAGCGAGCGGACCACGTTGTCGTAGTTGTGCAGCGGCTCGCCCATGCCCATGTAGACGAGGTTGGTGATCCGCCGGCCCGGCTCGACGCGGCCGAGCAGCTCGAGGCCGCGGTAGACCTGGTCGACGATCTCGCCGGCGTCGAGGTGGCGCGACAGCCCCAGCTTGGCGGTGGCGCAGAACTGGCAGTCGAGGGCGCAGCCGACCTGCGACGAGATGCACTGGGTCATCTTGTCGCCGTCGGGGATGAGCACGCTCTCGATGAAGCGGCCGTCGCGGGTGCGCAGGCGCAGCTTGCGCGTGCCGTCGCGCGAGGTCTGCACGGTGTCGACGTCGAGGGTGCCCAGGGTCGCGCGCTCGGCCAGCTCGGCCCGCAGCGCCTTGGACAGGTTGGTCATCTCGTCCCAGCTCGCGACGCCGGCGCCGTGCACCCATCGCCACAGCTGCTCGCCGCGATAGCGCGGCTGTCCCAGCTCGCCGGTGACGAACGCCAGGGTCTCCTCGTAGCCGAGGGCGCGGAGGTCGGGCCGGGTGGTCATGGGCGCCCGGGTCCTACCACGGGCAGACGAGCCCGGCAACGGCCGCGTAGCCGCCCTTGAGCCAGCTGGCATGAACGGCGCCCGGTGCAAAGCACCGCGCAACCCTCCGGCCAGCAGAACCTGGGCCGCGATCAGCCGCCGGTGACCACCAGCTCGCCGTCGCAGGTGGGGGCGATGATGCCGGTGGCCGAATCGCGCGTCACGTCGACCGCGGCGCCGTCGCAGGTGACGGAGAAGGTCGCGGCGGCGGCTTCGGGGACGTAGATCTCGTGCGGCGCGCCGGCATCGCGAGCGCGGACCGTGAGGCTGCCGGCGGCGGAGTCGTAGACCACCGCATCGATCTCGCCGGCCAGTCGCTGCGGCGACAGGCGCGAGACCCACGACACCACCTGCGGGCGCTCGACCCAGCTGCCGTCGGGCTGCTTGTCGAAGATCCCCCACGCCCCCTGGCTGTCCTCTTTCCACACCCAGAAGGCGTCGCCGGCCAGGTACTCGTCGTGCAGCTCGGCCTGCCACGCCATCCACTGGTCGGCGCGGGTCATGTCGGGACCGATGCCGAACTCGCCGAGGAACAGCGGGGTGCCGTGGGCGCGCGCCTCGGCGACCGCGTTGTCGACGCTGGGGCGCAGATCCTCCTTGGTCATCGACTGCAGGCTGGCGCTCTGGTCGCCGAAGACGAAGGTGTACAAGTGCGGGGCGTAGACGGCGCCGTCGACCGGGAACGGCGCGTCGGCCAGCGGCTGGAAGTCGAGGAAGTTGCGGATGGCCGGCGGCTCGAAGAAGACCAGCTTGTCCGGCGCCGCCTCGCGCAGCGCCCCGGCGGCCGCCACCTGGAACGGCCGCAACAGGTCCGCGTCGATGTCCGGCTCGTTGAAGATCTCGAAGCCGACTACCGCCGGGTGGTCGGCCCAGCGCGTGGCGATCACCCGCAACATGGCGATGAAGTCGGCCTGCAGCCCATTGGGGTCGCCGGCGGCGAAGAACGAGTCGAACGCGGCCCGCACCTGGCTGGACAATCGCCGGTCTTGCAGGTCGGTGAGCGGCCCCTCGAGCAGCATCGTCGGCGGCGGCACGATCGCCCACAGCGGCGCGCCGTCCTCGCCGATCTCCTTGGAGTAGGCGTCTTCGTGCAGATCGACCACGACGAACAGCCCGGCGGCGCCGGCGCAGTCGATGGCCGCGTCGACCCGCGACAGATAGTCTTCGTCGTACTGCCCGTGCTCGGGCTCGATGCCGCTCCAGTTGATCGGCAGGCGCAGGGCGTCGAAGCCGAGCTGGCGCATGCGCTCACAGTCGGCGGCATCGAGGGGCGGAATCGGCTCCAGCGCAGTGCGACCGTCGTCGAAGCTGACGTCGAAGACCCCTTCGACCCGGGCGTTGACGCCGCGAAGGATGACGATGCGACCGTCGGCGTCGCGCAGGTAGGTGCCGTCGCTGTCGAGCGGCGAAAAGTGCGGGCGCCCACCGGGGCCACCACATGCCGCCGCCATCAGAACCACCACCCACAACTTCGACATGGCTACTTGCTTCGCTTCTTGCCGCCGGATCTCTTCCTGGGTGCCGGCGGCGCGGTCACCGACTCCAGCTCGGGCAGCACCAGCTTGTTTCGCATCGCACAGATCAACCGCTCGGCCAGGTCGGTGGCATCCCGGGTGACCTCGCTCAGCGGCAGGTCGGGCAGCTCGGCGCCGGACAACACCCGCTGGCGGAACAGCTCCAGCTCCATCCGCACCAGCCCACGCACGGAGGCGCGGTACGGCTCGAGGATCGACATCGGGAACAGGTCACCGAGACCGCGGTCGCGGGTCTCGTGGATGACCTCGATCAGGTCGAGGTCGGGGCCGCTGTAGAACCGCTCGCCCCGGGCCGGCACGATCGGCGCCGCCAGGCCCAGCTCGGCCAGCATGTCGAGCTCGGCGGCGGTGATCTGCATGCTCTCCAGCACCTCGCTGCGGCTCTTGCGCGCCGACGAGCTGCCGCGGCGGGCGCGCGACGCCGCGATGCCCTCCTGGATCCCCGGGCCGATTCCGCGCAGCCGGACGCGCATCTCGTCGTCGAGGTCGGCGCGGAGCTCGCCGCTGGGCGCCGGCTCGAGCACCGCGCCGATCAGCTTGAGCGGCAGGAAATGCTCCTGCTGCAGGTCCTTGATCGCGCGCACCCGGTCGGCCAGGCGGGCGTCGTAGTAGGCCATGTTGCGGCTGGTTCGCCGCGCCGGGCCGGGCAGGAGGCCCTCGCGCATGTAGTGCTTGATGGTCGGCGACGGCACCCCGGAAAGCCGCGCGAGCTCTGAGATCTTTACCAGTTGCGGCTCGGCCGGCTTCATGACGACGACGGGGGGTGCGGGTTCGGCTGGACCCGACAGGGCGTTTCAAGGTACCGGTAGCCCCAGGGCAGGTCAACAGTGAAGCTTTCTACTTGTTACGCATATGCGCTACTCCTGGCGGTCGTCTCCGGCTGCGGCGACAACAACGAGCCCCCGGTCGAGGCGCTCCTCGGCGGTCTGACGGTGCGGGTGGAGTCGTCGCCGGCGCGTCTGGTGATCAGCGCCGCCGACGGAACCGTGCTCATCGACGGGCTGCCCGGCGGCTCCGGCGGTGAGACCTACCCGGCCCCGCAGCTGGCGGCGGCGACGCGCAACGCCCAGGCGAGCATCGACTTCCAGGTCGGAGCGTTCCGCATCGAGGAGACGCAAGAACAGCCGTGGCGCGGCGTCCGCCGCTTCACCGACATCGAGCAGAGCGCCGACACCATCGACTTCGTGATCCGCGGCGACGGCGGCCGCCTGGGCACCGCCGAGATCAGCGCGGCCGGCGACGGCCACGTGCGCCTGGTCATGACCTTCGAAGGCGAGGTCGACCGGGCGTCGATGTCGTTCGCCTGCGATGCCGGCGAGCATTTCCTCGGCTTCGGCGGCCAGACCGCGGCCGCCGATCACCATGGGTTCACCGTGCCGCTGTGGGTGCAGGAAGACGGCATCAGCAAGGCGCCGGTCGACACCTACGACTGGGGCGTCTGGTTCCTGATGGGCCGGCTGCACTCGACCCACACGCCGATGCCGATGTACCTGTCCAGCCGCGGCTACGGCCTGATCCTCGACACGCCGTACCGGTCGATCTTCGACATGTGCGCGCAGGACGAAAACGCGGTGCGCATCGAGGCGTGGGAGCCGCGCATCGACGCCCACGTCTTCTACGGACCGACGCCGACCGAGACCATCGACAAGATGACCGGCTTCGTCGGCCGCCCGGAGCTACCGCCGGCGTTCGCCTTTGCCCCCTGGCTCGACGCCATCTACGGCCAGGACAACGTCCGCCGCGTGGCCCAGAAGCTGCGCGACGAAGATGTGCCGTCGTCGGTGATCTGGACCGAAGACTGGCGCGGCGGCAACGTCGAGGGCACCGGCTACGTGCTCGAGGAAGACTGGGAGGTCGACCGCGACATCTACCCGGACTTCGAAACCCTGGCCGACGACATCCACTCGCTCGGCTACAAGTTCCTCATCTACAACAACAGCTTCGTCGACTCGACGGTGCCCGTGTTCACCGAGGCGACGAGTGGCGGCTATACGATCAAGAACGACGCCGGTGACACCTATCTGTTCACCGGGGTGAAGTTCAACGACACCACGCTGCTCGATCTGTCCAACCCGGCGGCCCGCGACTGGGCCAAGGGTAAATACCGCGCCGGCCTCGAGCTGGGCACCGACGGCTACATGGCCGACTTCGCCGAGTGGCTACCGACCGACGCGGTGCTCGACTCGGGCGAGGACGCCATGGAGGCGCACAACCTCTACCCGGTCGAGTGGGCGCGCCTG
>Ga0114931_10007151_pt1 | contig 13656 bp, 14 predicted proteins | sample 2SBtaG_FD_89579 | JGI IMG/M metagenome (GOLD analysis project Ga0114931, IMG submission 89579) | Deep subsurface microbial communities from Kolumbo volcano to uncover new lineages of life (NeLLi) - 2SBTROV14_V59a metaG | ecosystem: Environmental > Aquatic > Marine > Volcanic | place: Kolumbo... | reverse complement strand
GACCGGCGCCTGCCATGGGCATGGGGCCCACCATCATCATGACCCAGGCGCCGATGGAGAAAATAATGGCACTGCTCATGACACCGCCGGGCAGCTTGTTAACCAAGAGCGCAAACAGCACGCCCCAAATGACGGTACCGATCATAAAGTGCGCAACCCAGCCCATGACCAGCGGCGCGCCCATCATGCCGGCCAGCATTTTTATGGCGTTGAGGTCCGGCATCAAGCCCATTTTGGCCTTGGCAACCATCAATATGGATAACACCACGGTGGCCACGAACCCTGCAATTACACCTGCCTTGATATTCATAGGGATATCTCCTGTTGTCGCAGGACTGCATCCTGCGGGTCTCGGTTACCCATTGGATGTTTGAATCGGCGAGAGGGTTCCACTGGATATAATATATACTTTATTTATCAATAGGTTGGGTCATACATCATTGCATGGACCCTGTCTTTCAGCTTCGTTGGCCGTGGCGCACTGGCCAGTTGCTGGTCGTAGGCCCGTTCTGCGACGGCCGTCGCTATGGCCAGGGAGATACTTCGTATGCGGGTCAACGACGGATACACCGTGCCGGATTTCAACTCTTCTTCATCGACCAGACCGGCCAGTACACGGGCCGCATCGAGGAACATGTCTTCTGTGACATGGCTGGCATTGCTGGCGAGAACACCCAGGCCGATGCCGGGGAAGACATAGACATTATTGCCCTGACCCGGGCGGAGGGTACGTCCCTGGAAGTCAACCGGCGGGAAGGGGCTGCCACTGGCGAACACGGCACGGCCATCACTCCACTGATAGGCTTGCTCTGCTGTGCATTCAGCATTTGACGTAGGATTGGACAAGGCGAAAATAACCGGTTGCCGGTTGATTTCAGCCATGAGTCGCACCACTTCTTCGGTAAAGGTATCGGCTGCGCCGGTTGCGCCAATCAGCACATGAGGCCGCGCCATGCGGATGGTATCGAGGAAGCCGGTTTGCGGGGCATTGCGTGCATAGGGGGCACTGTGCGGCGCCAGCTTGTCACGACCGGTTACAATCAGGCCCTTGCGATCGACGAACCAGAGCCGATCCCGCGCCTGTTCACGGGTGCACTCTTCCTGCCGGAGAGCCGTCTGTATCAGATCGGCAATACCCGTGGCTGCCGAACCCGCACCCAGAAACACTATTCGCAGCTCTGAAAGTGGTACACCCGTTATCCGGCAGGAGGCCAGTACGCCGGCAAGTGCCATCGCAGCCGTCCCCTGTATATCATCGTTAAAACAACGTACGCGATCCCGGTAGCGTTGCAGCAGTCCATAGGCATTCGGTGTCAGGAAATCCTCGAACTGAATCAACACCCGGGGGAAGACCTTTTGCGCGGCATAAACGAACTCATCGACCAGCGCCAGATAGGCATCACCCCCCATGCGTGGCTGGTTAATGCCCAGATACAAGGGGTCCTCGCGTAATGCCTGATTGCCCGTACCCACATCCAGTATTACCGGCATACATTGTTGTGGCGGTATGCCGGCGCATGCCGAATACAAAGCCAGTTTCCCTATCGGGATACCGATGCCGTTGGCGCCGAGGTCACCTAATCCCAGAATACGCTGGCCGTCGGTCACTACGATCAGGCGGACGTCGGACTCCGGCCAGTTGCCGAGTAACTTCTCAATATGGCCCCGATCATCAGGTGTGATATAGAAGCCGTGGGACTGGCGGTAAATATGCGCAAACTCCTGGCAGACCTGTCCCACGGTTGGCGTATAAACGATCGGCATTAATTCTTCGATATTCTCGATCAGCATTTTATAGAACAGACGTTCGTTACGATCGAGCAGGGCCATCATAAAAAGATAGCGCTCAATGTCGTAGGCTTTCCGGCGCAGATTTTCCAGTGCCCTGATCATTTGTACTTTTTGAGTACAGATGGTGGCGGGCAGTAACCCATGGAGACCGTATGTGTCACGTTCCTGCGGGGTGAACGCCGTGCCCTTGTTGAGTTCGGCGTTATTCAACAACTCACGACCAGTCAGTCTGCCGGCGTTCCTGTCAGTGCTCATCGTGCTTATTGACCCTTAGCTGTTCGTGCCTTGTGGATTGCCCTGATCAGGTTTGTTTTTTCTCTCCCCTGCGGGAGGGTGTCGCAAAAGGTGTTCGTGCTACCGTAGGGTGCGCACGGCGCATCCTGCATTGCTTTTGCGGCACCCTCTGCGGAGAAGAAGGGACTGTTATTACCCGGTTCGGGCCTGAGCCAGCGCTATTCCAGTCTGTGTCAGTTGTTTTTTAACTGCCAAGCAAGTGTTTCAGGTCGGTGCTTATTTTCTCCGCGCTGTCCGTTCCGGTGGCCAGCAGACGCGCTGCGCCGGTACCGTCGAAAATAAACACGGCGTTGCTGTGCGAGACTTCATACTGGCCGCCGGCATCGGGTTTGCCAAGTCCATAGCTGACGCGATAGCGTTTGGTTAAAGCACGCAGCTGCGCTTGCGTTCCGCTCAGGGCCGTGACCCGCGGGCCGAAGGCCTGCTCGTAACGCTGCAGGGCCGCTGCCGTATCGCGTGCCGGGTCTACCGACACAAACAGAATTCGGGTCCGGTCGGCAGCCTTGCCCAGTTTGCCGGTGGCACTGACCAGATTGGCCAGTGTCGTGGGGCAGATATCCGGACAGTGGGTGTAACCGAAGTACAACAGGACAATGGCGCCGCGGAAATCTTCTGCATGCCGGGTTTGCCCACTGCCATCATGCAGCTCGAAGGCCAGTGGCGGCATGAGGCCGCTGATGTCGTGCAAGGCCCAGGAGGACGGTGAGCGGTCACACCCCGATACCAGCATCAATAGCATGGCCATCAGCCACAGACGGTGCCGGAGTTGCATCATTGCCCGCTTGCATCACGCAGCAGGAAATTAACCGGCAGGTGGCTGCCGTCCGAGAACTTCAGTGTTACCGGTACCTGTCCGCCCGGTTTCAGGTCGTCGGCCGGCCTGAACAGCATCAGGTGATAGCCCCCGGGTTTCAGTGCCACCGTCTTGCCCGCAGGGATCTCAAGGCTGTTCACCCGGCGCATACTGGCGATACCGTTCTGTTCTGAACTCAGATGCAATTCAATAGCGCCAAAGCGTGTGCTTTGCACAGCCACCAGTTGCACACTGTCCGCCCCGTTATTGTCCAGTTCGAGGTAACCGGCCGCGGGCAGACTTCCGGGTAGCAGGCGTATCCAGGCATGCCGGGCGGTGACATCCGCCACTGCAGCACTGCTGCAGATGACCAGCAACAGCGTCACCGCTATCAGGCGCAGGTATGCCATTTCAGGTGGCTACCGGCGCCGCTGCTGCGACTTCCCGGTCATCGGTGATCCAGTATCGTAATACCAGCAGCACCCCGATGACGCTCATCATGCTTGCCGGTATCCAGGTTACCAGCCCGGCAATCTGTTGATCGACCAGTGGACTGATCGGCCAGGCGCGGCCACAGACGTTGTACACCGGGTAAAGCGACACCTTTGCCAGTGCCATGTGCGCGCCGATAAGAATCTGCGGCGGTACAATCAGAACCAGGATAATAATGCGGGCGCCATAACCTGCCCGGCCCGCGGCGTGTCGCGGGCGCGGATCGAGAATCAGCCACCAGAACAGCAAGGCGTCGAGCAGCATACTCCAGTTCATCAGCTGGTAGCGACCGGCACTCAGCATGGCGGTGAAGTGAATGTCCGGCAGCAGCCAGAAATAGATCAAGCCCACGAACAGCAACGGGGCCACGAGTGCATTCTGCAATAGCGTGTACAGGAACCGGACGGGTGTCGAACGCCACAGTGGCGCCAGGACAGCTGCCGTGAATTTTTTCGGGACACCCTGCGGCAGGACTTTCCAGGGTGCCCCCAGCATCATCAGAAAAGGCCCGAGATGGTGCAATACCAGGTGCTGGAGCCGGTGGATCCACAACATATGTTGCGACAGGTAATCGAACCAGGTCTGCATGACCAGGTAGATGATAATCACCCCGGTCATATACGACAGTAACGGCCAGTAACCCACCGGTTGACCAGAGTGCCGGCAGCGCCACCAGCCGCGCAGGTAGAGACCCCCTGCCAGCAGGCAGAACAGGGCAACGGCGTGGGAAAACTCCCAGGGCAGGAGGTAATGAATAAAGGGTGTCATGGTTTGGCTGCCAGGGACGAGACGGAACTGTCGATTGTCGCAATCCGGCCGGGGGCTATGATAACGATTCTTCCGGAGCAAGGCGAATTCGGTATTATGCCCCGTGGTTTGTAGCGGGCAGGTATGGATTTATAATCAGCCGCGCCGTCCTGATAATGCTTCCATGGATGATGAATGTATAGCCCTGGTGAGGGCTGGTGGGCCGATAGCAAGCATTATATAATCCAGCTGCCTTTTTAGGCAGATCAACATGAATTCACAGGTATTTCCATGGATCCCGCAGAACTTCGACCGGCTGGCGCCAGCTGGACATATTATGCCCATTCCTGACCGGGGTGCCGAACATCGACGGGCGGGAGGGGGCAGCGGAGGATGCGCAGTGAATAAGCAGCAACTCCTCCGGATGCTTTTTTGTCTCATCCTGGTTGCTGGTATGAGTCCGCTATGGTCGGCCGGCGACAGGCCCGTGGAACTGAAAATGATCGAGCATGAAGCACTGGATGGCGATGACGGCGCCCAATTGCTTTATGGACTGGCGTACCTGAAGGGGCGCGATGGTCTCAAACCTGATCCGGAAAAAGCCGTGTACTGGATACGTCGCTCCGCCCGGATTGGCAATGGCTACGCCCAGCTGGTACTTGGCAACTGTTATGCTGCCGGTCAGGGTGTTGTAAAGGACCCGGAGCAGGCGGTGCTCTGGTGGCGCAAAGCCGGAAAGAATGAAAATCCGCAAGCGCAGTATCTGCTCGGCAAGGCGTATCTCGAAGGCATCGGAACTGCTAAAGACCCGGCACGCGCGCTTGGCTGGCTCACCAAATCCGCCGAGCAGGGAAATAAGTACGCCCAGTATCTGCTGGGCAAGATGTACTACGAAGGCTACAGCGTCGAGCCTGACGAGGAGACGGCCAAAGGTTGGCTGAGTCGGGCGGCGCAGCAGGCCCACAGTGGCGCCATCAATCTCCTGGCCGTTATCAACGGCCTGGTGGATGTGACCACAAAAGTGTACCAACAATCAGCGGATGTACTGCTTGCCAAGGCCAGACAAGGCGACCCACAGGCGGAATATGAGCTTGGCATCCGTTATGAAAGTGGCGTATGGGACGTTGAGCAGGATAACAAAAAGGCCCTGGCATGGATTACCAAAGCGGCCAATGCAGGCAATCGTATCGCCATGAAGACGCTTGCCGACAGTTACCGGCACGGTGATCTTGGCCTGGATGCCAATCCCGCCAAAGCGGCTGAATGGGATAAAAGAGCGTCGGCTGTCCCGCCGGAAAATCCAGCGGGTACCGCGCCATGACCGGCTTATGCCGGTCCGGTCACCAGCCGGCTGACGAGGCCATCGGCCAACCAGCTCTTTAGCAGACTGGCAGCACGCATGGCCACTGCATCGGCAGCATGGGTGTTCGCCAGAGATTCACACAGCGTGGCAAAATCCGCACCCTGCATTGCCTGTTGCAATAACGGGGCCTCGTCTATTTCGAGGACTCGATAGCGGGTCACTCGCTCATAGCGCCAGAAAAGAACAGTCTGTGGTGGCTCACACGTTTCCACGGCCGGTTGCGGGCTGGATTCGCGGTAGGCGCGCCAGCGGGCCATTACATTCCAGTGGCAGATCAGACAGGCCGCCGAGGGATGAAATTCGAAGCGCATGGACGGCCAGTCCCCGGGCGCCGTCTGCTGCACTTCGGACGGATCCACGATGGCTGCATCGGCGGCGTTAAAGGCATCGACGAACGCCCACTCAGCGGCCGCCAGTTCGGCCAGCCAGGGTTGGCTTCGCCAGGGTTCCTCAGCTGCGAGGAATGTGGCCAGCGACTGGCCGAACCAGCGCAGGGAGAAGTAAGTGGATGGGCAGGCAGCGATATAGGCGTGACCAAGCTCGGTAAAATCGTCCTTTCCAAGCAGCCCGTGTAACGCCGGGAAATCGGTAGCCAGCACCTCAACCAGACGGGACCAGTAAGCACTGGTGTAAATCGACAAACGCTCGGTGGCGGGCAGCTCTGCAGTTGATTTGATATAGCAGCACACCTGCTCGTCGCCGGCCACGATCCGGCGATAGAACGCTGCCTGCAAAGTCTGCAGCGCTACCATCAGGCGGCCTGCAGCACCTTGCTGCCGAGTTGCCGTGCCTGTTGCAATTCCTGCAGCAGTTCGCTGAACGGCGGCATCAGGTCGTCGCGTTCGATCATGGTCGAAACCGGGCCGAAGTGCTGCAACGACTTCACATAGAGATCCCAGACCGCATCGATTATGGGGTGGTCATGGGTATCGATGACGTAATCACCGTAGTCGGTGTGCCCGGCCAGGTGGAACTGCCGCACGCGTTCCGTCGGCACCCCGTAAAGGTAGGTTTCGGGGTCAAAACCATGATTGCGGGCGCTGACATATACATTGTTGACGTCGAACAGCATCAGGCAATCGGCCGCTTCTGCAACGGCCGAGAAGAATTCCCATTCGCTCATCTCGGAGTGCTGGTAACTGACATAGCTGGATACATTCTCCAGCAAAATCCGCCGTCCCAGAAAATCCTGTACCTGCTCGACACGCCCGGCGATGTGGCGGACGGTTTCCTGGGTGTAGGGCAGGGGCATCAGGTCATGCAAATTGTGGCCATTCAGCCCGGTCCAGCACAGGTGATCGGAAATCCACTCGGGTTCGATACGCGCTGCAAGTTGTTTCAGGCGCTGCAGGTAGTCGCGATCAAGTGGGTCCGTACCACCAATAGACAGTGAAACCCCGTGCATAACCATCGGGTAGTGTTCCCGGATACGATCCAGGTAATACAACGGTTTGCCACCGTCGACCATATAGTTTTCCGACAATACCTCGAACCAGTCGACGGCCGGTAGCGTGGTGAGGATGGTCTCATAGTAGTCAGGACGCAGCCCAAGCCCATAGCCGAGAAACGGTCTTTGTAGCTGGTCGGTATTCACCCCGTTACCCTGGTCTGGGTCCATTCATCCGGCCTCTCTCAGGCGGGCAACAAATCAGCAAGGCATGGGGGCGATCAGCCCCCATGCCTGTTGAATACAACTCTGATTACTTCGCCTTTGTCGTCCCACCGATGGAATCACAGGCATGCTTGGACATGGCCACGAACCCCTCGCCCTTGCACTTGCCGTGTCCGGCACACGCATTCTTGGCTGTACCACAGTCGTTATGTCCCTTGCACTTGTTTACACCGTAGCAATGGACATTGGCGGCTGCATCGCCGCTCTCTGCTGCCGTTGCCGTCATCGGTGCGGCGGCAAACAGTGTGGCTGCTGCAATGGCAGCGGCAATTCCGGTCGATTTCATCTTATTCATACTTTGCTCCTCGATTGTGGCTAGATAGGGTTATCCCTACACAGGGACACTTGGAATTGTACTTGGTTCCATGAAGAACAACAGTGCCGGATGGCGCCAACCGGCAGTATCCCGCAAACAAACAACGCTTGTAGCCAAAATGCAACATCAGCTGGTTATGTCAACGCTGATACCAGCCTCGCGTATTCCACCGCCGGAACTGTCAAGGGTTTGTTATACGCAACAGCCGCCACTACAATCGCACCAGGTTGTCTGTACCTGGATGGATCCTGTGTGCTGTGCGATAAACCCGACAATATCATTTTGAAGGAGTACAGGCCGCTCAAGGAGCCGCTGAGAGGCTACTTCCGTGGATAGTGAACCTGCCATCATCCTGCTGTTTCTCATAGCCTCCGCGGTCGCCGTCGGTGCGGCGCGTCTGCATATTCCCTATACAGTTGCACTGGTACTGACCGGGCTCGTGCTGGGTGTATTGCAACTGTTCCACGCGCCGCAGCTCACCCGCGATATCGTATTTATGATATTCCTGCCAGGTCTGGTATTCGAAGCGGCATTCCACATCGAATTCGAGGAACTCTGGCGGGACCGCAGCGCCGTACTGGGTCTGGCCATTCCCGGGGTCGTGGTGTCTATCGGCATCACCGCGGCATTGCTGGTCTTTGCCAGTCATGAAATACCGTATCTGCAGGACATGAGCTGGACACTGGCGCTGGTATTCGGCGCCGCTGTCGCTGCTACCGATCCTATCGCCGTCGTCTCGCTGTTCAGGGAGCTGGGGGCGCCGCGCAGACTCACGCTGCTAATCGAGGGCGAGAGTCTGTTGAATGATGGCACCTCGATTGTGTTTTTTATGCTGGTGCTGGGAGTGGCCCTGGGTGTGCCTGCCTCACCCGGCGATATCGTGGTCGAGTTCGGGCGTGTGGTCGGCGCTGGCGCCATCATTGGTGCTATGACCGGCCTGCTCGTATCACAGCTGCTGCGGCGTATCGATGATGCCATGGTGGAAATCACACTGACGACCGTGGCGGCCTACGGCTCGTTTCTGCTGGCGGACCAACTGGGGTATTCCGGTGTTATCAGTACGGTCGCCGCCGGTCTGATTTGCGGTAACTACGGGGCACAAACCGGAATGTCGCCCTCGACCCGCGTGGCCGCCGAGACCTTTTGGGAATACGTCGGCTTTGCCCTGAACTCGCTCATCTTTCTGCTGGTGGGGTTGCAGGTACACATGGACACACTGTTATCCGTCTGGCCCATGATTATCATCGCGTACCTGGTCATCACCCTCACCCGCGGCATTGTGATATCCGGAGCCTCCGGGCTACTGGCGCTGACGCGCGCACGATTGCCGAAGTACTGGGGCATTGTCCTCACCTGGGGGGGGCTGCGCGGGGCATTATCCATGGTGCTGGCATTGAGTCTGCCTGTGGATATGCCTCTGCGCGAACTGATTCTGGCGATGGTGTTTGGCGTGGTACTGCTGTCCCTGCTGATACAGGGCCTGAGTATGGCGCCGCTGGCCCGGCGCCTGGGTATCGTTGGCGGTCGTGAAGTACTGAAGGACTGGGAGACCGCACAGTTGCGCAAGGAAATGGTCAATGATGTGCTCGAGACACTTGCGCAACTGCGCAAACGCCATCATGCCTCGGCCGGGGCACTGGATATCATCGAGACCCATTACCGTGAACAGCAGGATGCGGCCACTGCCGCACTCGATTCGATCCAGCTCGACAAGGGCTATAAAATCAATGAAGAACTGGCACAATTGCAGCGGCGTATGGTGTTACTGGAAAAACAGCGTCTGCTGGAGGCGCGGCGGCACGGGACGATTGGAGCGGACAGCTTCAAGGAACTGCTGGCCGCTATCGATGCCCGTTATCTGAAACTGGAATCTGCCGGAATACAGCAAGTTGAGCCGGACTGAAAACCGGTACGGGAATCCGCCCTTGCCGGACCGAATCATGGCCTCTAAATTTTATGTAGACTAATTCTAAAGCATGATCTATTATCAGCAGACAAAATTTACCAGGAGGGCATATCCAATGATCAAAAATCTGTCCCTGGCCATCGCCCTCACGGGGGCAACGATGAGCCTTCATGCCGCGCCGCTTGGCTTGCCGCCGGTGCCAATACCCGCAGACAATCCACAAACGCCGGAAAAAATTGCCCTCGGTAACAAGTTGTTCCATGAAAAGCGCATCAGCGCGGACGGCAAGGTCAGTTGTTCGACCTGTCATGAAGAGAGCATGGGGTTTACCGATCACAAACGGGTTTCCGAAGGCTTCAACAAGCAGCACGGCACCCGCAATGCCCCCACCGTGATCAACTCGGCCTATATGCAGACGCTGTTCCTGGACGGCCGCGAACCGGACCTGGAAGGCCAGTCCACCCAGCCGCCGGTGAACCCGGTGGAAGGCGGTCTGCCGGACCATGAGGCCGAACTGAAAATCATTCGGGCAGACCCGGACTATGTCAAGGCGTTCAAGGCCGTGTTCGGTGTGGACCGCGAACACATCACCATGAAGGAAGTGTCCAAAGCCATTGCCAGTTTTGAACGCACGGTAGTGGCCGGGGACTCTCCCTTTGACCGCTACTATTACGGCGGCGAAAAGGACGCCATGAATGCCGCCCAGGTCCGTGGCCTGAAGGTCTTCCTGGAGCAGGGCCGCTGTGTTTCCTGCCACCGTATCGAGCAGACCCAGGCGCTGTTCATGGACAACCGTTTTCACAATATCGGCATTGGTTTCAAACGGATTCGTGGCAAGGAAGCGGAAACCGCCGCGGCGTTTCTGAAGTCCAAACATGGTGGGGCCGACGTCGACCATACCGTGCTTACCAACGAGAACATGTCCGAGGTCGGCCGCTTTGCGGTGACCGAGAACCTGACCCAGGTGGGCGCCTTCAAGACCTCTACGCTGCGCAACGTCGAGCTGACGCAACCCTATATGCATGATGGCAGCCTGAAGACCCTGAAGGACGTGGTGGATTTCTACAACAACGGGGGGCGGTTGAAAGACACCGATCCGGTATCGCCGTTCCTGAGCGGCGGCATCCGCCCGCTGGACCTTTCCGATGAGCAGAAACAGGATCTGGTGGCCTTTCTCAAGGCGCTCACCAGCCCGTCCATGGCAAAACTGGCCAGCAAGAAGGGAGGAAATACGCCATGAGTAAAATAGACAGACGTGAATTTCTGAAGCGTAGCGGGGCGTTGCTGGCGGCCGGCAGCCTGCCGTTGACCCTGGTCGATGTGGCCTTCGGCAAGGCATCGACCGACGACTTTACCTTCGCCTATATCTCTGATTCCCATCTGACCCATCTCAAGGGCAAGCAGTTTGTACGTAACTGGGATCGCGGACTGATTCGTGCCGTGGCCGAGGCCAACCTGATGGACCCGCGGCCGGATTTTTTCTTCTACGGGGGCGACATCGCCCAGCTGGGCAAGCCGGAGGAAATAGATCACGGCCTGGAGATTCTCGGGGCACTGCGCGGCAACGTGCATTATGTCATGGGTGAGCACGACTATTACCTGGATCTGGGCGAACACTGGCGCAAGCGTCTGGGGCCGGACCATTACAGCTTCGACCACAAGGGGGTCCATTTCGTGGTGCTGAACAGCATCAAGACCTTCGATGACTGGACCTATAACAAATGGCCGAGCGCCGCGGAACGCATGCACCAGATGGCGCGCCTGGACAACCCGCAGGGCTCACCGTTCATGGTGGGAGACAAGCAGCGGGCGTGGCTGAAGGATGACCTCGACAAGGTCAGCAAGGATACGCCGCTGGTGGTGATGTCCCATTCCCCGCTGCAGAAAATCTACAAGGGCTGGAATTTCTGGACGGACGATGCTGAGCAGATACAGGCATTGCTGAAGCCGTTCAGGAAAGTCAATGTACTCTACGGCCATGTACATCAAATCCAGACCAACCAGATCGGCAACATCAGTTTCAATGCGGCCATGGCTACCTCCTGGCCCTGGCCCTATCCCGCCACCTACAAGCAACAGGCCAGCTACATGCCCAAACTCACGGTGAACATGAACCGGGCGGACCCGTTTTTTGAACGCGATGCCACCGGCTGGCAATTCATCAACATGCATACCGGCCGCGTGGATGTCAATTACCGGTTGCCCGGAAACCAGAACCGCGTGGTCGCCTGGGATGACAAGGCCGGACACCCTGACGATACGCAATTCCAGGATGCAGCGGACCGTATTCCACCGCAGACCCATTATTGATCAAGAGGAGCATGGCGATGAAAAAACGACAGATACAACGAATGATTACCGCTATGACCCTTGTGACAGCCGGTATTGTTGCAGTGCCACTGGCGCAGGCCGACAATTTCACCCAGGCGGACCTGGATCGCTGGCAGCAGGAATACCAGGCGGTGGTCAGTGAAGGCGAGCAGCTGTTTCACGGCGGGCTCGGCAATAAAAATACGGTTTCCTGTGATCAGTGTCATCCCAACGCAGCAAATACCCACGCGGAAACCTACCCCAAGTTCCAGCAACAACTGGGCAAGGTGGCGGTACTGGGCGAGATGATTAACTGGTGCATCCGAAATCCACTGGAAAGCAAGCCGCTGGCACTGGACGACCCGAAAATGATCGCCTTGCAGGCCTACATACTGCAGGAACGCCGGGGGGTGGCGCTGGCGCCGGGCAAGCACTAGGATAGTCAGTTCGAAGACCCAAAGGAGACAGGAAAATGGCAACACTCAGACTGGGCGATAGCGCCCCGGATTTCACGGCCGAAACTACGGACGGCACCCTTGATTTCTATGAATACCTGGGGGATTCCTGGGGCATGCTGTTTTCGCATCCCGCCGACTTCACCCCGGTGTGCACGACCGAACTGGGCCGGGTTGCTGCACTCAAACCCGAATTTGACAAGCGCAACGTCAAGGTGATGGGCTTGAGCGTTGACCCGATTGAAGATCACCGGAAATGGGTGGGCGACATTGAAGAAACCCAGGGTACTGCGCTGAATTTTCCATTGATTGCGGACCCGGACAAGAAAGTTGCATTGCTCTACGATATGATCCAGCCGGAAGCAAGTACCACACATACGGTTCGCTCGGTATTTATCATCACTCCGGAAAAGAAGATCGCGCTGATGATCACCTACCCGGCGCCAACCGGCCGTAACTTTGACGAGATCCTGCGTGTCACCGATTCATTGCAGCTGACGGCAAAGAACCAGGTGGCCACACCGGTGGACTGGCATGCCGGCGAAGATGTGATCATCGTTCCAACGGTATCCAATGAAGAGGCCAAAAAGCAGTATCCCGACGGCTGGAATGAAGTGAAACCGTACCTGCGCTATGTGCCGCAACCCGGGAAGTAAACACAATATGCTGGTCTGCGAGGAGCATTTTTATGTCTGACGGACCTTTCCTGACCGATGTAAAAACATTACGTGAACGTGCCCGCAAGCACATTGAGCAGGGCGCCGTGACAGCCGGCTACAGTGCGAATCTTGAAACCGTCATCAAACTGCTGAATGAAGCGCTGGCAACCGAGATCATTTGCGTGCTGCGCTACAAACGCCATTATTTCATGGCCTCGGGGCTCGACTCCAGCAATGCCACTGCGGAGTTTCTGCAACATGCTACCGAGGAGCAGCAGCACGCCGACCTGATCGCACAACGTATCGTGCAACTGGCGGGTGAACCGGATTTCTCCCCCGAGGGGCTGGCTACACGCGCCCATGCAGAGTATGTCGAGGGTACAACGCTGCGCGATATGATTACCGAAGACCTGGTTGCGGAGCGAATTGCCATCGACAGCTACCGCGAGATGATTGCTTATGTTGGGAGTGACGACCCCACAACCCGGCGCATGCTTGAGGGTATCCTGGCAATGGAGGAGGAGCATGCCGACGACATGAATAACCTGCTGGTAGAAATGGCAGATAATTAATCTGGATTTTCCCCTGATCGAGTGGGTTAGCCTGTGGAGCAAGGTTACTCGGGGGGGCAAGGTAGCTTCTCAAGACACGCTGTAAATACATCCCTGTATGCTCTATGGCCGCATTCCTGCGGCCAATGGTCTTGAGAAGCTACCCTGCCCCCCCCCGAGTAACGGTTGAGATGGTCGGTAATCCGCTGTCCCCGCATTCCAGCAGGGCTGAGACAGGACTTCACCAGCGGTCCATCCGGGCAGTTTTGCAGTGAATTCAAGACAAATCCGGATGCCGAACGGCTTC
>Ga0114931_10007150_pt1 | contig 13657 bp, 11 predicted proteins | sample 2SBtaG_FD_89579 | JGI IMG/M metagenome (GOLD analysis project Ga0114931, IMG submission 89579) | Deep subsurface microbial communities from Kolumbo volcano to uncover new lineages of life (NeLLi) - 2SBTROV14_V59a metaG | ecosystem: Environmental > Aquatic > Marine > Volcanic | place: Kolumbo... | reverse complement strand
TCGGTGGCGAGTGCGCCGGCGCACTCTCTATCCTGCCTGTGGAGCGCAACCCATCAGCCGATCGAAGTTACCATCCACTCCCGGGTAAGGAACTGGCCCAACTGATTGCCCGGCGCGGCCAAATTTATGCGGTCTGGCCGAAGGATAAACGGCCCCGGCTATCACTGGCCGGGGCACAGGATAAATGTCCTGTGTTAATTCGCGACGGTCACTATTTTCTCCCCGAGGGTGAAGCACCCTCAAGTCATATCCTGAAATTCGAGTTAACAGACTATCGTCATCTGCCGGCCTATGAAACATTTACCAGTTATCTGGCCAAACACATCGGATTGCCCGTAGTCGATATTGAATTGCATTCCATTGAAAATCGTTTCTATGCGCAGATTGAGCGCTATGATCGCGTATGGGATGAACGCGGTGAAGTACAACGTCTGCACCAGGAAGACTTCTGCCAGGCCCTAGGGTATGGGCACGAAAAAAAATACCAGGATTCCGGCGGCCCGAGCTTTGCTGACTGCTATCAGTTGCTGCAGGATGCCTCGACTGATCCCGCCATTGATACGCAAAACCTGCTGCGCTGGCAGATCTTCAATGTCCTGGCCGGCAACTCGGATGGCCATGCCAAGAACCTGTCGCTACTGTATCTGCCAAACGGCGAAATTCGCCTGTCTCCCTTCTATGATCTGGTTTGCACACGTGCCATCGAACGGATCGATTATCATCTCGCCTTTGATGTCGGTGGACAACGAGACCCAGGTCTTGTCTCCACCAAACACTGGGAGTCGCTTGCCAGTCAATGCGATGTGGGGGCACGTTTCCTGCACCGACTACTACAAAAGACCGCGACCTCCTTACTGGAACAAATCGGTCAAACAAAGGCGCTGTTCGAAGCACAGTGCGGTGAATATCCCTCACTGCAGCGCATCGAGCGTGTTGTCACACAGCAATGCCGCCGTGCCACCTGAATTTGATACAGCAAGCCCCCTGGATACGTTGAAAAATCCGGATCAGGACCGGGCAAATAGAGTCTCGACAAGAATCAGCGTGGAACGTGAGTGGAACGCAGCTAAATATCAGAATCGTAACATATTGTTTTACTTATTAAATACTGGTGTTTCAAGGAAGGTTCAAGTCCTCTCCTCGGCACCATTTCACAAGACCATCACAGACCGTCAAAAACCACGAAATACACTGTATATATAGCACTTCATGAGTTTTAAAAACTTCATTCTGTTGTCTTCCATGTAATAGGCTTTGTATCGTTGACGTTACCGGATTTCAATAAAAGGTAACGGGACAGCAGTGTATTAAGGTATACATTGCACTGGCCTTGCCGGATATTCACACCACTATGAAGCCATACATCTCTATGCTGATAACCGCCCTGCTCGCTTGCCCCGTTTTCGCACATGCAGGCAAGCTTGTACCACTACCTGAACATCCGGCTGCGCTGCCGATAGTACTGCCTGATCTGGCCAGCCACATGCACCGTCTGGAAGATTATCGCGGACAGGTCGTGCTGGTGAATTTCTGGACAACCTGGTGCGTTCCCTGCCTGCAGGAAATACCATCCATGCAGCACCTGCAGACAGCACTGTCCGGTACACCGTTTACGGTTCTGGCCATCAATGTAAAGGAATCCCGCGAACAGGCCTGGCGCTATCTGAAAATGCTTGATGCACACTTTACCGTACTGCTCGACAACGATGGCGCAGTTGCCGAGGACTGGACCATTACCCTCTATCCGACCAGTTACCTGCTCGACATGGCCGGGAACATACGCTACCGGGCCTATGGCGCGGTGGACTGGGGTAATGCGGAAGCGCGTAAAATTATCGAAACCTTGCAGCAAACCGGCCAACAGCCGGTACAGGCAAGCACGGCGACCACGGGGCCACCAACTGCACGCTGAAGTGGCATTGGGGAAAAGCCCGATACCGGATCCTGTCTCTCAGTTCAGGCCGTAACGCCTGAGCTTGCGATACAAGGTACGCACGCTCACACCAAGTGTGGCCGCCACCAGTTTGCGTTCGCCATCGAAACGATCCAGCAACCCGGCGATGTGCTGCGCTTCCATATCATGCAGTGAGGCCACATCCGGGCCGGCAACGGGAACCTGCCGGGTTTCCTCAGTCACCGTCTCTGTGAATTGTTCCCTGTTGTGCTGATGCTGCTCCATCACCCTGCTGATCAATGTCTTGCTGATCTCACCATCGGTACAGTGGGTGGCGGCAACAAACAGGAAGTTGCGCAACTCACGCACATTACCCGGGTATGGATAGCTCTTGAGCAGTTCTATGGCCCCGGGTGTTATGGTAAACCGCTGGTGCAGGACTCCCTTGATGGGTTCCAGCAGGTTCCGCGCCAGCGTCGGGATATCATCAAGGCGTTTGCGCAGCGGGGGTAACTGGATTGTCATGCAGGCAATCCGGTAATAGAGATCCTCCCGGAAATGGCCGGCCACCACCGTTTCCCACAGGTGTCTGTTCGTGGCACAGACAAGACGGACATCGACTGTACGGTAACCCTGATCACCGACACGGCGGTACTGCCCGGTCTCCAGCACCCGCAGCAACTTGGCCTGCAGGGATGCCGACAGCTCCCCGATTTCGTCCAGGAACAGGGTCCCGCCATGGGCTTCATGTAATACACCGTCTTTTTCCCCCACACTGCCGGTAAATGCACCCTTTGCGTGCCCGAACATCTCGGACTCGAACAAGGTCTCGGTCAACACGGTACAGTCAATGGTTAGAAACGGCTTGTCCTTGCGCGGGGAATGGTTGTGGAGATAATTGGCGGCCAGTTCCTTGCCGGTGCCCGTCTCTCCCTGCAGCAGTACCTGCACATGCGAGGCCGCCGCGATTCTGAGCTGTTCCAGACAGGCCAGAAACTGCTCGTTGTTACCGACCATGCGTACCCCATGGTTACGGCGATCCTCCGGCGACTGTAGTTGCTCGATCAACTCACCCATATAGAGCTCTCCGTCACTGCCATGCAGAGGATAGGCCGTCACGCGGACTTGGCATTTCCGATCATCACAGTCGTAGTGATGATGAATACAGGCATCGGTGGTACCGATTTCAAACAGATTGGCATGTGGGCAGTCTTCGCCATTCTCGTGACAAGGCCTGTCGTTGTGGTGACTGATGACATAGCACGGTTTTCCGACAGCGTGTTTCCGGGTTGTGCCATAGCACTTTTCATAGGCGCTGTTGACTGCCATGATGCGATAATCCCGATCAATCACAACAAAGGGATGTTGGTGGGTTTCGATCAGGGATTGCAGTTCAACAGGCACAGAGGTTGCGTGTTTGTTTTTTTTCACCGTGCGCCCCGACAGCTGGTTGCTTATGTCATTATTGTCACAATGGCTATGTCAGGTGATTCTAACGCTGACACAAATGACACCTCTTGATCCAGGTCATATGATCGGACATTTCCTGATGCCCTCCCTGTTTTTTACTTCAGGAACATAATCTTATGACAGAATCAATACAATATTGGGCCGTGTCAGACATGCTGAACAGAGCCACCCATATCACCATGCCGGGAGTGGTGTAGCGACCGTGCCGCCACCCCCTGACCGGGGTACCGCACGCACAATAGGCCCCGATGCTGCGCGTCAGGGCTGCATGGACTGTTTATACTGCTGCACGCGCTGTTGGGTCGTGGATTCGGGCTCGGTGGCCTTCTTCTTCAGACTGGCGATCCAGTCGGCTTCCTGCTTGAACAACTGGTCCAGGCGCTTGTCATTTACCACCACCTTGAAGTCCTGCTCCCGAAGTCGAGTGGCATACTGGTCGAGCTTGTCGTGCAGCAGCGTGCGCCGTACGGCCTTGCGGGTAGTTTCGTCACGGATATCGGTAAACTGGGCATCACGGATATCGACCACCCTGACCAGGTGCCAGCCGGCCGGTGATTCCACCGGTCCGCCGATCTCGTCCGGACCCAGGGAAAAGGTAACCTGGTCGAGCGCCGGAAAGCCGCTGCCTTTTTTCACCCAGCCAATGTCGCCCAGGGTCTTCTTTGCATTTGGATCGATCGAGTATTGCTGAGCCGCCTGATAGGATGTCAACTCACCGGATTCGATGCGCTGCTTGATATCCCCGGCCTCCTTGCGGGTCTTCACTACGACCATCTGCACCTTGCGACTCTCGGGCGCAACCAGCCGCGCCCGGTTGTTCTCGAAATAGGCCTGCAGTTCGGCATCCGAGGGCTCCATGTCGTGAATCAACTTGCTGCGGTAGAGATTCACCAGGTGCGTCTTGCGAAACTCCGCAAGGCGTGCCCGATCGACCGGGTTCTTGTCCAGACCTGCCGCGCGGGCCTTGCGCGCCATAATCCGGTTATCGATCACCTGGTTCAGCGCTTTGCGACGTGCCATCGCCACATCCGCCCCGGAGGCCTGCGCCCTGGCGGTTACCATCAGCAGCGACGCCCGGGCATCTTCCCAATGGATCCGGTCCGGTCCCGCGCTGGCAATTTCTTCTGAATCGATGCGCAACTCATCGTCTGCGGGATCCAGGATCGCTTCATCAAAGCTTACCTCGACCCCCTCACGCACCTGATCGCGCAGACCGGCATTGCGCTCCTGGAGCTTTTTCCGCCGCAGCGCAGCCTCGATTGACGTGTGCGCCGCCTCGGTCAATTCGGTGCCAGGGACCACCGAGTTTTTGTAGAAGTCCATGACCTCCGCCTCGCTAATCTCGATACCCCCTCCAAGCAGTTGTTTGCGGTAACGGGCGGCCAGCAGGGCATCGGAGAACCGTTGCACATCACGCTGGTAGCCGGGATCCTTGTCCATGCCCTGTTTGAGTGCATCAAGATAGATGAGGTTGGCACTGATCGCCTTGTCCAGCAGCGTGACCAGCGCACGGTTGCGCCGCGCCGTACCCAGTGCCGGTACCGACAGGCCGACCATTGCCGAGCTGTTGAGCATGGTGCTGAGCTGGTTGTAGGTGATGGGCTGATCGCCGACCGTGGCGATGAGATCGCTGGTGTCGCTATCACTGGCCGCTGCCCCGGGTGCCTCGATGGAGGCCGCCGCGGGTTGGCTGCCGGCGCCGGGTAGCAGCACCAGGCAGAGCAGCATTGAAATGGCCAGTCGGCCGGAAATCTGCAGTGGTTGTATCATGCCAAACCTCTTGTTGTCGTTGTGTAACGCCGGTGGTTGTCGCGCAAGAAGGAAGGGGTGTCGGGCCTGTCACAAGATAGACCCGGCACCCGGCTTGCGCCGCTAAGGATTACCAACCGCAGGTGCTGCCGGTCTTGTCCAGAGACACCTGCTCCCAGACAGCCTCGTTGACACGGCCCTCGATCAGGTGTTTCTTCCACTTTTTACCGTTGCAGCGTACCTTGGCAAGTTTAGTATGCTTATTACGGTGACAAGTCGAACACAGGGTCTTCAGCGAGGCCCGCCCGGCGCTACCGGATATATGGCCGATCTGAGCCACTTCCACCGTATCCATCATGTCACGCGTCACCCGGTTCTTCATGGCGTGCTCCAGCCACTCATCGTTGTCTTCCGCGACTTCGTCACTGTTATCCTCATGACAATTCCGGCACATGGGGCTGCTGCTGCCCTTGCCATTGAGCAAATCGGCCTCTGCCGTGAAGCCGTGTGCCCAAGAGACGGCGGCGTCAAAGTCGTTGTAGATCGGTGTGCCGGCAAAATTGAGGCCTTCCGCCTCATCTTCCTGGCACTGGTCCTCATCTTCACCCGGCTCGCACACAATATTTGGTACACCAACATCGTTCACGTCGTGACAGGCAGCGCACTTGATCGGACCATGCGAACCGTCGGCATTCAATGCTGCGGCCTGTGCATAGGTGGTGGTATCGATATCCGGGGTTACCGGATACAGCCCGTGGATCGACTCGTGACAACCCTGGCAGGTGATGTCGCGGTGACCGCGCGAGTAGCGCATCAGGCTGGCCTTGGCCGGGTAGTTGAACGGTGGGAAGGCATTGATGTTGCCGCTCTGCTCCGTGTAGGGCGCACTATGGCAGTCTGCGCAGTGCGGCTCACCCGGTGCCAGCCAGTGTTCACGGCCATCGGTCGCGGCGCTAAAGGGCGCCACACCATCGCTGTTCGCCGTATCGATGAAGGGATTGGCGGGATAGCGCCACTGGCTCTGATCGCCCTTGTTGGCATTGATCCGGGCCACACAGTCATCCGTGGTGCAGAAGCTCAGGATGTTAACGCTGAAGTCGCCGTCTGCATCGGTGGTTCCCGCGGGCCCATTGGGACCGACCTCGATGGTCGCCACACCGGCATCCTCCGCATCCGGATTCCAGATGGCATGGGTCTCATCCGCACCCCGGTCGAAACCATCGACCTTCGGATCGAGGAAGTCGATCGCCTGCGACTCGGTAAGACCGACCGCCGTAGCAACCCCCGCCAGCGTCGGTGCACCACGCGGATTAACCAGGCAGTCGCCATTGATCAGGTCGTTGCAGTCTTCCGTCGCCCATACGTCCTGGTTCAACTGGTTGTGACAGTTGGTACACCAGATACCGCGGGTATCCTGGTTGCTGCCGGCCAGGCCGGCCTGGTTATCGAAGACATTCTCGGATAACCAAGAGCCTACCGCGGTCAGGTGCTCCGGTGTCTCCGCGCCATCAGTATCCTTGCCCGGGTTGGAGTGCACGTCACGACCGACGAAACAGCCACCGCTGGCCAGGCGGTTATCCGTGTCAGCGTATTCGTTGTTGCCACGCTTGGTAATCGGATAGCCAGCCAGGTCGCCATTGGAGCGGTGCGCCGGGTGACAACCCTGGCAGCCCCCGTCACGCCCCAGGCTGTCATTGAAGACGATAGGACCGCCTTCCCCTTCGAACATCTCGTCGGTATTGCGGTGTTTCCAATGGATTGCCTGGGAGATCGGCGGGATAACTTCGGGCTCACCCTCCTCGTTGGTGAAGGAGGCCGACTTGACCACGGCGATGACATTATCGCCGTGGCACTTCTGACAGATGACGCTCTCCTTGCCCAGCCGGGTATTCTGCGGCAGGGTCTTCAGGTTATTGGGATCAAAGGGCTTGGTCAATTCACCACAACCCAGGCTGGGATCCGTAATGGGATCGGGATTTCCCGTACACTGAACGCCCGGGTAATTCGCCGTGAATGAGGTGCCGTTGTCCTCGTCGTGGATCGACAACATACTGATCGCCGCCCCCTTCAGCCGGCTATACCAGTCCGAGTCCCCGGCCGCGACATCGATGCCGTAGAAGGCATTCCAGAAGTTGATTTCCTGCTGGACCTTGGCGTACAGGCCCGGGAACTCAGCCGTGTTGGGGCTATTGACATTGGGGGTTTGGCTTGCCTCATCAAAATCCGGTATGGCATGGCAGCGCTCGCAGTTGGGAATGTCGATCGGCGCGGTGCCAAAGCCGATCACCGGGTTGCCGGCGCTGTCCAGCACTGCGGTCCCGGCCCCGTCCGGCGCGGTGGGATCAAAGTGGTATAACTGCGATTTCATCGCTACAAACGGACGGATCGAATCCTCGTCCACCAGGCCCGGCTGGGTGTAGAAGTCGATGCTGTCCTCGAACGGGGTCAGTGGCAGGCCCAGGGCCTCCCAGATCCGTGGCGAGGTCAGCATGATCGGCAGGTTCTCCAGCACCTTTGCCTGGGTATAGACCACCGTGCCGCTGTCGCCGGTAAAGGTCAGTACGTTATTGAGCCCCGAGGTGCTGTCCGGGCCCACCGGGTGAAAGGCGGGGCCGGAATTCTCCGGCAACACCAGGTTGGTCGGCGTCGCCGGGTTGACCGGTACGGCATTCAGGTTGCGCAGACCCAAGCGGATCTTGTGTTGCTCCAGGCTGGTGCCAGTACTGTTGGTGCCGTCGAGGTCTTCATAGATATACAGGTGATTCAGCCAGCCGTTGGCGTAGCTGTCCTCGGTATCATTGAAATCGCCATCACCCTGCACTACACCCTGTACCCCGTTGTAATCCCCGGTGATCAGCGCATTATTATCGTCGGTGGCGGCGGCATCGAAAGTGGTGTTCCACATCAGCAGGGAATTGCCTTCCACATTACTGATAATGGTGCTGGTCTGGACCTTGCCACGGCCGTTATTGCGCGGCTGGGCCTCGTGCCAGTACTTGGCCACGTACTTCTTGAAGTTCTTGTTCTTGTCCAGGGCCTTGTCACGCAGCACGGTCTCGCGGCCGACAAAGTCCTTGCCCACGTTGGGATCCCCCTCCAGCAGATGCGGGAAGGTGCCGCTGCTGCTTTCGGGTTTCACCACCTGGGCCAGAATGGAGTTGTACACCGGCAAGACGCAACAGTAGGCGAACTCGAAGCCGGTGCAGTGCATGCCTAGTTCATAGTTCATCAGGATCTTGAAATCAGTCTGCGGGTTGTCGAGGCCGATATCCGGCGGTGGTAGCGGGTCACAATCGGCCGGGGCTTTGTCCACCTCCCGCACGACACTCATTCCATCCTGTTCGGCACGCACACTGCAGGGGATCGGGCTGGGTCCCGTTGCCACAACTTTCCAGTTACCGTGACGAATGCTGTCATCGACACCAATCAACTGCTCAGGATCGTTGTCATTGGTAACTGTCACTGGTGCAGTGTTGTCGGCCACGCCGGTCACCCTGAGCCTATTGCTGTGCGCATTCCACTTGGCATTGCTGATGGTGACGGTGGCCACGGCGGTATCCGCCAGGGTCAGTGCCATGAGTGCAGCCAGACCGGCCAGCAGAAACCTGCACCGGAAGAGGGGATGTATGAGCATTTTGGCAGGCATATCTGACTCCTCCTTAACAATATTCTTTGTTGTTCGTGCGATCGATCTGACATGTCGTACTTAAATTTCTTACAGCAAGAAGCGTGCCATTGAGGGGCAATAACCTATCCCGTTGTTTTTATGGAGAAGTATCTTCCCATTCATAAACGGCGGACAGTTCTGTCGCAGACACTGTCATTAGTGTCACGCATCAACTGCCATTCATGTCAACTCTACCGATCAGGTGGAAGCGGCGGTCTTGTGGAGTCAAGGATCCAGCGAAGGCTTGTAGCCGGTGAGAAAGGCGGGCGAGAGACGGCTTACCGGGTACCCGCCTTTTTTGTTCCGGACCCTTGCAGACACGCCGGGACATGAAACTGATCGTCAAGCCCATAGACCTCGTCAAAGATACCGTCACAATTACTGTCGCGGATCACGTAATTATGTTCGCCGGATTCATCGCCACGGGTATCCAGGCTCCAGGCCCACAGGCGCTGGTTGCTGGTCATGCTGAAGATGCTGTCGCCGTTCGGGGTCAGGTAATGCCGGATATGGGTCTCATTGACGCTGTCCCCGTCGCCATCGGCGTCATGCTCGTCATGCAGCGTAAAACCCGTCAGATCGGGCGGGGTGAACTCGCCCGCCATTACCGGTGGCAGGAAGTTTGTCAGGACGGCAAGGACGATCCAGCGATTGCGGGTCAGGGTTTCGGACATCAGAATGGCTCCGATATGGAAGTGGGTGCGATGAGCCTTCAACCATAGCATACAAGGCGGAGGCACAATGACCTCCCGCAGCGCCCTTTCACCCGGATCGCAACGGCCCGGGGGCGGACTATCCACAGACAAGAGGTTTCCCGGACAATCATCCTTGTGGCCCGATCAACTACCGGCCGGTTTCGGTTATCATGAAAGTCTCGAAATGTGCCCGCCCTTCACTGCCGGATGATATCTGTGTACAGGAAGCATGCGACCCGCGCTTGTCACTGCCCTCTGCCTGGCGATCATGCAGGCTGCAGCAAGCCGTGAACTCTCCGCGCATACCGCGCCGCCGGGCACGGCACTGTGACCTGCCGGACCTCCGGGGCAATGGTGCGACCTGACCGACCAGGATGGGACAGCGAGGACGTAAGGCACATATCGAATAACTGATTGTCGCTGATGACCGAAAAGGCCACGGCCTGGGTGCCTGACAGGAAATCTTCAAGTTGGTCGATGGTCGTTAAGTCTTCGAGTTTCATGATGATTTTCATCCCCCCATCATGAACGCTTCCCCTTCCGGCTTCAGACTCATTTCATATTAAAATCACCGCTCTCCCTTCAGACTCATTTCATATTGGACAAGGCTCCATCTTGGGTCAAACGACCGGAAAGGGGTATGATTACAGGTTTAGTCCATCCATCCACCGGCCGTTACTCAACCAGACCGTGAGCCAGAACAATCTCAGCCTTGAAGCCACTGGACTGGAATGCATCCGCGATGACCGGACGCTATTCAGCGATCTGGAGTTCACCCTCAATCCCGGGGAGGCCCTCATTCTGGAAGGCCGCAATGGCAGCGGCAAAACCTCGCTGTTACGTATCCTGTGCGGTATCCGCCTGCCGGATGCCGGCAGCGTCCGTTGGTGCGGCACCGATATTACCCGGCTCGGCCCTGACTACCATGAGCATACCGCCTATGTCGGTCATCGGGACGGCATCAAGCTGGATCTGACCCCGCTGGAAAACCTGGCCGTGGCACGCGCGTTGGGCACACCCGGTGAGACCAGTCCAACAGCGGCGCTGGAACAGGTTGAGCTGTATGGCTACGAGGATGTGTTGACCCGCAACCTGTCAGCCGGCCAGCAACGGCGTCTGGCACTGGCCCGCCTGCTGGTCACCGACAGCCTGCTATGGATCCTTGATGAGCCGTTTACCTCGCTCGACCGGCGCGGCATCGCCCTGGTCGAATCCCTGCTGGAGCAGCACACCGGCAAGGGTGGCCTGCTGGCCGTCACCTCGCATCATGCGATCAACCTCGACAATCCCCCGGTACAAACCATCAACCTGTCCGCATGACTTCCGATTCACTGACACGTGCCTTTGCCCTGCTGCTGAAACGCGACCTGCTGCTGGCCATGCGGCACCGCGCCGAGATGATTAACCCGCTGCTGTTCTTCGTGCTGGTGACCAGCCTGTTTCCACTGGGGATTGGCGCCTATCCCGAGTTGTTGCGGGCCGTCGGCCCCGGGGTCATCTGGGTCGCCGCCCTGCTCGCGGCCCTGCTGTCGCTGGACGGGATATTCCGCTCCGATTTCGAGGATGGCACCCTGGAACAGTTACTGCTGAGTTCCCACCCGGTCTCGGTGCTGGTGCTCGCCAAGGTGCTGGCGCACTGGCTGGTAACCGGCTTACCGCTGCTGCTGGTGGCCCCCCTGCTCGGTATTCTGCTTGATTTGCCGGTGGACGCCATCCGGATACTGATGCTGACCCTGTTGCTCGGGACCCCGGTGCTGAGCCTGCTGGGCGCCGTCGGGGTCGCGCTGACCGTGGGTTTGCGCAAGGGGGGCAAGATCCTGTCCCTGCTCGTGTTACCATTATATGTACCGCTATTGATTTTTGCCGCAAATGCCGTTGATACAGCCGCTGCCGGTCTCCCGGTGAGTGCCCATCTGTTATTCATCAGTGCCCTGCTGGTGCTGGCGCTCAGCCTGTCACCCCTGGCGACGGCAGCAGCCCTGCGCATCAGCCTGAGTTGAATATGTTTAATAATTTTTTTCACAAACTGGCATCCCCGAAATACTTCTACCATATCGCGGGGCGCCTGTTGCCGTGGCTGGCCGCAGGGTGCGCCGTTCTTATGCTGGCAGGGTTATATTACGGGCTGATCGTTGCTCCGCCGGATTACCAGCAGGGTGACAGCTACCGCATCATGTTCGTCCATGTACCGGCAGCGTGGATGTCGCTGTTCATCTATGTCGTCATGGCCGGGGCCGGGGCCATTGGCCTGGTCTGGCGTATCAAGCTGGCCGAGGTGATCGCCATCAGCAGTGCGACTGTCGGTGCCTCCTTTACCTTCCTGGCACTGGTGACCGGCTCCATCTGGGGCAAACCGATGTGGGGGACCTGGTGGGTCTGGGATGCGCGCCTGACGTCCGAACTGGTCCTGCTGTTCCTGTATCTCGGCATCATTGCCCTGTACAGCGCCATCGACGACAAGCGTACGGCAGCGCGCGCCACGGCCATTCTCGCAATTGTGGGCGTGGTCAATATTCCCATCATCCATTTTTCGGTAGAATGGTGGAATACCCTGCACCAGGGTCCGACGGTGGCCAAATTCGGCGCACCCTCCATCGATATCAGCATGCTGATACCCTTGCTGTTGATGGCCGTGGCCTTCAAACTGTATTACGTCCTGGTGGTATTGATGCGCGCCCGCTGCGAAGTACTGGACCGGGAGCGCCATACCGGCTGGGTCAAACAACTGGCGGAACCACAATGAATCTGCATGAATTTCTGAATATGGGCGGGTATGCGTCCTATGTATGGACGTCCTATGGCATTGCGCTGGTCGTCTTGCTGGCCAATGTCATCGAGCCGCTACGCCACCGTCGGAAATTGCTGACCGATATTGCCCGCGCGACGCGGCGCACCCGGAGAACACCATGACCCCGAAACGCAGAAACCGGGTAATCCTGATCGTCATCATGCTCGCCGGCGTGAGTACTGCGGTCGGGTTTGCACTCAAGGCCTTCAACGAGAACCTGATGTTCTTTTACAAGCCCAGCGAGGTAATTGCCGGCGAGGCACCGGCCGGGCGCCTGATCCGGGTCGGCGGGCTGGTCACCAAGGGCAGTCTCAAGCGCCAGCCGGACGGCCTGACCGTGCAGTTTGATCTCACCGATAACACCAAAACCATGACGGTACAGTACACCGGCATCCTGCCGGACCTGTTCCGTGAGGGCCAGGGCGTCATTGCCCGCGGGCGACTCGGCGCTGACCGGCTGTTTATCGCCGAGGAGGTGCTGGCCAAGCACGATGAAAAATACATGCCGCCGGAAGTGGCCGATGCACTGAAAACAGCACACGCAGAAGGCGTTGGCAGCACAACCGCCAACACCCCCGCCCCATGATCCCCGAACTTGGACACTTTGCCCTGATCCTGGCGCTGACCATGGCGCTGGTGCTGGCGCTGTTCCCGATCATCGGCAGCCTGAACAATACCCCGGGCTGGGTTGCCGTGGCGCGGCCGGCGGCCTGGGGGCAGTTCACCTTCCTGTCGATTGCCTTCGCCTGCCTGGTCAATGCCTTTCTGGTCAACGACTTCTCCGTCACCTATGTTGCACAACACGGCAACACCCACCTGCCCGTTATGTACAAGATTTCGGCCGTGTGGGGGGCACACGAAGGCTCGCTGCTGCTATGGGCCTTCATCCTCAGTGGCTGGACACTGGCCGTCTCGCTGTTCGCGCGCCAGTTGCCGGATGTCATGCTGGCCCGCGTACTGGCCGTCATGGGCATGATCAGCATTGGCTTCCTGTCCTTCATGCTGTTTACCTCCAACCCGTTCGCGCGCACCTTCCCGGTTCCGCTGGAGGGGGGGGACCTCAATCCCCTGCTGCAGGACCCCGGACTCGCCATCCACCCGCCGATGCTGTACATGGGTTATGTGGGTATGTCGGTCGCCTTCAGTTTCGCCATTGCGGCGCTGATCGGCGGCAAGCTGGATGCCGCCTGGGCGCGCTGGTCACGGCCCTGGACCACAGTGGCCTGGGTATTTCTGACCATGGGCATCACACTTGGCAGCTGGTGGGCCTATAACGAACTCGGCTGGGGTGGCTGGTGGTTCTGGGACCCGGTCGAAAACGCCTCGTTCATGCCCTGGCTGGCGGCCACGGCGTTGATACACTCGCTGGCGGTGACCGAGAAACGCGGCGCCTT
>Ga0114931_10007149_pt1 | contig 13659 bp, 13 predicted proteins | sample 2SBtaG_FD_89579 | JGI IMG/M metagenome (GOLD analysis project Ga0114931, IMG submission 89579) | Deep subsurface microbial communities from Kolumbo volcano to uncover new lineages of life (NeLLi) - 2SBTROV14_V59a metaG | ecosystem: Environmental > Aquatic > Marine > Volcanic | place: Kolumbo... | reverse complement strand
TTTGCTAATCCTTTGTCAGTTAGAGGATGATTAAGTAATCCTTTAATGGCTTTTAAAGGACAGGTGGCAATGTCAGCACCCACTTCGGCACATTTGATGATGTGCATCGTGTGACGGATAGAAGCAGCCAAGACTTCCGTTTCAAATCCATAGTTGTCGTAGATGGTTACGATCTGTTCAATCAGCGCCACCCCGTCTTCACTTACATCGTCAAGTCTTCCAATAAAAGGGGAAACAAAATTAGCTCCGGCCTTGGCCGCAAGTATGGCCTGACCTGCAGAAAAAACCAGGGTACAATTTGTTCTTATTCCTATACCCGAAAAATGTTTAATCGCCTTTACACCGTCCTGGATCATGGGTACCTTCACTACAATTTTTTGGTCTATTTCGGCCAGTGATTTGCCTTCTGCAATGATGCCTTTGTAATCTGTCGCAATTACCTCCGCACTAACATTATCGTCAACGATGTCACAGATAGCCTTGTAATGAGCTCGAATATTTTCTTCACCTTTTATACCCTCTTTGGCCATTAGCGAAGGGTTGGTTGTTACCCCATCAAGTACTCCAAGCTCATAAGCCTCCTTGATATCTTCAAGGTTGGCTGTATCAATAAAGAATTTCATGTATTTTGCGGTGGTTTTAGCCTAAGATGCACAAAAATGGCAAACCAAGTATCGCACCGCTACGACTGCCTACCCTTGCTTCCTTCCGGACCTGGGGGAGTTTAGCAGGAGCTGGTCGTACTGATTTGCCTCGGCAAAATTAACGAGATTTTATGGCATTCCTCAACTACGATGTGAAGTTCTTTTATGGTCAAAGTGATTCCAGCATCTGCAATAGCATTCCCTTGAACCAAAAAGAATTTGATAAATGGGTAACTTTAGGTATTATTCATACTTTAAAACCCAAAATATATTTGATTTTTATGGGAAAGGGAGATAGAAAAACAAGAAAAGGTAAAATTACAAAAGGAACCTTTGGCGTCCGAAGGCCAAAACAAAAACACAAGTTAAAACCGGAACCAGCTCAAAAGAAAACGAAAGCTTCCAAGAAGAAAGCCAGTACATAAGAGAACTACTGAAAACAGATTATGGATAGATACGATGTATGCATCATTGGTGCGGGCCCTTCCGGATATGCAGCAGCTATGCGTGCACTCGACTTTAAGAAGAAAGTTGTCCTGATTGAGAAAGGGCCTATCGGTGGAGCAGGAATTACCAATGGGGCGCTGTCATCGAAGACATGGTGGGAGATAGCGCGTAATGTAGGAACAGTTTATAAACATAAGGACCGCTATAACCTCAACGTTCCCGACGTAAATTTTCAAACGATGAAACAGGAAGTTAAGGAGGCTGTAGAAGAACGCAAAAGTTTATTGTTCGACCACATCCGACATTTGCAGGGATCGACCTATTCCAATCTCCTTACCTACCTCCAAGGTCAGGCTTTTTTGAAAAGTAATCACAACGTAGAAGTAAACCTGGCTGATAAAAAAAAGATCCTATATGCTGAGAACATAGTGCTGGCAACAGGAAGTCGTCCTCGCAAGCTGGCTGAAATTGACATTGATGAAGACATCATCCTGACAAGCGACGGGATATCAAATCTGGATTCGTTTCCTGAAAGTATGGTCATTCTAGGAGCAGGGGTTATCGGCTGCGAGTTCGCCACTATTTTTTCATCGATGAACAAGACCAAGGTTCATTTGATTGATAAAGGAGATCGAATATTACCGTTTGAAGATGATGATGTAGTGGAAGTCATTGAAAAGAATATGGAATCCAACGGAATATTGATACATCGTAACTCCAGAATGATCCGAATGGAAATTGTTGATGGACAGGTGGAATATGAATTGGAGTATTCCGATGGAAAACATGAGGTCTTTCAAGTCGAAAAGGCCCTGGTATCAGTTGGCAGGGTGCCCAATTATGAGAATCTTGGATTGGAGGAGTTGGGTGTGGAAATGGATAAACGAGGGATTATTGACGACAATACCAGGACGAGTGTGCCAAATATATATGCCGTTGGTGATATCACAGCTGATATTGCGTTGGTGAATGTAGGAGAGCTTGAAGGGAGGTATGCCTTAGAACGGATGTATGGTAAACCAAAAAAAAACTTGGTATATGAAAATATATCAACCATCATGTTTCTGGCCCCCGAGGTAGCGGGCGTGGGTCTAAACGAAATTCAGGCACGCAAGAAAGGCCTTAGTTATAAAGTGGCCAGTGTTGATTATCATTGTATTTCCAGGGCTATCGCCCAGCGAAACACCCAGGGTTTTGTTAAGATGTTGGTCACTAACGATAAGCAGATGAAAGTGCTCGGGTTACGTGTGGTGGGTGAGCATGCCTCTAGTGCCATGCAAGCAGTGGCATTGCTCATCTCCATGGATAGAGGGATTGAAGAAATTGCCGAATGTGTACATCCACATCCATCTATTCCTGAAGGAATTCAGGAGTGTGTCCGACTACTTATGAATAGGTCATTATTCAAACCAGAAGCCCTAAAAGACCACATGAAATGTTCGGTATATTTGAACAATCAGACAGTGACGGCATAGCTTGTTTCAATACTCTTTCAGAAGGTCGATCACTTCCTGGGTTATATCACGGGAAGCGTCGGCTACGAAAAAAAGGTCAGCACCTGTCACAAAGTTATAACCATGTCGATCAGCCACAAGGTTGATAGCATTTTTTACATCTTCCTGCAAAGGATTCATATATTCCTTTTCATAGGAGTCCATCTTCTGTTGATAGTCCTTTTGTTGATCTTTCATTGCTTTTTCCAACGAGGCCAACTGTGTTTCGTAAGTCTTCTTTTCATCATCACTCAGCTTGAAGTACTTATTCTGATATTCGGTCAATTTTGTTTGAAAAGCCTTGCTCGATTCTTTTACATTTGAGTCCAGGGTCGACTTGTACTCATCCATCACCTGCATATTATGCTCATACTTAGGATGCTTCTTCAAGGCTGCATCAAAGTCAACAATGGCCATATTCATTGCTTTTTGGCCAAATGCAGACAAAGTAACCAACAGTGCGATGGTTGTTATTAAAGATAATTTCGTTTTCATGGTTGGAAAATATAAATTCCTAATCCTATAAGACTGTATTGTACAACATTAATGCCAATTCTTATCAATCCAGTCCAGGGATGTCCTTATCCTCCAAACCTGTATCGAAAATTCAGGCCCCACTCACCGTTATAGCCTACATTATTTGTAAACCATATGATGGGTCGGTAATCAAGTCCAATGGTCAATGGGATAGGAAATTGATATTCGACGCCAGCTTCACCACCAACGCCAAAATTGAACTGGCTTCCTCCAATGGCCAGGGCTCCACCTGCACCCGGGTAAAACATAAAGCCTTCACCAAATGGGATCTGCCAGTCATAGAGGCCCTGAACGGTCAGTGAATTTCCGAAATTGGCATCTGCATGTATCCTGTTATTCTGAAAAGGCATAGCAAAGTCGATGCCTACATTGTTACCGAATGAGTCTCCAAATCGCAGTCCCAATTCATAATCCCGTGTTTGGGCCTTCAGATAGCCCAGACTCATGGTAAGTATACAAGCAGATAAAAATAATTTCTTCATGAATGAGTTATGGTTAATAAAAACAGCGGCAAAATAAACTAATATTTATCTTCTGTCATTAAATCATTTATAAATATCTCGTTAGTCAATACCTTCATATCTTTTACCTTTGGTCGATCAAAGGACATGAGTTATGCGCATTATTATTTTAAACTTCATTTTGGCTTCTTTGCTTGCCAGTTGTGGACATGTGAATGATGATGCTTATTTGCAGGAAATTAATGCCTGGAGAGCCCTGCGAATCGATTCATTAAAAGGCAAAACTGGATGGCTCAATCTGGCCGGTTTGTACTGGCTTGATCCAGGGGACAATTCATTTGGATCCGACAGCAGTCGCCAACTTATCTTCCCTTCGGATGCCGCCCCGGACATGGGAATATTACATCTATATGGAGATACCGTAGCTTACATCCCCAGGTCAGAGGATGTGCGTTCAGAGGGAGCCGTATTGAAAGACACTACTGTCGTATATATCACAGATTCTATTAGTAAGGCTATGAATTTTAAGAATTTTAGCTGGTTTGTGATTAAGCGCGGCAATCGGCTTGGTGTAAGACTTCGGGATTATAACAACCCACTGATTAGTAAAGTAAACCATATAGATGCCTATCCCACTGACGCCAACTATAAGGTTGAGGCTCAATGGGAAGCTTATGACCCCCCCAAATCAACCGTGGTTCATAACCAGGTGGGTATGGACCTGGCACAGAACATACCCGGCGCTTTACACTTCAAACTTTTTGGCAAAAAATATATACTTGAGCCCATTGGATCAGCAGATGATAAAGAGTTGTTTGTGATGATCTATGATAAAACCAGTGGGAAGGAAACGTATGGAAGTGGTCGGTATCTATATGTCGATCATCCAAACAAGTACGGACTCACCTTTATTGATTTCAATAAAGCATATAATCCTCCTTGCGCATTTACACCTTATGCCACCTGCTTGTTTCCTCATGAAACTAACCGGCTTCCTATTGCCATAAAAGCAGGCGAAAAATTTAGTGGACATTGATTAGAGACCGCAAGTGAACCTATATTTATCTCTTGTTTTAACTGTTAATCTTTTTTTAAAATGAAAAAACTATTTGTTATTACTTCTGTTTTTTTAGCTTCCTGTTCGGGAGGAACTACTTCTGAGAATAACGATAATACTTTGGGAATTCCTGCGGGTGCGGTAGAAGAACCCTATGATGATGGTTCAGGAATTGAGAAGGTAAGTATTTATAAATCAGATGGATCTGTTCAAGAACAGGGCCTGTACTCCAATGGACAGCGTGTAGGGTCTTACACAATCTATCATCCAAATGGTTTTGTAAAGTCCGTAACTTCATATGTAGCTGGTAAAAAGGAAGGCCAGTCTCTGGAGTTAAGCAATCAGGGATATATTGAAATTAAGGCCATGTATCATGATGACTTGCTTGAGGGTTCTTATATCATATACAACCGTACACGGATTAAGGAAACTCGCAATTATGTAAAAGGGCAGTTGGAAGGTATTGTTGAGAAGTTTTACAACAACGGCAAGATCCAGGAGCGCAGTAATTATGCCCACGGGAAAAGAGATGGGATTGCAAGATGGTATGACCAGGAAGGCAACCTTTCCATTGAATATAAGTACAATGAGGGCGAGTGGATCAAGGATTATAAGCCTGATTCAACCAAAAGTGAGTAGTCTCATATTCTCTCCAGCGGCCACCATACGGCGATGATAGTTGATTTGCCCTAAATGATATCCGAGGTGATTGAGGAGGTGAAATAACATGTGTTGCACATTCATGGAGAAATTACGGATCTGGATGGGATAAGGTTCTTTTAACCGGACAGGATCCATCGATTCCAGTGTTTTTCGGATTGAGTTGATGGTAGATCCGATCTCGGAGATCAATTGTTCCCGTGGAACGTCCTTGTCATTAAATTCAGCGTTCCTGTTACGCTGATAATTGGTCTTCCCAAGAGTACGACCTATAAAATGTTGAAGATTTCCACATAGATGAAGACACAGGTTTCCACCTGAATTAGCGGTCCCCTCAACTAATTTCCATAGGAGCGATTCATCCGGATAGCTTTCTATTTCGGTTTTTAATTGCTGAAGGCTGGTTTCAAAGACTTTGTTAAGGTCAGAAAGCATGGTCACTAAAGGTTTAGATCGTTCATGACATCTTCTACTCGTTCGGCCAGTTGTCTCCTAGTCGGTTCAATCTCAGAAATAGTAGTTACAGGTGCTGATACACTAAAGTAGAATTTGATCTTTGGCTCGGTTCCAGAGGGTCGGGCAGATATTTTTGTTTGGTCTTCAGTTAAAAACTGTAGTACGTTGGATCGGGGAAAATCAAGAGTATGGGTGTTGCCGATAATCTGATCTGTTTGCACTCCCGTGCTATAATCGTTGATCTTAATAACTATTGAGCCGTTGATAGTAGTAGGTGGCTCTTCTCTGAATTTTTGCATGATTTTAGCAATTTCCTCAGCCCCTGTTTTGCCTTTTTTTGTTATTGACTTCATTGTTTCATACCATACCCCATATTTAAGGTAGATTTCATCCAACAGATCAATAATCCCTTGTTTTTTACATTTCTGATGGGCTGCCAACTCTGCCAAAAGGGCACAGGTGGCCACAGCGTCTTTATCTCTTACCACATCACTCGTCATAAAACCATAGCTTTCTTCTCCACCACCAATAAACTGCTTACTCGCCTCCTGTTCCCGGATAACCATAGCTATGTATTTGAACCCGGTCAGGGTATTAAAACATTCCACGCCAAAATCACTGCACATGGTATCAATCAACTCAGAGGTGACTATGGTTTTCGCCATATAATGACTTGGAAGGAGGGAATTCGTTTTTTTCCTTGATACGAGGATATAATAGCAAAGAAGACTGGCCATTTGGTTTCCATTGAGCAGTTGAAACTGTCCCTGATGATCCTTTACAGCAATTCCGACCCGGTCCCCATCAGGATCTGTGGCCATCAGCAGGTCAGCATCGAGACCCTGCGCCATTGCCAGTCCAAGCGTAAGCGCCTCAGATTCTTCAGGGTTAGGATAAGCTACTGTTGGGAAGTTGCCATCAGGCGTAGCCTGTGCTTCAACAATGTGCACATTAGAGAAGCCCAGAAGTTCTAGGGCCTTTGGCACCATGGTGATTCCTGTTCCGTGAATAGGTGTATAAACCAAACTGACATCATGAGCTTGCTCAATAGCCTGATGATCAATGGCCAGTTGTTTGACGGTATCAAGGTAGGGCTCATCAACCTTGCTGCTGATTCGCTCAATATTTTCAGGTACGGCATCAAACATTATTTGGTCAAATCCAGAAATATTGGCAACTTCCTGAATAATGTTGGCATCATGTGGTGGCGTTACCTGGGCCCCATCTTCCCAATAGGCCTTGTAGCCGTTGTACTCCTTTGGGTTATGGGAGGCCGTAATAACCACCCCACTTTGACAATCCAGGTGGCGGATGGCAAAGGACAATTCCGGAGTAGGTCGTAGTTCTTCAAACAAATAAACATAAATGCCATTAGCCAAAAAGACATTAGCTGTAATTTCAGCAAAATAGTCACTATTGTTCCTGCTGTCATGGGCAATAGCCACCCGACATGTCTTCTCTGGGAAACATTTCTTGATGTAGTTGGCCAACCCCTGAGTGGCCATGCCAACAGTGTATTTGTTCATTCGATTTGAACCAACACCCATGATCCCGCGAAGACCACCGGTACCAAATTCAAGGTTCTTGTAAAAGGCATCAGTCAGTTCGTTTTCATCTCCTTGGATCAAGGTCTTGATTTGTTCTTTAAAAGAGTCATCTATGGGCTGTTCAAGCCAGGATTGTGCATTTTCAAGGGGTGTCATAACTCATTACATTCTAGGTCAAATGTAATCATGTTTTGAAAAGTACATTCTTGTTTTTGCGAAAGATCGTCACCATCGGAAGAATCAGGTAGTATGAAGATATCCCAGGTTCTTTTTTACCCGTTCAAGTACTTCAGCTGCAATAGTATGTGCCTTTTGCTCACCCACAACAAGTTCCTCTTCGAGCAATGAGATATTGTCCATGTACATGTTAAATTTTTGGCGTTCTTGAGCAAATTTCTCTAAGATCAGCTCAAAAAGGGCCTGTTTTGCTGTACCATATCCGTAGTTACCTCCAAGGTAATTTGCTCTCATCTCCTGGGTCTGTTCTTGGGAGGCCAACAGATCATATAATGCAAAAACAGTACAAGAGTCGGGGTCTTTGGGCTCTTTCAATGGAACTGAATCGGTGACAATGCTCATTATGGTCTTGCGCAGGGTTTTGTCCGGTTGAAAGATGTCAATGATATTTCCGTATGACTTACTCATCTTCTGCCCATCGGTACCCGGCACAGTCATTACTTCTTTGTCAATGATGGCTTCCGGGATCACAAAAGTCTCTCCAAACTGGTGATTGAAGGATCGGGCTATGTCACGAGTCATTTCCAAATGTTGCTTTTGGTCTTTCCCAACAGGAACAAAATTGGCGTCATATAATAATATGTCGCTTGCCATCAATACCGGGTAAATGAACAATCCTGCGTTGACGTCAGCCAGCTTATCCGCCTTATCCTTGAATGAGTGGGCGTTGGCCAGCATAGGGTAGGGCGTAAGGCAATTAAGATACCAGGTGAGTTCACAAACTTCGGGTACTCTGGATTGTCGATAGAATAGATTCTTTTGAGTGTCGAATCCACAGGCTAACCAGGCAGCAGCTACTGCCATTGTATTTTCTTCCCTTTTACGAGTATTTTTGATAGTAATCAGAGAATGAAGATCGGCAATAAAAAAAAGTGAAAAATTATTGGGATTTTTGGAAAGCTCGATAGCTGGTAATATAGCCCCCAGGAGATTGCCCAAATGCGGACGGCCTGAACTTTGTATGCCCGTAAGTATTCTTGCCATTTAACCTTTGAATTTTGGCACAAATATGCCAAAACTGACATGGATCACCAATCTCACCTCTACATTTTGTAACTTTGATGATAGATTATATTGGCTGTCAACAGTGAGCTGTGGCATAAATATAAAACCCATGAAAAAGCTAACCTTATTCTCTATTCTTGTTTATGTAAATTTAACTGGTTTTGGTCAGCAGGAGATCCAGGACTTTTCCTTCAAAGAAACAGTACATGATTTCGGGCAAATAAAAGAATTGGATGGTCCTATATCGTTCAAGTTCGATTTTATTAATACAGGACAAAAACCTGTGATTATCCAGGGCGTTCGTGCGTCCTGTGGCTGCACTACTCCCGATTGGAGCAGAAATGAGGTGGTACCCGGTGATTCTGGTTTTGTTACTGCAGAGTATCATCCTTTAAACCGACCCGGCCCATTCAACAAATCCTTGACAGTAACAACAAATGGTACACCGTCCACAATTGTTTTACGCATTCGTGGTCAAGTTATGCCAAAGCCAAGGACCATTGAAGACGACTTTCCAACAGTTTTAGGAGCGTTGAGGATAAAATACAGGGCCCTGAACATGGGTCGTGTAAAGAACAATGAACCGGCAGTTAAATCATTCCAGGTTTACAACCAGAGCCAGAAGACGATTAATTTCCAATCTAAAGTTGAGGCACCGGATTATATCCACCTGGCTTTTGATCCGTCGTCTCTGGGGTCCGAAGAAAAGGGTAATTTGATTGTCACTTATGATGTTGAGAAGCGTCATGATCTGGGCTTCATGTCGGACAATCTCGTTTTTTATACAAATGAAAATGGAGAGGATGCCCGCAAGTCACTGTCGGTGTATGCTGATGTTCAACAATATTTTCCTCCAATGACGCCTGAACAAATGGCCCAGGCCCCACATTTGTCAATTGAAAAGAAAATTGTGGATTTCGGGAAAATGAAACAGGGTGAAGTTAAGGCGACTGATTTCGTTTTGGTCAACGAAGGACAATCTGATCTGAAGATTGTTAAAACTAAATCCAGTTGTTCCTGTACGGTGGCCCGTCTTGCGACAACTACTTTAAAACCAGGAGATCGTGCATTGCTAAATGTTACATTTAACTCCACCGGACGAAGGGGTAACCAGCAAAAGTCGGTGACTATTTATACCAACGATCCAAAAGCACCCGTGCAGCGGGTTACTCTTAAAGCCGTCATTGATATCTCAGTTGTCAATAATTAAATATTATCAACCATTTATTTAAAAGATTGAATGCCAGTTATTTCATGGCCCAGGATCAGTAAGTGTATATCGTGGGTCCCCTCATAGGTTAGTACTGATTCAAGGTTCGCCATATGCCGCATCATAGGAAAGTCTCCGGTGATACCCATAGCCCCATGAATTTGACGTGCCTCCCGGGCAACATCAAGGGCCATAGCCACATTATTTCTTTTCGCCATTGAAATTTGAGCGGTAGTGGCCTTTCCCATGTTCATCATGGTACCTAATTTCCAGGTGAGGAGTTGTGCTTTTGTAATTTCAGTTAGCATTTCCGCAAGTTTTTTCTGTACCAGTTGGAAAGACCCAATGGGCTTGTCAAATTGCTTCCTCACCAAAGAATATCGTTTAGCGGCATCATAGCAATCCATAGCAGCTCCCATGGCTCCCCAGGCAATACCATAACGGGCAGAATCGAGGCACATAAGCGGAGCTCCCAAACCCGATTTGTTGGGAAGCAGGTTTTCCTTGGGAACCTTCACATTGTTAAACACCAGCTCTCCAGTTGCACTGGCTCGCAGGGACCACTTACCATGGGTTTCCGGTGTGGTGAAACCCTCCATCCCTCGCTCAACGATAAGTCCATGGACACGGCCCTCTTCATTCTTAGCCCATACAACGGCAATATCAGCATTGGGCGCGTTGGAGATCCACATTTTAGAACCATTCAACAGATAATAATCACCCATGTCCTTAAAGTTGGTAACCATACCTCCCGGATTTGATCCGTGATCCGGCTCAGTCAGACCAAAACAACCCAACATCTCACCGGCTGCAAGGCGGGGTAAATATTTCTTTCGATGTTCATCATTTCCAAATTTATAAATTGGATACATCACCAGTGACCCCTGAACGGATGCCGTAGACCTCATACCAGAGTCACCTCGTTCAATTTCCTGCATGATCAGGCCATAAGAAATGTAATCAAGGGCACCACCACCATACTCTTCAGGTATGAATGGACCAAAAACACCCATTTTACCAAACTTAGCTACAATTTCCTGCGGAAAATAAGCCTCTTCACACCATTGCTGGATGTAAGGACTTATTTCCTTTTTTACGAATTCTCGAGTAGAGGACCGGATGAGTTTATGTTCTTCGGTGAATAAGCTATCTACCTGGTAAAAGTCTGGTGATTCGAAGAGATCAATTTGTTTTGTTTGGGTGTCAGTGGCCATGGGTTACGATGATATATGCTATGCAAAAATATAGTTTACCTATTCAAAGTAGAGGAGACTTCAAATAAATTCAATGGATGTGAATTTAATTTCCAGTACTGATAAACTTGATTCAACAACGTTTTTGTAAATTTATTCCTGGATTGTTGATAGATGATGCGTTTTTTTATTTTGGCTCTGCTATTAGGGGTGATGTCGCATGGAATGGCCCAGGTATTGATGCGGACCTACTACGATCAAGCTGACTCGAAGATCAAGGAAGAGTTTTACGTATTGTCAAGAAAGAACCCATTACTTAATGGCCCATATACCTCTTATTATGAGTCAGGTGAAATAAAAAGTGAAGGAAAGTTCATTCAGAACCGATCCTCCGGGATTTGGAAGTATTACTATCAAAACGGCAAGGTAAAAATGACCGGCCGGGTGTCAAATGGGAAAAATGTTGGGGTTTGGTCTTACTATTATCCTTCTGGTAATCTGAAAATGAGTGGTGAGATTAGAAATGGTGAAAGGGAAGGCCCCTGGGTGATTTACGATGCAAACGGTACGAAACAAAGTGAAGGCTCCTTTGACCACGAAAAAAAAGTCAGCGATTGGCAATATTACTACAGCTCTGGCGTGTTGCGGGCGGACGAGTTTTTTGACGGTGACAGTGCACAATATGAGGAGTACTATATTTCAGGCAACATCAAAATGAACGGTTCAAAGTACAAAAATAAAAAAGCCGGTCACTGGAGATTTTACAATGAAGATGGAAGTTTGCAAGCTGAAGGATCGTATCAAGGTGGGAAGAAAACAGGGCCATGGAAACATTATACGTCTGAAGGACTCCTTGAAGCAGAGGGAAGTTACAAGAATGATGAACCTAATGGGCTTTGGCTGCACTACTATATCAATGGGCAACTGGCTTCAAAAGGCAACCTGGCGGAAGGTAAAAAAGACGGACCCTGGAAGATGTATTATAACGACGGAACCCTAAAAGGAGAGGGATTATACGAAAATGGCACCGGGACCTACAGGGAATACTACAAGAATGGGTCGCTTAAGTTGCGAGGTGAGATCCGGCGTGGAACAAATGAAGGCAAGTGGGAATATTTTTATGAAAATGGCGATCTGGAGGGAGACTGTGTGTTTCATAACGGTCAGGGAAATTATGTAGGATACTACCCCACCCGTGAGGTCAAAATGAAAGGGGAGATTAAGGATAATATTAAAATTGGCATCTGGGAGCTCTATGAGAAAAACGGCCAGTTGGCAGGTTATTACAAGCCCTATTATGAAGAAGGTGAACCTGCATTTTTCCTTGCGGAAGACATTGCCCGTCAAAAGGCATTAAGTGCCACGCGTCGGGCACGACCCGGCTCTTTTAAGTACAAAAAGAAATCAAATCGTTATTTTCATAAAAATATAAATGAATACCAGACATTGATTGTAGGGTATAATCCGGTGGCACCACTGTTCGACCGATTCCCTATAAGCTTCGAGTACTACATGGAGGAGAGGCTGGGCTATGAGTTGCTAGTCCAGTATATTCGTTCTCCTTTTTTCAAGTCTTTTGAAACCGTTAGCGGTGGAAATACCTTTTCCGATGGTGGATCGGTTTCTATCCGTCAAAAGTTTTATCATAGCGAAACGAAGTTGGGGTTACCCTATTTCGGTCATGAGCTCAGATATGCCTACGAGAGGCATTTTACCAATCTCCAGGGCGTAAAAACAAAGGGGGCCACGGAGTCGCGGTATGAGTACGCCCTGTTGGTAGGGATGCGTTATTTTAAAAACAGGAACGACCGTGGATTTACGCTGGACACCTTTATCGGATTTGGTCTTGGATACCGCGATTACAATCAAACGTATGTCCCTCCGGACCCTACCACCGACCCTTTTGCTGAAATTACCTCTCGACCTTTTTCCTATTCAATGCGGGTTGGGGTGAATTTGGGTTTTGCCTTTAAGGCCCAGAAGTGATACTTCACGGGTATATGAAAACAATGAATGATTGCGATCCCATCTCCTGGACCTGGAAGATTAGTTGTCGCATCAGAAGAATCTCTCAGAGCTTGTAGTAATAATAGTATAAGCCCGAAACCTTTATCATGGAGAGTGGGCAAATGGTTCCTGAGAAGATTTCTCATAGTACACGAGTTGACCGTTAAATATGGTCTGCTGAAAACCTTTTGGCTCTGCAAAAAAATATCAAGATTACCCTCAAACATCGCCTTCGCGTAGCCGCTACGGCGGAGCAAGGCCGGTCAGGCTCTCACTTTTTGTTTTGAAGCGAAAAGTAAAAAATACCAAAGGCATCCCTTCGGGGAAAATTCAAGGCTCTAATTTTCAAGTTGTTACGCTTAACCCGGAAAATTCAACAGAATATTCCATCCAATTGGCTGCCCAATTTTAAATTATTGATAATCTGTTCATTAGGTTTCAGATAAACTTTATTTATAAAAAACATAATACCCAAATATGGGAGTTCAATATTAGGCAATATGCAGGGTTAACCCTTTCATAAGTAATTAATAATCAATAGTTATCAACCATTTTAAATCGTAATTCTTGAAAATGTCATGAATAATCCGGGTTAAAATCCTTGCAACTATCCCGATAAAAATTGAGATCAAACAGCAAATTTTTTTAATCGCTTCACAAGTTGAAATTTTAACGCATTTAATTAAGGCCAATAGAGTTTCGAAA
>Ga0114931_10007148_pt1 | contig 13660 bp, 12 predicted proteins | sample 2SBtaG_FD_89579 | JGI IMG/M metagenome (GOLD analysis project Ga0114931, IMG submission 89579) | Deep subsurface microbial communities from Kolumbo volcano to uncover new lineages of life (NeLLi) - 2SBTROV14_V59a metaG | ecosystem: Environmental > Aquatic > Marine > Volcanic | place: Kolumbo... | reverse complement strand
TCAACACCACGGAAGGATCGTCACCGTTCGCCTCGTCCGCATAGATCGGTACGAGATCCATGCCCATCGGTGACTTGCCGGGTTTGTCGCTGTGGTAGTCCGGGTTCATTGGCGCCTGCCAATAGTATTTTTCGTTCCGTCGGCTCGGCGTTGCCATTGCCATTGCCATTGCCATTGTCGGTGCGAATCGTCCTGCCAATGAAAACGCCGAACAATACGGCGGCCAGGATCAGCGTAATAGTGAGTAGTCTCTGGTTCATCGGGGTAAGCCTCCGAGATTGGCAATAGCGGCGTACGCTTTGGCGCGCTCTACCTGTAAACGAACGTGATCGACCCGTGTGTTGAGGTCGTCTATATAGCCGTGCATGACGTCGGCGAAGTCTGCGGCGTCACTCTGGTAGGCCACCAGGGTCGCGCGGGCGTGATCACCGGACAACGGCAGGATCTGCCGTTCATACAATTCGATACGCCGGTTGAGGTCGGCCCACTGGGCATATTCTGATTCCAGACGGCTCTTGAGCCGCCGTAGCAACTCCTGCTTCGATTGCCGCGCCGCACGCCGTTCGCTCACCGCCGCCGCCAGGTCCCTGTCCTGCCGGTTCTTGCGAAAAAACGGCAAGTCCATGGTCACCGCCACCGTGACGAAATCGGAGCGTGGCGAGCCATTAGCCAGGCGCCCGTTACGATAACCGTAGCCAAGATCGAGCGACCAGCCCGGCTTGAAACTCTCCTCGGCGATATCGATACCAGCCTGACGCGCATCGATTCTGGCATCGGCCGCGTGCAGCGCCGGGTGGTTCAGAAGTTTCTCCTGTAGCGCTTGCAGTGCCGGCGCTGGCTGCCACGCCGGCAGTTTTTCCGCAATCGGGCGGCCCGCCTGCTGGCCGACCCATTCGGACAAGGCCGCTACGGCTCTGGCCTGCTGTTTTTCGATGTCGATCAGGCGATCGTCGATGCGACTGAGTTCGAGCTCGGCCCGCAGCAAATCTTGCTGATCGGCACGGCCCACGGAGTACAGGGAACGCGTTACCGTCACGAGATCGGCGAATAGCGGCCGCGACTGATTCACTATCGTGTGCGCCCGCTGCCAGTAATAGGTGTCGAGCCAGGCCTGACGCACCGACATCAGCACGTCACGATCGCGGCCATCCGCACTTTGCCGCAACTCACCGGCCAGCGCTTCGAACCTGCGCGTGCTCGCCGCCCGTGTATGTCCTGGCGGAAAAGCCTGCCGGATCCCGAGCTGGGCCTGGGTCATCCCTTCCGTGGTGAAACCTCCCGACTGGATCGGGAAATTGAGCAGCGCCGTGCGCAGGACCGGATCGGGCAATTGTCCCGCGGCGACGGATTTTTCCTCGAGCGCCTCGGCTTTCGCGATCAGTGCCGCGCGCCCCGGCTCGTTTTTCAACGCCAGGTCTTCCGCCGCGTACAGGGTTAACGGAATATCCTGCTGTGCGGCAACACTCGCGGCAAACAACAAGCCGGCGACAGCAGTAAGAAAATTTCTAATACGGGGCGACTGCCCACAGATGAACGACATCAGACGATCTCCTTCGTCGGTAATCGAAAAAACGGATTACTTGGAAGGGATCGCTATTTCAGGAAGACGCAATGACGAATCGAAAGTGACGGGCCGGGGCTTTGTCCTAGCTGATGTAAATCGATGAACGTTACAGGCGGCCCCGCAGCGACCTGCCCGTTGTGCCACAGCGCCTCGATAACGACCGGCACCGGCAACGGATGCTTGAGTTTGGGCTGCACATGGCGCTCGCCGGCACTGAAGACCGGCAGGCTGCCACAATCGGCATTCACGCCGCTGGCGCAAAGTCCGCCGCCAGGGAGACAGTGACTGCAATGATGTGCGCTGGTATGCCGTGCGGCAGGCTGCCCGTGCCCGGCATGTGCCGCAACCAGGACGCCATCCCCGGATTCCAGGGCCATCAGGCACGGCTCTGCGGATGCGCTCGCCCACGCAAGAACGAAGAGGCTCAGGACGAAACGTCCGAGCTTAGCTCTACGTGCCTGATTTTTAGATATTGCAATCAACGGGTAGCCTCCGGCGTTCAGCAACACTAGCGACATTAACGCGTGCTGACAAGCGCGGTTGATACCTACGTGACAGTGGCGCATCAATCGGGGCGGGCACCGATATGCTGCGTTCCGCGCTGGTCCGCAAGCGCGACCTGCCGGCGCCGTTCCTCCAGGCGTTTCTCACGCTCCGCGTGCAGCGTGCCGATGCAATGCGGGCAGGCAACGCCCTCGCGATAATCGGGCGATGCGAGGTCCTCCTTGCCGAGCGGCCGCCGGCAGGCATGACACTGGACATAGCCACCCTCGGCCCGGTCACGGTCGAGCGCGACGCGGGTGTCGAACACGAAGCACTCGCCTTGCCAGAGATTGTCCTCGTCCGCCACCTCTTCGAGGTATTTGAGGATGCCACCCTGCAGCTGGTACACCTCGCTGAAGCCGAGCTCGAGCATCAGCGCGGTGGCCTTCTCGCAGCGGATGCCGCCGGTGCAGAACATGGTGAGCCTCCGGTCCCGCTCAGTTGCCGCCAGGTGTTTTGCGAACTCGGGAAATTCCCGGAAGCTGTCGGTCCTGGGATCAATTGCGTTGCGGAAAGTTCCCACCTCGAACTCGTACTGGTTCCTGGTATCGATGACCAGTGTCGCGGGATCGCAGATCAGCGCATTCCATGCTTTAACGCCGACACGCTTGCCGGTCAACCTGTCGGGGCGGATATCCGGCCTGCCGAGCGTAACGATTTCTTTTTTCACCCTGACCCGCATGCGCCTGAAGGGCGCGTCTGTGGCTTCGCTCCAGCGGCCCTGCAAGGTTTCTTGCAGCGACAGCGACGATTCGATCCAGTCGAACACCGCGCGGATCTCCTCGCCGCCGCCAGCAAGCGTTCCGTTGACGCCTTCATCGGCGACCAGGATCGTACCGAGCAGGTCCTTGCGATCGCAGAGCGCCTGCAAGCGTGATTTCAGCTTCGCGGGGTCATCGACGTCGGTAAAACGGTAGAAGGAAACGATATTCATGGCTTGTCTTCAAAGTTTGTCAAAACCCGGTCCGGAGAAAGTCAGCGACAGGATACTGTGGCGAATCTGCTCGCCGAGCACCAGTCGTGCATCTTCGCCGATTCTTTCGATAGCGTCGCTGAACTCCAGGAAGCCCGCCTCGTTGCGGCGCAGGACGCCGCGCTCTCGCAGGGTGCGGATGAAGTCCTGGAACAGCGCCTTGTCGAAGAAGTCCGGTGAGTGCAGAGCGTAAATCATCGACAGCCGTTCTGCGCTCTTCTGGCAAAGCCCCTCGAGCTTGGCGCGCGACAATGTACCGGAACCGTTCCGTATCAGCAACGCTACGACCAGGTAGAAACGCTGCAACATCGGCACCATCGACTGCCCCAGCATCAGGAGCTGGAAGGCCGCCGCCGACCCGGTCGGCGGACGCACCAGGTCGTTGCCATCCCGGGTGAGAATTTCCTCGTCGATCAGGGCGTCGATCGCCGCCGTCGTTACCGCGTCGATCTGATCTTTATCCCACTGCAGCCGAAGCTCGACCCACATGAACGGATAAATCATGCGTACCAGGCGCTGCAACTCCGCGTGCGCCAGGCGCCTGCCCTGGATGAAGCAGCAGGCGATGGATGCCGGTATGGCGAACAGGTGCTGGATATTGTTGCGGAAGTAGGTCATTAGTACCGCATTGTGTTCGCTCATGCTGACGATATCGCCGAGCGGATGCGAGGTGCGGTTGATGACCCCGAGCTGTTCCCCGTGGTCGATGATTTCTTCCGCACCCATCTGCGGATAAGTCACCAGCGGCGAATACCTGAATCTTTCGAGCAGCCGCACGCTGAGATCGATCTGCGCCTTGAGCTCCAGCTCGCCCATCGACTGCTTCGGCGTTGCCAGCAGTGCGTAGGCAAGCAGGCTTATCGGCGTTACCGCCGCCGCCGCGTTTATTTCTCCCATGATCCTGACGCCGAGATCGTCGATGACGCCCGTGATCCGGGCAGGGCGTTCTTCCTCGCTGCCGGTTTCGCGCCAGTCCGGATTGCGGGTGCCGAGCATTTCGTCGAGACGGATCGGCTCACCGACGTTGACATAGACCTTGCCAAAGTGGTCGCGCAATGACCTGACTGAGCGGATCAGTCCGCCAAGCGACTCCTTCTTCTTCTCGGCGCCGCCAAGCTCGGAGATGAACGAACCGCCCTCGATCAGTTTCTCGTAACCAAAATAAACAGGAACGAACACAACCGGCAGGCCAGGGTTGTGAATATACGAGTTGACGGTCATGGCCAGCATGCCGGCTTTCGGCGCCAGCAACCTGCCCGTGCGGCTACGGGTTCCCTCGACGAAATACTCGATCGAATGGCCGCGGACGAGTATTTGCCGCAGATAGGCGTTGAACACCGCTGCATAGAGGCGATTGCCCTTGAAGCTGCGGCGCAGGTAGAAAGCGCCGCCGCGTCTCAGTATCGCACCGACGATCGGGATGTTCAGGTTCACGCCGGCAGCGACGTGCGGCAGGCTCAGGCCCTGGTGGTAGACGATGTAGCTCAGCAACAGGTAGTCGAAGTGGCTCCTGTGACAAGGCACGTAAACGATCTCGTTGGTTTTCGCCACTTCGTGCAGTCGCTCGACGTGTTGCAGCTCCACACCATCGTAGATGCGAAGCCACACCCACCCGAGAAAACGTTCAACGACGCGCACGGTCGGGTATGAGATGTGCGCGGCGATCTCGCGCGCGTATTTGCGGGCTTTCTGGCGCGCTCTTTCGAGTTTGATCCTGCTGTCACCGGCTTCCGCTTCGATCGCTGCGCACACGCCCGGGTCATCGAGGACCGCATTGACCAGTGTGCGCCGGTGCGAGAGATCCGGGCCGACCGTCGCGATTCGGCGTTGCCGGAAATGAACCCGCAAAATGCGCGATACCTTGCGATAAGCGACCTCCGGGGTAAGCCCTTGCTGGACGATCGAACACAACGGCAGAGCCGGGCTAAAGCGCAACAGGGTATCGCGCCCCTGAAAGACGGTGGTCAGAAACTTCCGCGTGTGTCCGGCAACGTCCCAGTTTTCGGAGAACAGCAGTGTCAGCCAGGAATGCTCTTTTCGAGGTGCGCGGCCCCAGTAGATGCCTACGGGAATCAGCAACAATTCCTCACCGCCGGCTGCGATGCTCGCCTCCACCAGCCGCTTTAGCCGCTCAGACCCTTGCGGCGTCTTGCGGCGAAAGATGAAACCGCGCACGCGCCGCAGCACGATGACGCGCGCCGATTCGTTCACGCCGCAAAATTCGAGCGACTGCGTCGGCAATGGCAGGCCGTGCTTGCGGCAAAGTCGCTCCAGCGCCAGGATATCGGCGAGCCCGCCGGTCTCGAGCACGTAGCAAAGCGGCGCGTGGCTGCCGGCAATGATCTCTTGCGGGTGCTCGGGCTGCACCGCGGGTCGGGCCCACAGGCTGAATACCCTGCCCGCCAGCCAGTACCAGGGGCGGAAGATTTGCTCGGCAACCGTCATTGGATGCCAATCTTACCCGTTTGCGTCAACTACGGATCGGATTCCTCGATGGCTTCATCGAGTTTGCGCCGTTGTTCCTCGAGCTGTTTTTCAACGTCGCGCGCTTTTTGCATTTGCTGGTTGTAACCGTCCGCGATCTCCTTGCCGACCGTCTCCTCGCGGGGCTCGTCGGATTTGTCGGAGCCGCAGCCATAAAGCACGAACAATCCCAGTAGCAGTATGAATAGTCTCACTGTAGTGCCCTCCAGTTGGTTCAGTCCAGGGCCGTGATGAACCAGGTCAGGTAATGATTGATCTCGTCGATGTTCCCCGTCAGGCGATGATCCCCCTCCACGACGTGCAACGTGGCATGACAGGTGCCCGCGTAACGGATGCTGTTCTCGACAGGCACGATGTCATCATTCCAGCCGTGCACGATGGTGATCGGGATCCTCGGTGCCGGCGGCGTCAGGTCCTCGTAACCCGGCACATGGTACGCCGGTGCCAGCACGAACAAGCCGACCGCGTTCACGGTTTCCGCAGCAGCCGTCGCGACGTGCCCGCCCATGCTGGAGCCGACCAGCACGAGCGGTGCCGTCAACGCCGCGCAGTACGTAATGAGTTTGTCGACCCGTTCGGTCGGATCGGCAATGCCCTGGTAATCAACACTGTCGGCTTCGCAACCCAGCGCGCATACCGTCTCCGCCATCGATTGGATTTTTGTTCCCCACGGCCCGCTTTCCTGGCCATGCGAAAAGACGACCATCGGCTGCGTCATATCATGATGCCCTCGCTGCCCTGGCAAAGATCCTCAATGGCATGCGCCAGCAGCCAGTCGCGGTCTTGCCCCCAGAACGCCTGCTCGCCGATTTTCAGGACCGGCACGCCCCAGAGTCCTGCCTCGGACAGGATTTCACGATTCTTCTTCACCTCGTGCCGCCAATGCTCATCGCTGAGGCTCTCCTGCAACTCCGGCCAGAACAAGCCGGCACGTTCGGCGACGACCTGCATGCCGTCGTCGCTCGACACGTCAATGGCCTCGGCCCAGATCGCCTTGCCGGCTTCAAGCAGGAAATCGTAGTGCCGGTTCTGCGACTTCGCATAATAGTATGCCGCCATGCAACGCTCGGCACCTGCCCCCAGTGGGTCGGCGATCCTGCCGAATGGCACCTTCTGCCGTTTGGCTTCACGGTTCGCATCCTTGACGATATAAAGGATCTTCGGCTTCGGCACCGACAGTCCACGCATGACCATGGGCAGCACCGGCCGCACCTCTAGATGCAGGCCGAACGTCCTGGCAATCGCGAACGTGCTCTTGAGTGCGATGTACGAATACGGGCTGCGGAAGGAATAAAACATTTCCAGCGACGGCAGCGCTTTCGCGGCCGCTGGCGGGGTTGCTGGCAGCTTGAGCTTCATTGCCTCGACCATCGAAGCAATCTCGGGTATCGGTTCCTTGAAGCGGTTCAGCTTCTGCCGGTCCAGCAACCTGACCAGGTACATCAGGCGATCGGTGCTCCAGTACCACTCGCCCATGTATTGCATCGTCGCGCAATTGTAGTGTCCCATCTTCCGCAACAATAACTGGTTCCTGCCGATCAGTACGTTGGTCGCGTCGCTACCGCCACCCGGGCGGCTAAGTAGCCGCGATACCCCTTCCGTATCGCCGCGCCAGTAAAGCCGCAGCGTGTTGACAAAGGTCTCCGGAAAATCCTCTTCGTCGTGCTCATCCGCAAGAAAATCGAGTAGCGGCCGCCGGAATTCAACGGCCGGCGTGTCGCCGACGTCGAGGAACGGAACGCCGAATTCCTTTGCAAGCAGCTTCGCGTCCTGTAGCGCGTACTCGGCGAGCATGCCCGGCTGCGGCATGAACTCACCACCGAGCGCCTGGCACAGATAAAAACGGAACTGCACCTTGTGCTGATATCGCGGCATGAGTTTATCGAGATAGAAACTCAACAGGTAGGAATACGGATCGTCGAGCTGCAGGAATACTGATACGACGTGCTTTTTCAGCGAGAAGGCACGGCGAAGGTCGAACAGCGCCCGTCGCAGCCTGACGAAGCGTTCGTCCATGAGCCAGGTGAGATAAAGCGATCGCAGCTTGCGATTCAGGTCATTCATTCATCGTCCCAGGCCGCACTCGGCTTCCACAGGAGTTCGTCGAGATCGGGTTGCCAGCGGTATTTTTTCATGTCGACGCGATCTTTGAGAATTGCCACATCCTCTTGCATCAGTCGCCTGCATTGCTCTTTGAAAGAACCGCTATCGGCCTCGAACGCGATCCTGCCGGACGCGGTGATGACGCGATGCCAGGGAACGCCGCGCTCTTCGGGCAGGTGGCAAAGCGCATAGCCGACCTGGCGTGCACCGCGTGGCAATCCCGCCATGTCGGCAATTTGTCCGTAACTCGCAACCGAGCCCTCCGGGATCTCGCACACCGTCGCCCAGATGCGCTCGTTGCGTTTCTCAGTGGCTGCATTCAATTTCAGCCGCTGGGAGCCACTCTTGCAGGTTTTCAGGCACATCTTCTCCCCAGTCGTCCTGGTGGCAATTGTAACGGTGCCGGGGTCACCCGTCATGGTGCAAACGGTACCTTTCGAGGTCCGTTTGCCTGCTGGATGTTGCCTGGACTAACGGCCCGAGATGGCAGATTTCGTGATGTCAGGCTCCGAGAACCCGACGAACTCCCGCGTCAGGAACGGCAGGATGAACGCCGGTGGCATGCGAGGCGGCTAGTGGCCTGGCCTGGAAGTCCTCGGGCCTCGGGTCCTGGTCACAATGGGCGTAATGCCAGTTACCCGGATCATGCAGAATTTCTTCCTGCTGGTCCTGCGGGTCACAGGCGACCTGGAAACCGCGACCGACGCGGCTGAGGAAACCGTGTCGCAGCAGGTGGCGGGACATCCATTTGTTCGGCATCGTTGCCAGGGACACGCGAGCACGATCTTCGGTTGCCGCCATATCCAAAGTCAGCTTAAGCAGGTGTCCGATGTCCCCTGAATTCGCCTTTGTCAGGATATCCACGATGACCAGTTCGTCGTCGCGCCTTTCCAAAACCAACATTCCGACTATCTCACCGTTTCGCTCCGCAGCATAACAAGTCCGGCACTGCGCGCCGTTATCGATGTATCTCCAGTTAAGATAGCTAACGTCTCGCACGCAACATACTTTGTGGGTCTCTGTCGCTCGCTCCAGGAATCGTCGCCATTCGTCGCCGAACCGCTCAACGGGTACCAATATGTACTGCGAGCGATACGATCGGCGTAACCACTCAAGCATCCAGTAAGGGCCCGCGGCAGCCGCCGAAATGAAATCGGCACTGATGCGTCCCGCCATAGACTCCGGTATCAGGGATTGAATATATTGGTCGACGACCCTCCGTGAAACCATTCTGGAAAATCGCTTGTAAGTTCCCACTTCAGTCGAACCGGCCTTGACCAGAGCCTTGAGATTGTTCTCCCAGGGAGAGCCGTACATGAATTGGACGCCCATCGATTTCATATCCGCAAAACAAGCCCGATGCAGGCGGGTTGCAAGGCCCTGGCGCCGCGCGCTCGGACGTACATAGCAGTCCCCGCCGATGGAACCCAGCCGATACCGACCATCGACCCAGACTTTTCGCGGAAAAACAGAGGTGATCGCTGCAGGTTCGGCGGACCCGGCTTCGAAAGCAAGCCAGGTCAGCGCCCGACCATGCGGATTCTCACGGTACAGGCCCTGGTAGCGCGACGTGATATCGGCGCCAAAAAGCTCCGATAAAATTTCAAGGACTGCATCTTCATCTGACTCACCGGCTGCGCGGATAACATAGTTACCCATAACCAATCCACCGCTCAGTCATTCTTGTCAGCATCTTGCGCATACTCAGTGCAGCCACTCATTGTACTAGCGAACGAAAAGGGCATCCAGGTGAAAACGTCTCAACCCGACTTGCGCCATATCGGCTGCCAGTTCGGTAGCCGATCATTAGGCCTTACCTCGTCCGAGTCCGGCGGCCTCCCGGACATACTCACGCTTTGCCCCCAAATGATTACCTCAATGGTTTGGGAGAGAATAAATAAATCGAACAGCAGGTGAGCATTTTTTATGTAATAAAGATCGTACTTCAGCTTCTACCTGGCATCGCTAACTGATGATCCGTACGGAAATGAAAGCTGAGCCCATCCGGCAAGCCCCGGTTTGACGCAATGACGGTACTGGAACATTGGTATAGTCCGCGATAATTCCTGCACAAATTCCGGTCTTTCCGGTCTCGGCCCGACTATGTGCATGTCGCCACGCAGCACATTGATTAATTGGGGCAATTCGTCGACACGTATGCGCCGCAACACCTTCCCGACTGTCGTCACCCGGCTGTCATCCCGCTTCGCCCAACGAGGTTTTCCATCTACCTCTGCGTCGGACTGCATACTGCGAAATTTCAGCAATTCGAACGTTTTTCCCTGAAGACCTACTCTCATTTGTCGATACAGTATGGAGTCCCTGCCACGACTTTCGATCAACAAGGCGACGCAGACCAGTAACAATACAGGTGACAGAAGGACAAGCAGGGCAACACCAACAGACAGATCGAAAGCGCGTTTCGTGAGCAGATACGGTAGCCTGGTGTGGCATCCATCATTGAACACGAACCAGGCCTGATCGACTACGTCTATTTCGATCTGCCCGGTCTCCCTTTCCAAAAAATCCACAACCGGACGAATACAGGCCCCGTTGAGTTTAAAGTCAAGCAGGCGTGTCATTTCCAACGCATGTCGCCGGTCATCCAGAGCGAGCACCAGCTCATCGAAATGCAAGTCCTTCAAGGCATCAAGCGAGCCAATAACGGGGAGCAGCGTGTCGCCTGCAGGCAACGGTATATCGCCAGTCGTCGGCACATAGCCGATAATTTCATATCGACGACAATCGGATCTGCGCCGGCGCATCGCAATCTTCCGCGCTGCGACACCAGCGCCAACGACAACAACCCTTTTTCTTGCAGCTCTTGAATCAATAAATGAAGCTGACAGGAATCGTCCCGTGGTCAAAGACACCATCGATACAAGAATGCCGAGCGCCAACACACCGCGCCCCGTCTCAACGGGTGGATAGACGTAATAAATCAGGATGCTAAGGATGCCCGCAAATGACAGAGCGACAATTGAGCGGGCGATAACGTCGGATGCGACGACCCGCTGTCTTAGCCTGTACATACCCGTAACGAAGTAGCCGGCGACAACACAGCACGCAAACAGCAGGATTCTGGGGGTCAGGTTACCGACGCTTACCGTCGCCGCCGCGAAATCCCCACCAAACCGAATCGCTGTCCCCAGCAAGAAAGCTATACAGGCCGCAACAAAGTCGACTGCCAGCCATATGGTAACAGGCAGGCTGGGAATCATGCTTGAGGTTAAGTTGGCCCGCAATCTCGGCAATTGCCTTGGTGATTGTTCGAAGATCTTGTTTCAACGGCGTAATTTTATTTCTATCGTCGCTGTTCCGCGACACCTGAATTTCTCGACTGTAAAGTAAATTGACATGGCAATTTATAAACTTTTTCGTTATCCGCCACTTGCTTCGACATTCAAAGAAGAAACGTTAACGCGCCTTTCGAATTCGTTTTGCGAGACGAATGATTAAATGCGCAAAACACATAATTGTGCTTTACATAATGTTTTTAATTTCCTTGTATTAAGTCAAATTCCCCGTAATTGTTTGGTTGCAGGCACAACATAAGTGAAATAGAAATTCAGTGCGTTGCTGGCCAAACAATACACATGTATCACCGGTTGATTGCCCGGTCGCGCGCGTGAGCGGTAACGATGCCGCCCATAATTATGTAGACCGGAAAAGAAATGCTGCCTCTTCGTCGGCCCGAATTGAAAGGGCTCACCGAGACAAATGTCAGTCGTCGGTCAACACCCCGGCACACTCGGGGTAATCGAGTTGGTTGCCATTGCCTGAGTATGAGCCGACCGGCGCGCGATCAAGGCAATTGCTTTCGACAACCACTGACGCATCTCCAAAGTCGATTTGGATCGGTGCGCCTGCGACGATGTTCTTACGAACATAGAATCCGCCGTCGCCATTTGCATCACAGCCTCGTATGTTGATACCGCTACGATTACCGTTAGCTATCACAATATTTTTTTCGACCAGGGCGTCATTTATCCAGCAGCGCGTATTCGGTGGTCCTTGCTGCCCGTCGGTGTGACTGACCAAGATACCTGCATTGCCGCTAAAATCATGAACGTAGTTATGGTGTATGACGAGATTCGACATGGACTCCTGCGGCAAATGACCGTAGATCTGGATTGCTCGGCCACCCTCATGTTGCTCGATGTGGTTATAGGCGATAACGACATCGCGATTCTCACGCCTGCCGCCGTGATAGATGGCGTGGCTATTGTGGTTACCCGGTCTTCCGGTTCGAAGGCTATGATTTCCAAGTAAATATAAGCCCCTGGTCGCGCTGAACGCACCAAAGCCGCCGGTACCCGGTGGTCGGGCGTCATGGAGATAAACGCCAACGATCCGGACATTTTCTCTCGAGCCGATCCGCGCACCTGAAAACCCGGGGCCCCGCCCACCACAGTCCATTTCAATATTCGCAATCACCAGGTTCTTTATGCGCCGTGTTCCCAGGTCGAACGGGCCGATGGAACAATCAACGACGACCTTTTCGCCCGGATAGCCGATAATGGAAACGCCGGATTGTCCATTCCCGCACCAAAGCACCTTGCGGCCATCACAGTTGGTCGTGTGCGAGTAGCGGCCCGCCCTCAAATATACGATATCCCCTTTGGAGACCCTTGGTATCGTGGGGGGCTCCGCCTCCACGATGCGTCCTCTTACGGCCTCATATGGCATGGTATTGCCACCGACGAGTTCCACCGGTCCGCTTGTGCGGAAAACCAATTTATACCGTGCGGCCTGGCCGATATTTTCCGGATGGTGTGGATCCAACTCAAATGAATAGGGTTCGCAGGGATCGCCGCCACAGTTAAATTCAGCATTCTCGGAAATATTCTCGCCCCAGATGGTTATCCACGCGTTTTCGGGACCCTGTTCGAGGTCCGCGTAAAGAAGCCTGGCATCTCTGTCTGTAGCTCCGGATGCGAGCACGTCCGGGTGACCGATGACAAAGGAAAATATCAGGGCCGACACCATCTTCAACAATCCAGTTATTTGTCGTACAGAATTCCTGTCCATGCTTTGAAAGCCCTGCATACAAGTCGCGCCAGATATACGTTCAGATTCACCGAACGTTTTCTTTTTTTTCGGTTCCAACAAGTGCGATTATTACACACTAACAAACAGAACATAGTCATTCGAGATTCCAGCTCATCAATTTATAACTTGAATCTGCGAGTTAGGGTAATGTGATAAGACGAGTTCTAATTAAACATAATGCTTTGCATTTGCATGGGAAGTTTCACCAATTGGCTTTGGTTGCGCGACCATCTGAATTTTGGCAACATCGATCGAGACAAAGGCAAATTCGAGCGAAAGCCGAAGACGCAAAGCCACCGGTCTACGGGATGTGAATTCCAGGATAGCGGGGTTACCAATTTCACGCCGGACAGTATTCATTTGCTTTTCGGCACGGTATCCCGATTCAGAGTTCTCTCTCGCGAGCATTAGTGGCGTCAATGCAGATGCTTCAGCGCAAGCTTATGGAGAGGATAAGGATGAATACGATTTCATTGGCCATCGCACGCAGTATGGTAATGGTCGGCATGTTGATAGCGCTGGCAGCATGCGGATCCGGTTCGGGTCCGGCAACAGAATTCAATCCTGTGCCACCCCCGCCGCCGGCCTCAGTGACGTTGGTCGGCAGTGTCGGTGACGGTCCGTTAACTGGCTCAACAATCTCTGTCAGCGATGCGTCTGGCGAGCAGTTTGGAACGGCTATCAGCGATGCACAGGCTATGTACTCGCTGGAACTTTCAACAGATCATTTGTATCCGCTTGAGCTAAGTGCAACAGCCGGACTTGACGCTGTTACAAACGCGGCACCGACTATCACACTCGAGTCTGCCGTTATCAATGCGGGTCAGACAATAAGTAATCTCACCCCGCACTCTACAATGATCGTGAAGGCTGCGCGTGCGCTTGAAGCCGGCATTACGAGCGGAAACATTGCCGCGATGAACTCGATCGTTCAACAAAAG